>Ga0209231_1000375_pt1 | contig 26069 bp, 27 predicted proteins | sample Deesub45470m_DNA_FD_188086 | JGI IMG/M metagenome (GOLD analysis project Ga0209231, IMG submission 188086) | Deep subsurface microbial communities from North Pacific Ocean - 450_OLKR46/470m Metagenome (SPAdes) (version 2) | ecosystem: Environmental > Terrestrial > Deep subsurface > Unclassified ... | reverse complement strand
CTCAAAATACATTGCACGTAAAGGCTCAATTTGCGTTAACGGCGTGAGTTTAACGACCAATACAGTAGAAAAAGATAATTTCTCGATTAATATCATTCCGCACACGCTAGAAAAAACTACACTGGGCGCACTTAACGTTGGTAGCCAAGTTAATTTAGAAATCGACCAAATTGCCCGTTATGTAGAAAGAATGCAACAATGGGAAACCGAAAGCAACTAAATGCCACACAAACAAATTAGCCCAATCTCAGAAATTATTGCCGACATTCGTGAAGGAAAAATGGTCATCTTGGTCGATGATGAAAATCGTGAAAATGAAGGTGATTTTGTCATTGCAGCAGAGTTTGCTACCGCGGCAAATGTTAACTTTATGGCAAAGCATGGTCGCGGTTTAATTTGCTTAACATTAGATGAAGCGCGGTGTCAGCAATTAAACCTACCGCCTATGGTTGATCATAATGGCACGCGTCTAGGCACTAACTTTACCGTTTCGATTGAAGCTGCAGAAGGTGTGACGACTGGCATTTCCGCCGCTGATCGCGCCAAAACCATTCAAGCCGCCGTGGCCAAAAATGCCAATGCAAAAAGCATTGTTAGCCCTGGTCATGTTTTCCCACTCAAAGCCATGAATGGTGGCGTTCTGGTACGGGCTGGGCATACGGAAGCAGGTTCCGACTTAGCGGCGTTAGCTGGTTTAGAACCTTGTAGTGTGATTTGTGAGATTTTAAAAGATGATGGCGAAATGGCACGCTTGCCAGATTTGGTTGAGATTGCCGCACAACATCAAATTAAAATTGGCACAATTGCCGACTTAATTCATTATCGCAGTGAAAATGAAACCTTGATTGAGCGTGCAGTAGAGCGCCCAATTAACACGCCTTATGGCGAAATGCATTTAGTCGCTTATCGCGATAACATTTCTAAAGAAACCCATCTAGCCATCGTTAAAGGCAAACCTAGTGCAGACAAAGAAATACTGGTGCGCGTACACGAACCACTATCCGTTTTTGACTTTTTGGATAGTACAAGCACATCGCATAGCTGGAATACCTTAAAAGCCATGAAAACCATTGCCGATGCAGAATGCGGTGTGATGGTATTGCTCTACCATAGCGAATCGGATACTGATTTGATTCATCGGATTCAAAATGCGGATGAACCTATTCGCTATAACCAAGAATTAAGAACTTATGGCATTGGCTCTCAGATTTTGCTGGATTTAGGTGTTAAAAAAATGAAGTTAATGGCGACGCCACGCAAAATGCCAAGTATGGATGGGTTTGGCTTAGAAATTACAGGTTATTTAGAGTCAGATAAATAACAATCAACCAAGCTAACACTATGATTGGACTTGGTTTATTCACTTATCTTTCATATTAAAAAATATTAAAAATGTGTTAAACTTAAAACATTGGAAAATTTAAATCTTACAGGTCAGTTTCTCATCGCAATGCCTAGCATGACTGACCCACGTTTTTCTCAAACAATTACCTTTATCTGCACTCATAATGAAGACGGCGCTATGGGTATTGTGCTCAACCGACCATCTGAACACAATGTGGCTGATTTGTTAACGCAAATTAATTTAGCGCCTAAGCCTGCACCTTTTTTGAAAAACCACATTTACGAAGGCGGCCCTGTTCAGCAAGAACGTGGCTTTGTACTGCATATTCCGAATCAAGAATACGATTCGACTCTTCTGATTAATGATGCACTGTCACTCACCACTTCAAAAGATATATTAGAAGCGGCTGCTAACAACGAAGCCCCAGAAAAAATGATGATTGCTTTAGGTTATGCGGGCTGGTCAGCGGGGCAATTAGAAGAGGAAATGGGCCTTAATGCATGGTTAAGTGTAGAAATGGTAGAACCTAAGGCGCTCCATCAGATTATTTTTGATGAGCCACCAGCCAACCGATTCAATTTAGGCATGAGCATTATGGGGCTTAATTTAGGTAATCTATCTGATGTTGCGGGGCATGCATGATGTTAAGCCAAAGCCATTTGCCGATTATAGAACGTAGCTACCCAGATATTACTGGCACTGTGCTAGCCTTTGATTTTGGTGAAAAGCGGATTGGTGTTGCTGTAGGTGAAACCATGCTAAAAACAGCGCACGCCCATACAACTATTAACTCAGAAATAACAGAAGCGCGCTTTATCGCCATTAAAAAACTAATTGATGAATGGCAACCTAGCCTGCTGATTGTTGGCTTACCCACTTATTTAGATGGCACAGAACATACATTAACGCAGTTAGCGAAAAAATTTGCGCAGCGGCTAGAAGGCCGCTTTAATTTGCCCGTGATGATGATCGACGAGCGTTTAAGCTCGGCCGAAGCATCACAGCAATTATCCGATGCAGGCATCAATGCGCGAGAACAAAAGTCGATAATTGATGCAGTGGCTGCGCAAGTCATATTACAATCTTATTTTGATAGCGTACAAAAAACATAAACGATGCAACTACCTAATCCAGAAACCTTACTCAGCGACATCGCCACAAAAATCACGGCGCTTATCAAGCCAGATACGGCTATTGTCGGCATTCACAGTGGTGGCGTTTGGTTAATGGAACGCATTCTGGCTAGCCTAGGGCAAGAAGTACCGCATGGCACCTTAGATGCAGCCCTTTATCGAGATGACTTTGCGCAACGTGGCTTAAAAAATCCATCACAAGCAGCGAATATTGCTTTTGATGTGCAAGGCAAACACATTATATTGATTGATGATATTTTCTACACTGGCCGCACCACACGCGCTGCTATTAATGAGCTGTTTGATTTTGGTCGTCCAGCCAGTATTACGTTAGCCGTGCTCATTAATCGTGGCGGTGCAGAGCTGCCGATTCAACCGCAGATTGTTGGCGCTAATATTCCCCTCACCTCTAGTCAACGTCTCCAGCTTTCACAAACAACGCAAGGCAAGCTGAATCTTGCTTTAGAAACTTATCAGGATGCTGACCATGTATAACCCGCAACTGACCAGTGATGGCAAACTCAAGCACCTACTAAGCATAGAAGGTCTGCCTAAAAAGGTGTTACAACAGATTCTCGATACGGCCGAGTCTTTTGTTAGTGTTGCAGAACGCGACGTTAAAAAAGTACCGTTATTGCGCGGGAAAACAGTCTGTAATATCTTTTTTGAAAACAGCACAAGAACGCGTACGACATTTGAAATTGCTGCTAAACGATTATCGGCTGATGTGATTAATCTTAACGTTAATACCTCATCCCAATCCAAAGGCGAAGCGATTCTTGATACGGTCAACAATCTGATTGCTATGCATGCCGACATGTTCGTGGTCCGCCATAATCAAAGCGGCGCAGCCCACCTGATTGCAAAACATGTACCGGACAATATCAGCGTGGTCAATGCTGGTGATGGCCGTCATTCGCATCCAACGCAAGGCTTGTTGGATGTCTTTACCATTCGGAAATACAAGCCTGATATGCATAACTTACGGGTTGCGCTGGTCGGTGACGTTTTACACTCACGCGTAGCACGCAGCGAAATTCATGCGCTCACCACATTAGGTGTGCCAGAAATAAGGGTCATCGCGCCAAAAACACTATTGCCAAATGAAGTTGAAAAAATGGGGGTGCATGTCTTTCACGACATGAAAGCAGGCTTGAAAGATGTTGACGTTGTGATGATGTTACGTCTACAAAGTGAACGGATGAGCGGTGCTATGTTGCCTAGCACGCAAGAGTTTTTTAAAACCTACGGACTAACGCCCGAAAAACTGGCTTTGGCAAAACCAGATGCCATTGTGATGCACCCCGGCCCAATGAATCGAGGGGTAGAAATTGACTCGCGCGTTGCAGACGGTGGTCAAGCCGTTATCTTACCGCAAGTGACTTATGGCATAGCCATTCGAATGGCTGTCATGGCGATTCTTGCAGGAGGCTCAGTATGAAAATATGCATTAAGAATGGGCGCATTATCGACCCTAAAAACAATATTGATGCTAAGCAAGATCTTTATATTGCTGCGGGACAGATTGTTGGCATCGGTGAAGCTCCCAAAGGATTCTCTGCCAATCAGACCATTGATGCTGCTGGTTTAATCGTTGCGCCAGGCTTTGTAGACCTCTGCGCACGATTACGCGAACCTGGTGATGAGTACAAAGCAACCTTAGAAAGCGAATTGCGTGCTGCAGCCGCAGGTGGTGTCACTAGTTTATCTTGCCCACCTGATACTGACCCAGTATTAGACGAGCCCGGATTAGTTGAAATGCTCAAATTGCGCGCATGGAGACACAACCTAGCGCGAATTTATCCACTTGGCGCACTCACACAAAAACTAGAAGGCAAAACACTAACAGAAATGTGCGAGCTCACTGAAGCTGGCTGTGCTGGTTTCACGCAAGCAGACCATCCAATTATTGATACGCAAGTGTTATGGCGCGCGCTTGAATATGCCGCGACTTTTGGCTACACGATATTTTTGCGACCAGAAGAGCCATTTCTCGCCAAAGATGGCGTTGCGCATGATGGCGAAGTAGCTGGGCGGCTAGGCCTAAAGGGCATTCCAAGCGCCGCAGAATCCTTAAGAATAGCGGCTGTTTTACGTATTGCACAAGAAACAAAAGCAAAGATTCATTTCTGCCGCATTTCAACCGCTGAAGGGGTTGCGCTGATTAGAGAGGCGAAGAAAAACGGCATCGCTATCACTGCTGACGTGAGTATTCATCACCTACACCTTACAGAGCATGACATTGGTTATTTTGATAGTAATGCGCACTTAAAACCACCGCTACGCAGACTACGCGATAAAGACGCGCTCTGTTTAGGCGTTAAAGATGGCACCATTGATGCTGTTTGCTCTGATCATGCGCCTGTTGATGATGATGCAAAATTGCTCCCATTCGCTGAAGCTGAAGCTGGTGCAACTGGCTTAGAACTGCTGCTACCACTCACCTTAAAATGGTCAACCAATCATAAAGTTGCGCTACCTCAAGCGATTGCTAAAATAACCAGCGAAGCGGCTGCCATATTAGGTATTAATAGTGGTGATTTGAGTGTAGGCGCGAATGCAGACATTGCCATTTTCGATCCTGAAGCACATTGGCAAGTCACACCAACGGCACTGAATAGCCAAGGTAAGAATACGCCATTCATCAATATGGAAGTGACTGGAAAAGTGATTTACACCTTACTAAATGGTCAAATCACCTATCAAAGTAATATGAAATAATTGCAACGCTTACCATTGCAATACTACACGAGACTTGACGCGTCATAAAAAGAGAGTAATAGTGTGTTCTGTATGTTTGAGTGATTACTCAACTGAGTACAAATTAAAACGTGATTTTTATTCGAATTGGGAGACTGAAAAAATGGATTCTTTAGGATGTTGTGTTATATGGTTCTTAGTTGGCGCATTACTCGGTTGGCTACTCAATTATTGGCTATCTAAGCGCTGTTGTAAAAAGCCAAAAGAAACCACTACTACCCCTGCAGCAAAAATGGCTGATCTACCTACTGCTACCGTTGCACCAGTTGAAAAAGCATCAACCCCAGCAAAAGCAAAAGCAGCCCCTAAAAAGGCCACTCCTAAAACAACAACAGCAAAACCAAGAACAGTTGCCGCAACTAAAGGTGTGATTGACTTGGCCGCAGCAAAAGCCGCTGGCATCACCATTAAAAATGCCGATGACTTAACAGTTATTGAAGGTGTTGGCCCTAAAATTAACGAACTGTTTAAAGATAATGGCCTCAACACTTTTGCCCAAGTTGGCGATGCTACAGTGACGCAAATGCGTGCTATTTTAGATAAAGGTGGCGCCCGCTATCGCATGGCTAATCCAGGCACTTGGGCTAAACAAGCTAAATTAGCTGCTAATAATAAATGGACTGAGCTCAAGAAATTACAAGATGAGTTGTCTGGTGGTAAGAAAAAATAATTGAAGCATTCACTTTAAAGTTCTCTTCATGGATAGCAATCTGTCAAATAGCTACGTTCGTTGGACTTGGATTATTGCAATTATTCTTGCTTTAATTTTGCTATGGATGTTCTTAACCAATACTGGCAATAGGGGCTGTTGTCACCATGCACCTGCAGTAGCCGTCGCATCTGATACAACAGAAGCGCCAGTCAATACAACAGAGGCTTTTAGTTTTTCAGCCTCTGCTGACAATTTTATCAGTAGTGGAGATACTAGTAATATTGCTTGGATTAACAATGTCGATGCGCTTAAGAACTTGCTCAGCAATGATTTATCAGTAGATGGAAATGGTCAAACCATCACACTGTCAGGCGCTGTTGACTCTGAAGAAGATAAGTTTCAAAAAGAATTAGGTGCTCAAGCATTTTTTGGTTCTGACGTAACCATTGACAATCAAATTACGGTGACTGCAGAAGTAACTAGCACAGCGCCATCAACAGCAAAAATATATTTTGATAGCGGCTATCATCGATTACCTGCCGATGGTGCAGCGCTATTAGAGGAGGCAGTCACTTTTTTAAAAAATAATCCCGATAAAAAAGCCATCATTTCAGGCTATCACGATACCACTGGCGTCTTAGCCAGCAATCAAGAATTAGCTAAGAAGCGTGCGCTATCAGTCTATGATGCGCTTGTTGCTGCTGGCATTAGTGCAGGCAAAATAGAAATGCGTAAACCACTCAGTGCGGACGGTGGCGGTGATTTAAATGAAGCGCGCCGCGTCGAAGTCTCGCTAGAGTAATTACTTATCCACTATTAATAAAAAAGCCGATTAATATCGGCTTTTTTATTAATATCTAATCACCCGCTTTAATCACTCTAGTTAAAGCATTCCCACATGATCCAAGCTAGAAGAAGCACCCTTATCTTTGGCTACTTTACTTTCCAACTTAAAGCGCAATCTTAAGTCATTAGCAGAATCTGCATTACGTATCGCATCCTCATACGTGATTTTGCCTGCCTCATGTAAATCAAATAAAGCCTGATCAAACGTTTGCATCCCCAGTTCACGAGAGCGTCCAATGACGGATTTAATTTCATGCACATCACCCTTGAAAATTAAATCTGAGATTAAAGGCGAATTTAACATAATTTCAATTGCAGCCACGCGACCAAGCCCATCACTTTTTGGTATCAATCGTTGAGAAACAAAAGCGCGAATATTAAGAGATAAATCCATTAATAATTGCGACTTACGCTCCTCTGGGAAAAAGTTAATAATCCGATCAATTGCTTGGTTTGTGCTGTTCGCATGCAATGTAGACATGCATAAATGACCTGTTTCAGAGAAAGCAATCGCATAATTCATCGTCTCTCTATCTCTAATCTCTCCGATTAAAATAACATCCGGCGCTTGTCGTAACGTGTTCTTGAGTGCGATTTCCCAACTATCGGTATCGACACCGACTTCTCGCTGTGTCACTACACAATTGTTGTGTGCATGCATAAACTCAACAGGGTCTTCAATGGTGATAATGTGCCCATAGCTATGTTGATTGCGGTGACCGACCATTGCCGCTAATGAGGTCGATTTACCTGACCCTGTACCGCCAACAAAAATCACTAAACCACGTTTTGTCATGGCAATATCTTTGAGCACTTTTGGCAAATCCAGCTCATCTAGCGTTGGGATTTTTGAGGTGATTGGTCTAAAAACTAAACCAACAGAGCCACGCTGGATAAACGCATTAACACGAAAACGCGCCATATCTGGAATACCAATAGCAAAGTTACATTCATTCGTTCGATCGAACTCTGCCGCCTGCTTATCATTCATAATGGAACGGCATATTTCGCGGGCTTGTTGAGAAGTTAGCCGCTCTGATTTAACTGGTGTTAACTTCCCGTCAATCTTAAGTGCTGGTGGAAACCCTGCTGTAATAAACATATCGGATGCATTTTGTTCAAGCACCATTCTAAGTAAATCAAATACATACTCTTCTGCCTGCCCTTTTTCCATTTAAAACCTCACCTTTAACCAACAATAGATTCTTTATTCGCCGCTTTTGATCGCGCCTCTTTTGTAGAAATAACATTTTTTCTAACCAAATCTTGTAAGCTTTGATCTAATGTCTGCATCCCAATATTTTGGCCTGTTTGAATCGCCGAATACATTTGCGCCACTTTATTTTCACGAATCAAGTTACGAATCGCTGGCGTGCCTATCATAATCTCATGCGCGGCAACACGACCTTGTTCATCACGTGTTTTACAAAGCGTTTGTGAAATCACAGCTCTGAGCGATTCTGACAACATTGAACGTACCATTTCTTTTTCTGCTGCAGGGAAAACATCGACAATACGATCAATTGTTTTAGCAGCTGAGCTGGTATGTAAAGTACCAAAAACCAAATGCCCTGTTTCGGCCGCTGACAACGCCAACCGAATCGTTTCAAGGTCACGTAACTCACCCACCAAAATAACATCAGGATCTTCGCGCAATGCAGCCCGTAATGCATTTTGGAATGACAAGGTATGCGGTCCCACCTCACGCTGATTAATCAAACTTTTTTTCGATTCATGTACAAATTCAATCGGGTCTTCAATCGTTAAAATGTGATCCATTCGATTTTCATTCACGTAATCAACCATTGCCGCTAATGTGGTTGATTTACCAGAACCAGTCGGCCCTGTCACCAACACAATGCCACGCGGCACATCGACAATTTCTTTGAAAATTGGCGGACATTTAAGCTCTTCTAAGGTCAGAATTTTTGACGGAATCGTACGAAATACAGCACCTGCGCCACGATTATGATTAAATGCATTCACCCTAAATCGGGCGAGATTCGGAATCTCAAACGAGAAGTCACACTCTAGTGTTTCCTCATAGCGCTTACGCTGACCGTCGTTCATGATGTCATACACCATGTCATATACTTCGGTATTTTCCAAAGAAGGCACGTTGATTTTACGTATATCACCGTGCACACGAATCATCGGTGGCAAACCTGCCGACAAATGTAAATCTGAAGCATTATTTTTGACTGAAAAGGCCAGTAAATCTGAAATATCCACTTTCAACTCCTGTTATAATTTTGTACTTAAGATTCTACATAAAGTATATTCTTTAATATCATTGAATTATGACCATAATTTCCAACTCCTTGCAAGCAATTCAAACAAATATTCTGCACGCAAAAAACCGTGTCAATCGCCAAGATGCTGTGAACTTAGTTGCTGTTAGCAAAGCACAAGATGCTGAAAAGCTGAGAGAAGCCTATCAAGCAGGTCAAACCATTTTTGGTGAAAACTATGTTCAGGAAGCCATTGTTAAACAAAGCCTGTTGGCTGATTGCAATATAGAGTGGCATTTTATTGGTCCTATTCAAAGCAATAAAACGCAATTGATTGCGCAGCATTTTAGTTGGGTACAATCCGTTGATCGTCTTAAAATTGCACAGCGTTTATCTAAAGCACGTGACAGTGCATTGCCGCCTTTAAATATTTGCATCCAACTGAATAGCAGCAATGAAAGCTCCAAAAGTGGGATTCAAACGCAAGAATTAATTGATCTAGCAACTGAAATCATCAAGTTGCCTAATCTCAAATTGAGAGGATTGATGGCCATTCCAGCGCCGACATCTGATATTGCAAAGCAACATCAACAATTTAAAGTCGTTAAAGAGGCCTTCGTGACGTTACAGCAAAATGGCTTTAAGATTGACACCCTATCCATTGGCATGTCGAGTGATTATGTGGCAGCAATTGAAGAAGGTGCTACTATTGTACGTATCGGTTCTGCGATTTTTGGCGCAAGAACACCCGTTAAAAATGATGAGTAAATAACCATGAAATTAGCATTTATTGGTGGCGGCAACATGGCGCAAGCCATGCTCGCCGGACTTAAAACACAGCAATTTACGATGTCTGATATCACCGTGGTGGAGTTAGATGTCAACAAACATGATGGTTTAAGACATCAGTTTGGTATAAAATCAACCAGCCATTTGGCTGATGCCGCAGCTTGCGACGCGATTGTATTAGCTGTTAAGCCACAACAGCTACCTGCTTTAGCCAAAACACTGGCGCCATTGTTAACAACACAATTAATTATTTCGATTGCGGCAGGTATTCGATTGCAAGATTTAAGTGCTTGGTTAAATGAATACTCAACCATTGTTCGTACCATGCCCAATACGCCCGCGCAAATTCAAGCAGGCATTACTGGGCTTTATGCGCACCCCGCCGTTTCTAAAGCGCAAATTGCAATAGCTGACCAAATTTTGCGTGCAGCAGGAGAAACGATATGGGTCGATAGCGAAGAAAAGCTAGATGCTGTGACGGCGATTTCTGGTAGCGGCCCAGCTTATGTGTTTTATTTTATCGAAGCTTTGCAAGCCGCTGCACAATCACTTAATTTAAACGAATCTGAGGCCAAACAACTAAGTCTAGCTACCTTCAAAGGCGCCAGCTTACTTGCGGATGTTAGCGAAATATCCGTTGCACGCTTAAGAGAACAAGTAACATCTAAAGGCGGCACAACTGAGCAAGGCTTATTAAGCTTAGAACGCTCAAAGGTAAAAGAAGCCATTCAACTGGCTGCCAAAAGTGCTTATGCACGGGCAAAGTCACTTGGCGATGAATTAGGTAAAATAGCTAGTAATAATGATGACACAAACAAAATAGAAAAAGGTTAATTAACATGATTCAAAGCGCCACCCAATTTTTACTCACGACCATTTTTGGTTTACTCACCATGATGTTTTTACTGCGTTTCATCATGCAGGCATTCAAAGTCTCTTTTTACAATCCAATTGGTCAAATCGTCATTGCGTTAACCGATTTTGCCGTTAAACCAGCGCGTCGATTTATTCCTAGTTGGAAGAAAAATGACTTATCTACACTAGTGCTGGCGTTTATCACGCAAGTGTTGTTACACCTAGCGCTCATCGGACTTAGCGGTTTTCCTTTCGCGGTAGCAGATGTGCCAGTTTGGCCAAATGTATTAGGATTAAGTCTATTAGGTGTAGTGCGTGCGGTGCTTGATATTTTCTTTTATGCGCTGATTTTGCATGTCATTTTAAGCTGGGTTAATCCACACACGCCAATTGCACCAGTGCTTCACAGCCTAACGCAACCAATCCTAGGCCCCATTCAACGATTGATGCCAGCATTAGGCGGCATTGACTTTTCACCTTTGGTTGCGATTATTCTATTGCAAATGATTAATGTATCGGTCGTTGATACATTGGCAAGAAGCTTAGCATTTGGTATTTAATAGGTAATATTGATTCAATAAAACGATTGCCTTAGCGCCAAGCCATTAGCTCCAAACAATATCAAATACTTCACGTGGGTACTGGGTATCCACTTGGAGCACAATGCGTGTATTAATAAAATCAGATAAATTAGCCAAGCTTTGCGATTCTTCATCTTGTAGCAAATCAATCACGCTAGGCGAAGCAATGACTTTAAATTCCGTTGCTTCAAACTGTCTAGATTCGCGCAATAGCTCGCGCATAATTTCGTAAGCAATGGTTTGCGCCGTTTTATATTCGCCACGGCCAGAACACACCTCGCAAGACTCACACAGCAAATGCGCCAAACTTTCGCGCGTTCGTTTGCGCGTCATCTCAACCAAACCAAGCTGCGTAAAGCCATTTACATTGGTTCTTGCACGGTCAATATACAAAGCGCGATTCAGCTCTTCTAACACTTTTTCGCGCTGTGAATCTTCGTCCATATCAATAAAATCAATAATGATTATGCCGCCTAAATTACGCAAACGTAGCTGTTGCGCAATCCCTTGTGCTGCTTCTAAGTTGGTTTTAAAAATGGTATCGGAAAGGCTTTTTCCACTAACAAAACTGCCAGTATTCACATCAACCGTCGTTAATGCTTCTGTTTGATCAAAAATTAAATAGCCACCAGATTTAAGATCCACCTTACGCAAAAAAGCGAGCTCAAACTCTTTTTCAATATTATAAAAATCAAAAATAGGTCGCTTGCCTTGATAATGACTCAGCAACTTCACCGCATTCATGACATACAGCTCTGCAAACTCTTTCATCAACACATAGGTTTCTTTTGAGTCAACACGAATGCTGACAGTGTCTGCATTCACAACATCGCGCAACACGCGCCTCGGCAAGCTTAAATCATAAAAAATCAAAGAGCGCTCAGTTGCAACTTTGCTGTCTTCTTGAATTTTTTCCCAGACCTTCTCTAAATACGCAACATCCGCTAACAACTCTTGGTCAGTTGCACTTTCAGACATTGTGCGGATAATAAAGCCGCCTTTTCGCTCTTTTGGCAACAGACCTAATAAGCGGTTTCGTAATAGTTCGCGCTCGTCTTCATCTTCAATCCTTTGTGAAACACCAATATGTTCCTGATGCGGCAAAAATACCAAAAAACGACCTGCAATACTAATCTCGGTTGTTAACCGCGCACCTTTTGTGCCAATCGGCTCTTTGATTACTTGCACAATAATCAGCTGACCTTCATGCAAGACTTCTTGTATTGGCTTGCCTGGCGTTTCGCTATCGCTTTGGCACAATCGAACATCTGCCGCATGCAAAAAAGCCGCGCGTTGCAGGCCAATTTCCACAAAGGCCGATTGCATACCTGGCAATACGCGGCACACTTTACCAAAGTAAATGTTGCCTACAATGCCCAATGATGAGCTACGTTCTATATGCAGCTCTTGCGCGACACCATGTTCTAAAACAGCCACGCGCGTTTCCTGCGGCGTCACATTAATTAATATCTCTTGTCCCAATGTTTACTCTTCTTTAGCTTTTAATAATCTTTTTAATGACGCCGCGGTAACCTTATTCATTAATTGCACGGTTTCAAATAAAGGCAAACCCATGACGCCTGAATAGCTACCTTCAATCGTTTCTATCCAAGCGGCCGCCTTGCCTTGTATGCCATAACTACCCGCTTTATCGCGATGTTCACCAGATGCAATATAGGCATCGATGGTTTTTGTGGTCAACTTCGCCATCTTAACGGTAGTTGTGTTTAACACCACGCTCACTTTGCCATCATGATAGGCGGCCACTGCCGTATGCACAGCGTGTTTTGTACCAGATAATAGTGCTAACATCCTAGCAGCGTCTTCATCACTTTCTGGCTTACCCAAAACCTGATCGCCCACACTCACGGTTGTGTCTGCCGCTAGCACAATCATGTGCGAATATTCTTTTTTAATATTTTCTGCCGTTGCTAAGGCTTTCTCTTTGGCCAACCGTTTTACATACTGCACGGGCAACTCACCTTGCCGCAACGATTCATCTATATCGGCTGGCAACACAATGCACTCAATACCAACCTGTTTGAGTAGTTCTATTCGGCGCGGGCTTCTTGAAGCCAAAATCACCATTTGTTTATTCTTATTCATTGCCATGTCGATACTTTAATTGACTACCTTCAGTTTACCAAACGATTACTGGTTTCAGTTGGGTTACGCTAAGCTATCCGTAGCGCACAGCTTAGCGTAAAATAGTAAAAGTATCTTTTAAGAAAAGCAATGTGAATAAAGAAATTTGGAAACCCAATGCAACAGTCGCGGCAATCGTTGAACAAGACGGTTTGTTTTTATTGGTGGAAGAAGAAACCAGCCGCGGCAATCGCTTTAATCAACCTGCAGGTCATTTAGAAGATGGCGAAACAATCGTCCATGCGGTGATTCGAGAAACTTTAGAAGAAACTGCTTACGAATTTACACCAGAAGCATTGCTAGGCATCTATCATTGGAGGCATGAACACAATGAAACGACCTATTTACGGTTTGCTTTTATTGGTTCCGTTGGCAAACATTATCCTGAGCAAGTGTTAGACGATGGCATTATCAGAGTAGTTTGGATGAGTATTGATGAGATTCGCGAAAAACAAGCGTTGATGCGCAGCGACCAAGTGCTAACTTGTTTTGAAGATTACCTTGCAGGCAAACAATATCCATTAGCAGCCATCACCCATTTATAAAGTTATTAAATTTACAGTTATTCAATCTAAAGTCATTTAATTTATGAGCGTCCAATATGAGTAGTAGAAAAGTAGTCGTCGGTTTATCTGGTGGCGTTGATTCATCCGTTACCGCCATGTTATTAAAACAACAAGGCTATGAAGTCACTGGTCTTTTCATGAAAAATTGGGAAGATGATGACGATGATGAGTATTGTTCTAGCAAACAAGATTTAATCGATGCCGTCGCCGTCGCCGATAAACTCGATATTGAGATTGAAGCGGTTAACTTTAGTAAAGAGTACAAAGACCGTGTGTTTGCTAATTTTTTATCTGAGTATGAAGCAGGTCGCACACCAAACCCTGATATTCTCTGTAATGCAGAAATCAAATTTAAGGCATTTTTAGACCACGCCATGGAAATGGGTGCGGATTTAATTGCCACTGGTCACTATGCACAAGTGCGCGAAAATCCACTGCGAGCAGGCCATTATCAATTGTTAAAAGCAGATGATGGTAGTAAAGATCAAAGCTATTTTTTACATCGCTTAAATCAAGCGCAACTAAGTAAAACCTTATTTCCATTAGGCAAATATTTAAAACGCGAAGTGCGTGAAATGGCGCGCGAAATTGGCTTAGCCAATGCCGAGAAAAAAGATTCGACTGGTATTTGCTTTATTGGCGAGCGCCCGTTTCAAGAATTCTTACAACGTTATTTGCCTAAAAAACCAGGTGATATCAAAACACCTGAAGGCAAAACAGTTGGTCAACATGATGGTTTAATGTATTACACCTTAGGCCAACGCCAAGGCTTAAAAATTGGCGGCAGTCGTGATAGTAATGGCGAGCCTTGGTTTGTCGCAGCAAAAGACATGGTAAATAATGAGCTTATCGTGGTGCAAGGTCATGATCATCCGTTACTGCTGAATGATGGCTTAAAAGCTGGTCAATTGCATTGGATTAGTGGCGAAGAACCTGAAACGAATTGGGTATATGCGGCAAAAACGCGTTATCGCCAGCCTGATGCACCTTGTGAAATTGATGCCATTAATACAGAAGAAGTGGATATTCGCTTTGGTCAAAAACAATGGGCAATTACGCCTGGGCAATCAGCCGTGGTTTATGAAAGCAATGTGTGTTTAGGTGGCGGCATTATTACTGGCGGGGGTTAGCTTCGCCCGCCGCATTAGATTTAATTTGGAATTGGCATCGTTTCTTTAAAGCTAGGGCGCTTGCTAAGAATCGTAAAATGCTTAGCTAAATTTGGATATTGATCTTGCCAGTTTAATTGTTTTAAACGTAAATCAATATAACCTAACAAACAGCCAACCGAAATATCTGCCAAACTAAAAGTCTCGTTAACGCACCATTTCTTTTTGCTCAAATCTTTGTTTAACGCCGCCAAACCACTTTCTACTTTTAACTGCTGTTTCGTCAATAGAGCTTCTGACTGTTGCGCCTCTGGCTTACGCTGCTCAATGATAATCGCAACTGCCGCATCGCAAACACCATCCGCAAGCGCTTCCCAACGCAACACTTCAATTTTCAGCTTATGCTCACTTGGCAATAAGTGATTGACTGGTGTTCGGGCAGAAAGATACTCAACAATCACGCGAGAATCATATAAAGCGCTTTCATCATCGAACACAATAGTAGGCACTTTGCCTAATGGATTATATTGCGTTAATGCTGAATCTGGATCACCCAGCACAACCTCTTGCAGCTCCAGTTCAATGTGTTTTTCAATCGCCACAATACGCACTTTACGTGCATAAGGACTATTCGGTGTGTATAACAGTTTCATGAGGTAACGACCAAGTTTTTATTCCCTGCATTATAATGCAAATATGAATGTATCTCTAATGACAAAATTTTATCCTCGCGGCAGTCAGCAGTTTAGTGTGCTAGTTAATGCATTGGTTCAACATGCCTTAACTGAAGACATTGGTTCAGGTGATTTAACCGCATCACTTGTGCCAGAAATAGAAACCAATGCCACCATTATTTCGCGTGAGAAAGCGATTATCTGTGGCATAGATTGGGTGAATGCTTGTTTTACGCAATTGGATAAAAATATTCAAATTGATTGGCTAGTTGAAGAAGGTCAGCCAATTACTCCCAATCAATTACTGTGTGAGATTAAAGGGGATGCACGAGCGTTGTTAAGCGCCGAGCGTTGCGCCCTAAATTTTCTGCAAACCTTATCTGCTGTTGCCACGCATACACAACAATATGTTGAGCTGGTTAAAGGCACAAAAGCACAAATACTAGACACCAGAAAAACCCTGCCTGGCTTACGATTAGCGCAAAAATATGCGGTAACGGTTGGTGGTGGTTTTAACCAACGTATTGCTTTGTATGACGGTATTTTAATTAAAGAGAATCATATCGCAGCCGCTGGCAGCATTGCCGCGGCGTTACAACAAGCGTTTGCTTTAAACACAGAGGCTAGCATTCAAATTGAAGTGGAAAGTTTAACCGAATTAAACGAAGCATTAGCCGCTGGCGCAACCAGCATATTGCTAGATGACTTTAGCTTAGCCGATATGCGTACCGCAGTTGCAATCAGCAATGGCAAAGCATTATTAGAAGCTTCTGGCAATGTTAATCTCGACACGGTTCGCCAAATTGCAGAAACAGGCGTAGACCGTATTTCCATCGGCGCATTAACAAAAAACATACAAGCCATTGATTTGTCAATGAGAATCCAATAGGATTGTGATCATGTTATCGATTGCAGTCCTTTAAGTTAGGCTTAAACCACTTATGGTAAAAACAAATTATTCAGATAATAAAAATCAGCTTAGCTTAGGGGAGTTTTTACGCATGCTCGTCAATGCTGGCAAGGTGAGTAAAGAACAAGCTGAAACGTTATATAAAGACCGTAAATTAGATAGCTCTAATTTGCATCCAATCATCATCGTTGCCGAGCAAAAGTGGCAAGATTTAATCACTGGCAAAGCCATGAATGCTGACTCTTTATCACGTTGGTTGGCAACCGAATCTGGTCATGAGTTTTATCATATCGATCCATTAAAGCTCGACTTCAGTTCTGCTTCGCAAATGGTTTCCAAAGCTTATGCGCAACGTTTAAAAATCATGCCTATTTCAATTGTTGGAGATGAAGCGGTGGTTGCGACTGCAGATCCTTACCATACTGAATGGGTACCTGAACTACAACGTATTTTAGGCATGAAGATTCAACTGGTGGTTGCCAATCCACTGGAAATTAATCGCTATTTGCCAGAAGTTTATAATTTAGCGTCCTCTATTAATCAAGCTAACTTATCTAAAGCTGGGCAAATTGTTGGCGTACAAAACTTTGAGCAATTAGTTGAACTGGGCAAAGATAAAAACTTAGATGCCAATGAACAACATGTGGTCAACATCGTGGATTGGTTATTCAAATATGCATTTGAGCAACGTGCCAGCGATATTCACTTAGAACCGCGCCGTGGTAAGGGGATTATGCGTTTCAGAATTGATGGCGTTTTACATCAAGTGTATCAGTTACCGTCCAATATCATGAACGCGATTACCAGTAGAATTAAGCTATTGGGTCGTATGGATATGGTGGAAAAGCGTCGTCCGCAAGATGGTCGTATTAAAACCATTAATACTGACGGTCATGAAATTGAATTGCGTTTATCAACCATGCCAACAGCCTTTGGTGAAAAACTAGTGATGCGTGTTTTTACGCCAGATGTTATTTTGCAAGACTTCGTGAAGTTAGGTTTCTCTAAAAAACAAGCCGCTTTATGGGAAGAATGGACTAAACATCCAAACGGTATCATTTTGGTCACTGGTCCAACGGGCTCAGGTAAAACGACAACGCTGTATTCCACGCTCAAACAGCTCGCCACACCTGAAGTTAATGTCAGCACGGTAGAAGATCCGATTGAAATGATTGAGCCTGCGTTTAATCAAATGCAAGTGACGACTAATATTGGTTTGAGTTTTGCCCAAGGTATTCGCACCTTAATGCGCCAAGATCCAGACATTATTATGGTGGGTGAGATTCGTGATGTTGAAACGGCAGATATGGCGATTCAAGCCGCCTTAACAGGCCATTTAGTGTTATCAACATTACACACGAATGATGCGCCATCAGCAGTTACACGCTTATTAGATTTAGGTATTCCTTCTTACTTAATTCACTCTACCGTTTTAGGCATTATGGGGCAGCGCTTGGTGCGTACTTTATGTCCTACGTGTAAAGCCCCAACAGAAATATCAGATGCTGAGTGGACAGCAGTCACGCGACCATTTAAAGCGGCAAAGCCAACAACCGCGATGAAAGCAGTTGGGTGTATGGAATGTCGCAATACGGGCTATAAAGGTCGTAGTGGCATTTATGAAATGCTCACCATTACGCCTAAATTACGTAAATTGATTACACCAAATACTGACTTGGCTGATATTAAACAACTGGCTTATCAAGAAGGCATGCAACCTTTGATGCTAAATGGCTTAGAAAAAGTAGCGGCAGGTTTAACAACGATTGAAGAAGTGATGAAGGTTGCGCCACATTTAGATGAATAAAGTGAATTATTTATTTGCGATGATTAGACTTTACAATCATCGCTTTAATTAGATTTTGCTTCTGTAATTTAGACATCATGACAACTGCTAAAACATGTAGCACCACGACTCCTTGCAGCAAATAAGACAGTATTTCATGCAGAATAACAGGTCCATCCTCACCCCAATAGGCATCGGTTCGGCTGATCCAGCCCGTGAGTGCAAGCAAAGCAATCAATAGCCAAATCAAATAAACAGCTAACATGCCGAGTGGATTGTGCCCTTGATGTGGTGCAACGATGCCCGTTCTGATTTCTGCAATATGCTGTTTAATCGATGATAATCGTGGCAGGTAAAAGTGTGCGTTGTTTGATGTGTTTTTATGTAAGCCATATAAAATCCGCAAGCCAACGATGCCTAAACACACATAACCAATCAGACGATGCGTGTAACCAGTATCATTAAAAAAGTTGATTAACACGCAAAAGGCGACAATCCAATGCGTTAATCGAACAAATAAACTCCACATTCTTTTTCAATCTACTTGATTAAGCTAATCTTTTAGCCCTTCAGCTTTAACAATGGCTAATGTTTTTGTATCGAAATAAATTTCAACTTTTTTGCCGTCTTTGTTCCGACCATACATTTCATAGCAATTACCATCCACTTTAAATTTCTTAATGGTATAACCTTCATCAGTTAGTGCTTGTTTCAACGTATCTTCCGAAGCCCACTCTTCTTTTGGATGTTCAGGACAATCCGCTGAAGCAAACGCATGACTCGAAAACGCCGCTAACAATATAAATAATAATCGCATATTTCTTCCTTTTTCTAACCGTTAAGTATCCGCCCACATGCGGATAAGATTATGATAATTACCCGTTAACCGCACCACGGCTGGATGATTATCGCCAACTTGTTGTCGCAACGTCACAATCGCTGCATCCATATCAAATAATAAAGTGCGTTGATTATCTTCTCGTACCATGCTTTGTATCCAAAAAAAGCTCGCTAATCGCGCGCCTTTGGTCACAGGTCGCACATGATGCAAACTGGTACCTGGGTATAACACCATATCACCCGCTGGCAACTTAACCATTTGGTGGCCGTAAGTGTCTTCTACGACTAACTCGCCACCTTCATACTCATCAGGATCAGCAATAAACAAAGTGCAAGAAATATCCGTTCGCACATTGACGCCAGAGATTGCGTGCGTACGCACCGCATTATCTACATGCGCGCCAAAATCCATGCCTTCACGATATTGATTAAATAATGGTGGGTAGATTTTTTTTGGTAATGCCGCTGAAAAGAACAACGCATTGCGATTGAGTGCTTTTAATACAATCAACCTTGCTGCTTCCGCATCCTCAGTCGCTTCTGGCAACTGAATATTGCGCTTTACCTGTGCTGACTGTGTGCCCGCTGTCACTTTGCCATCAGTCCACTCCGCCTGTGCCATTAATCGACGTAAACTCTTCAACTCATCAGGGTTTAATACATTGGGTACATGCAGTAACATTCATCACCTTTATAAAAACAAATAACAGCGACAAGTAAAACTTGCCGCTGTTTTCCGAAATTGCGTTTAATTAAAACTTATACTCTGTAGTCACAATCGCCTGTCTACGATTGCCTGGCAACACTAATCCACCATTCTCATAAACACCATCATAATGCTCTTTATCCAGCAAGTTCTTTACGTTTAAGCGCACTGCCCATTTAGGTTGTTCATACGCTAACATAGCATCAACACGTGCGTAGCCAGGCGCTGCATTTGGTTTGAAGCTGCCTGTATCAAACTCTCTTGCAACATCTCTTGAAGGAACATAAGCATAGCGCTCGCCTTTAGCTTCAACACCGCCGCCAATTTTCCATGCACTGGTCAATTTATACGTTGTCCATAAATTAAATGTAGCGACTGGCGTGTTACGTGCGCGTTGTCCTTTATATCTCGCATCCGCTACTGTTATCGCACCAGTGGTAGCATTCACATTTTCTGCAACCTCTAAAATTTTAGCATCCATTAAAGCTACGCCTGCAAACACTTCCCAGTCATCAGTAATATTACCTGCCACCTCAAACTCAACGCCATTGGTACGACGTTTTTTAGTCAAGATAGACGCTGTTGATTCCAAATCGGTATTACGCTCCCAATCTTTGGTAGCACTATAAACAGCTGTTCTAAAGCTTAAGTCACCATCCATAAATAACCATTTTGCACCTAACTCTAACGTTTTACTACGCTCTGGCGGTTGCGGAACAACAGTTAACTGATACAAATCAGCGGTAGGACTAAATGAATCACTCCAGCTAGCATAAAAATGTGTATCTGGCGTGTAGTGATAAGACAAGCCACTACGATAACTATTTTCACCATAACTTAACTTTGGTGATGTCTCACTTGCATAATCTGCTCGCATTTCATCACGTCTCATCCCTAGCAATAAGTCCCATTTAGGCAGAAACTCGATTGTATCTTGCACATAAACTGCGTAGTTATCTGCTTCAAATGAAACCGCGTTACCTGCAATTGAAGCATCATGACGATTATAGGTTAGCTTTCCCGATGGGCTAACAAAGGCTTGCAATGACTTACGATAGGAATCTTCTTTCAAATACTCAACACCAGCTAATACCTCATGTTTCATATCAGCAATGTTCAATTTAGTACTGAAGTCCGACTGTAAATTAAGCGTCTCATAATGCATCTTACGCGTTACATTGCCACCGATAGTGTTATTCTCAGCTGGCAACAAAGCATTCGGCGTTTTTGCCCAATACCCACGCTTGTACTCTGCATGGCGTACTTGTGTTCTTACTTGTGTGTCTTCTGAAAATTGATGTGTAAAGATACCTGTTGTTACGCGTGTATCACTATCATCAAAGTTATCGTTGCTACCCCAAAAAGTTTTATCTGTACGACCATTGCTACCATCATTCACTGGTCTAGTGTTTTCAAATCGAACACCAAAATCAGGCACATCGCGTGTTTGTGTATAGACGTGATTGAGAAAAAATTCATTTTCTGTCCCGATACCTGCACCAAAACTAACAGCAACACCTTGTCGATCAAACTCAGGATGATCGCCAGTTGTCGGATTTTTACGATAAGTTTCATCATGTCGATTCATGACATTCACACGAATAGCAGCGGTATCTGTCAGCTGTTTATTAAAATCACCTGTAAACTGATGATAATCATACTCACCTAAACTACCCGTGACTGTATTTTCATCATGAAGCTCAGCCATTTTAGTCACTTGATTAATGACACCACCAGCCTGTCCACGACCGAATAACATCGCAGCAGAACCACGTAACACATCCACTTGTTCTAGGTTAAACGTTTCACGGTTGTATTGAGCAGTATCACGAATGCCATCAAGATAGATATCACCAAAAGTGTAAAAACCTCGCAACATAAAGTTATCACCAGCACGGCCACCTTCTGCGGAGTTAAACGTTAACCCTGAAACATTTCTCAACGCTTCTCGCAATGAGCCTACCTGCTGATCATGCATTAACTCTCGTGTCACCGTAGTGACTGCTTGTGGCACATCATGCGGGTCTTGCAATACTTTACCTACGCGCGTTTTAGTTGCTTGATAACCGTCACTTTGCACTTCTTTTGTGGCTTTTACTGCCACTTCTTGCAATTGCTCAACCACTTTAGTATCTGGCGTTGCTTCAGCCTTAACTTCTTCCGCTATTACTGCATAGCTTTGTGCCAACAACATCACCGCCAAATACGATGACTTTTTCTTAAACTGACCCACGATAAAACTCCCCTTTTTATAATGTATTTTTGGCTACAGGAGTAAAACTCGTTGGCTATTTAAGTTATTATTAATTTGTAAATAGAAATGATAATAGTTATCATTTGTTGTGTAAAGTGCGTATTGTGTTTTTATGCAAAATTGTTGTAAATACGCACTTTTTACTTAATATTTCCAAGTGAGTGTGGCTAAGCCATTCATCGGCGCTGCGTAGTAACTTGTTCCAGAACCCGCATAGATCATGCTGGCTAGGTATTTTTTATTCGTGACGTTATATAAATTAACCGCCGCACTCCAGTGCTCATCAATTTTATAGTTAGCCATCAGGTTTAATGTGGCATAACTACCTTGCTCATAGCGCACAGGCGCAGCTAAACCAGGTACAGCGATGTCAACGTGCGTATCACTCTGCCAGTTTAGGCTTGCCCCCACTTTTAGGTTTTCAATTTGCGGCACTTTATATACACCCGTTAAGTGAGCTAAATGTCTAGGTGTAAATGAATTGACATTATCACCTTGATCGTTTTTCACACTCATCAAGCGGGTATATCCAGCATTGATATTTAATCGGTCGGTTACCTCACCCGAAACATCAAATTCATAACCTTTGCTGATCGCTTGAATGCCGTCATAAATTGCTCTTACACCAACCATACCAACTTGTTGGGCAACATTTTCTTGGTCCGTTCTAAATACAGCAAAAGAGCTGTTTAACTGCTTGTTAAACCAATCACTTTTAATGCCTGCCTCAATATTTTTACCTTCCAAAGGCGCTAATGGTTGGTTGCTAGCATCCGTTTCTACTTGTGGCTTATAAATGCCAGTATAGCTTGCATACAATGCGTGTCTGTCTGTCAAATCATACACAGCACCGAGATAAGGCGTGAGCTTGTTATTCTCGTCAGCCTCTTGTGGAATACCATAACTAACACCTTCTAAATCATAACTGAGTAAACTACCGCCAATCGTCACTTTCAGCGCATCCGTTGGATTCAGCTTAGCGGCCGCATAAAAATTAGTCGTTTCTGTCGTAAAGTCCGCATTTTTACTCTCAGCACCATAAGTTGGAAGTGGAAAATCGGCGGCACTTTCAAAGCTAGTTAACGGCGTTCCAATCGGGCCATTTCGCCCATAATCCTTAACATCCGCCTTACTCAAAGTGGCTCCAACCACCAACTCATGTTGGCGTCCCGCGAAATCAAAAGGCCCATTCACATAAATATCAGCGACATTGTCTTCAGTCTGGGTGTCATACATGCCTGGGTAACTAAACAAACCAAGCCCAGTGGCACGATCTTCGTTACCATAAATATAATGAAGACGTGCTTTAGAGTCTGTAGTTTTATGTGTTAGCTGCCCTTTTACTTTCCAGTCATTATCAAAATAATGGGTGAGCTCAGCAAAAGTAATGTTGGTGTCCACATTCCAATAAGTCCAGTCTGGTGCCGTAGAATCTGAACGTTTGTAGTCACGTTTACTACCATCTGAATAGAGCAGTGGCAAGCTACCCCAATTGTTTCCACTAGAGTCATTTTGATGATAGGTATGACCAAGAGCGATGTTAGTGCTCTCACCCAAATCAGCCTCAATCACGCCGTACAACACATTTCGTTCCGTACTATAACGGTCAATATAAGAATTTTTATCTTGGTGTGCGGCAACTAAACGTCCACGCACGCTACCATCTGCATTTAATGCGCTAGAAACATCCGCATCTATGCGGCGATTGTCCCAAGACCCTGCCGAAACATCGACTTTTGCTTGAAAAGCTTTTGTGGGGCGTTTGCGAATAAAGTTAATGGTAGCAGATGGGTTGCCTGTTGCTGTCAATAAGCCATTCGCACCGCGTAAGATTTCTATGCGGTCATAAATCGCTAAATCTAAATCGCCATAGTTCGTACCGTAGGTGATAGGCGTACTAATGCCATCTATTTGAAAATTCGTAATCTTAAAGCCACGTGCAGTGTATTCGGTACGGTCGGTCTCAAATGCTTCAACTTTAATACCTGTGGTGTAAGCCAGCGCATCATTGACTGTTAATACACGAAAATCATCAAGCTGCTGTCGAGTAATGACAGAAATGGATTGTGGTGTTTCTTTAATGCTAGTGTTTAATCTTGTTGCCGTTGCCGTATCTCTAATAGTATAAGACTCAGTCTGTTCTGAAGGTATTTCCCCTTCAAAGTTATCTGCCTTCACTTGCACCTCTGCCATGACTTCAACATCTTCAGCGCTTATTGCAACAAGTGGTAGCGCTAACAATAACGCCGAAACTAGCGCTCGTTGGCGCCCTCTATAAGTAGATTGCATATTACTCCCCTGTGTTTAAAAACTCCTTGGCTGGCTACAGGTAAGTGAATACGGTTGCTGGCTACATATAATGGTTAAATGTTAATCTCGATAATAAAAATAAATGATTACGATGATTGGTATGGATAGCGCAAGTAGAGATACATGCTCTAATACACCATCTTCTAATAGTGCGATAATTAAACCAAATAGCGTGAGTACACCAAGCGCCACGGGCCATTTAAAAATCTGCATTAAATTTCTGTTTTGCATAAATAAATGTGTCACCATAAAATTAATAAGCCTCGCTTAAGCTGACTCTTGTTTCAATATCAGGGACATACTGATTACGTTTTTTCCACCAGAGCATGAGCCCAGTCCATAAAACAATAATCGTTAATAAATCTAAGATTGCCCAAATAATTTTGAGTGTCATACCACCATAATCACCAAAGTGTAGTGGTTGGGAAATCAGAAATGCCGTCATATACCATGGAATTTCTCTGCTATCCGTTAGTTCTGCCGTCTGCGCATCAATTAAAACCGGCTTATATAAACGCGCAGTTAATGGCGAGTTCCCATTCATAAAAATGCCGTAATGATGCTGGCTAGAGAAGGCGGTGCCTGGGAAGGCGATAAAAGCTAAATTCAAATTAGGCTCAAGCTTCTTAGCGACATCAATCCCAGCCTGAATAGACGCAAAACGTGTTGGCGGCGGCAAATCTTTGTAGGGCGCAACCATTTCGGCCATTTGGTCAGCCTGCCAATAATTCACCACCAGCTCAGACCATGCATTCACAACCCCAGTCAATCCAACAACAAAAACCCAAACTAGAGTCACAACACCTAAAAAATTATGGGTATCTAAGCGTTTTAATTTAGCTGTGCGGTTTTTACGGATTTCGCCAAAGGCTATTCGCCGCATAAAGGGCGCATATAAAACAGCGCCTGATACGACAGCAATCACCATCAAAAAACCCATCAAGCCTAAAAACAACATGCCAGGTAAACCTGCAAATAAATCAACATGCAGCCTAAGCATGATGTGCATAAAGCCTTCATCAAACTTTGGTTCATCTAATATTTTTGCCGTTCTTGAATCAATCATTAAGAACTTGTTGTCATCATCCAATGGTGTTTTTCCCATGCTAACGAACCAAAATGTCGATTCGTCAGGCTCTTTAAACACATACTGAACCACATCATTTGGATAACGTGATTTTGCGCTAGCAATCACATCATCCATGCTAGCGAATGGTGTATTTTCCGACATCTTTGGCGGTTCAACTTCATCACCTAATAAATGGCCAATTTCATGACCAAAAATCAAAGGCAAGCCTGTTAAACACAGCAACAACATAAAGACTGTACAAATGAGGCTAGACCATTTATGCACCCACGCCCATGTTTTAATTGAACCCATGCCTGTTACTCGCCCGCTTTTGGCTCGCTGACAAAGCCCAATTTTGTAACGCCAGCGTTTTGTGCTTCTGCCATGACTTCAGCTAATATTTGATAACGCGTCGCTTTATCTGCGCGAATTTGCAATTCTGGCTGTGGTTTAACATCGGCAATTTGCAATAACTTTTGTTTTAACTCATCTTGCACCAATGGCACAT
>Ga0209231_1000374_pt1 | contig 26255 bp, 26 predicted proteins | sample Deesub45470m_DNA_FD_188086 | JGI IMG/M metagenome (GOLD analysis project Ga0209231, IMG submission 188086) | Deep subsurface microbial communities from North Pacific Ocean - 450_OLKR46/470m Metagenome (SPAdes) (version 2) | ecosystem: Environmental > Terrestrial > Deep subsurface > Unclassified ... | reverse complement strand
CACGGAAGTCCGGAACCAGAATTTCCAGCAGTGTCGCCGGAGAACTGGCGCGGATCGCGGCGAGGCAAGCGGAAAAGTGCGCAGCTCCCCCGTCGCGCAGGTCGTCTCTATCCACGCTGGTGATGACCACATATTTGAGCTTGAGCAGGCCGATGGAGCGCGCCAGATTGGCGGGTTCTTCCGCATCCGGCGGCAGCGGCTTGCCGTGCGCCACGTCGCAGAACGGGCAGCGCCGGGTGCACACATCGCCCAGTATCATGAAGGTGGCCGTGCCCTTGCTGAAGCATTCGCCGATGTTCGGGCAGGACGCCTCCTCGCACACCGTGACCAGGCTGTGTTCGCGCAGCAGTTTCTTGACGTCGTTGTAGCCTGTGCCGCTGCCAGTCTTGACGCGTATCCATTCCGGCTTGCGCAGGCGCTGCTGTAGCGGCACGATCTTGATCGGATTGCGCGCCGTCTTGGCCGCGCCGGTTTGTTTGTTGGTTATTTCAGTCATGCGATATTTTCTTCAGGGGGTGTAAGTATGTTGATGGCAAGGTTGGATGCCGAATTGTTGAGCCGATTATCGTTCGTCCAAATAGCGGTGCAGCCATGATATTGAGCTGTCGCCAGATGCAGTGCATCGGGGGTTTTAAGACTATGAAAGGCGCGGAGTTCTGCGGCGCGTTGATACACCACGGGTGGCATCTCAAAGCAAAGGCATTGCTCGAAGAACTTTTTATAGCGGTCGAGCAATGCGGTATTTTGCAGTCGCACTGGCGCAACCAAACATTCCATTTCAACTAATGGTGAAATGCCTATTTTCGGGGTGGGGCGGGAGGTGAGAGCCTGAACAACAGCCGGGCCAAAGACAGGATGTTCCTCAACAAAATAAATTACAGAGCAAGTGTCGAGGTACACCAAAGGTTCATTCATTCCCATGATAGTCGCTCGGCTTCGATACCCGCATCAATTTCGGCAGCGGAACGTCGGCCTTGAACGGGCAAAGGATTATCCTTTGCTAATTGTAAAATTGCCGCTGCACTGCCACGCTCAAGTGTCGTTTTTATGGGTACAGAAAAATCCAGCACCGTGACAATAGCGCGCATCGGAGTATTGACGTGAAACTCCTCCAGCAGACGGATTGCGCCGGAAGGTTCGATGATTGCTTCTATAGTTTGCAACATGATTTATCCTTTCCAGTGGTAAACGGCGCGGGTGCTACAGTACGCGTGATAAAAGGTGTGCCGGTTTGCTTCGCCAGTCGCCGCGCATTTTCTGCCGCGCGCAACAAGGCTTCCGGGACTTTTCGTAAATCAGGGTCTTTTGAGTGTGAAATAGGTGCTTTCATGGCATGCCCCCTTCTTCTAGTAAAACGGTTGATGCTGCGGAATTATCATACAGTTGTCAGTCGTTCACCAGCAGCTTGTTTCCAATGTTTATGATGCCGCTACTTTCTTATTCCGTTTGGATTTTGCGGCTACGGCAGGTAACAGGCTAGTAAGTTGCTGATAACGTTCGAATAAAAACGCCACGCGCTGCGCATCGCTGGTGAAGGGCGCTTTGCGGTAGCAACTATCCACGGCGCGGTCCAGGGTTTGGTGAGCTTTGACCAGTGCGGGCGGCATGGTGAGCGGGTCGTAGAGGTCGGCAAGCGAACTTTGCGGGAATTGCGCGCGGGCATCCAGCACGGCTTGCGCGGCGGCTTCTATGGCTGCGCGCTGTTTGTTTGTTGGCTCGTCCGGCCACGGGAAGTTGTTGTAGACGATACCCGCCGAGTAGCGGTAATCGCTTTTCATGCGTCCGCAGGTGTAGCGCACCCACGCCATGTGCATGGTGGAAGTTAGGATGCCGAAGTGATAAACAGCAGCATTAGGGACAATCATGCATAGGTTGCTGGCAATAACTTCTGTGGGCATGAAACCGATGGGAATGAAATTGCGTCGTTCGGAGGAAACGCTTGGGAGCAGCAGATAATGTGAATCCGGGTGTGAGACAAAAGCAAATTGCGTAGGTGTGGCGGCCAAGTCATTGGTGGCTTGGCGTTTGCTTTCAAGCCGAAATGTTTTAACAGCTTGCGCTCGCTGCATGATGAGTGGCAAACGCCTCAACTCATCCGGTTTTGCGTCTTTAAGCCACAAGCAGTAGCGCGGAAAGTTGTTGATAAATTCATCAGCTCCCAGAAAAGGGCGAATGAATTTTTTTGCATCGGGTTCCTGCCTTAGAAGCGCGGTTCGCTCATCTTCGCTCAATATGAAATGCCCTCCATCAATAGGCTGATTTCCAAATCGAATCTCAGGGGCTACGCAAATCGGTTTACTGCGTTTTCCAAGCACTACGTCCGGCGCATCCACCAGATAGGGGTTGATGTTGCGCACAGAAACGGCATGCGCTGCGCCGCGAATGTCTTCGTATTCGTAGAGGGTCTTTTTCTCCGCGTCGAACGCGCCAAAGCCGATGATGACGCAATGCACTGCCGCCATGCCGCGCGCTTCGTTGCTCCATTGGAAGGTGCGATGGGCGAAATGGATATGCATGCCTTGAGCGAGCAGCCAGCCCCACAGCACGCCGGTCTGTTCGCCCTGGGTGATGCTGTTAGTGGAGACGAAGGCAACTCTGATGCCGTCATTGCGAGGCGCAGCCGAAGCAATCCAGTTGCCTCGCTCTGGATCGCCACGACCCTGCGGGTCTCGCGATGACGCTTTCAGGTAACGAGTGGTCTTGACGTACCACGCGGCGACAAAATCCAGCAGGCCGCCGCTCTTTATGTCCGCGAATACACATTGCGCGTCCGCGCGCTGGGCATCGTCCATGAATTTCGCACCGACAAAGGGCGGGTTGCCCAGTACATAGCTGCATTGTTCGGCAGGCAGCACATCGTTCCAGTCCAGTGTGAGGGCGTTGCCGTTGACGATGTGCGGCGAGGTCTTGAGCGGGATGCGCGCAAAGTACATGCCGAATTCTTCCGAGACACGCACGTTCATCTGGTGATCCATTAGCCATAGGGCGACCTGTGCGATCTGCGCGGGGAATTCCTCGATCTCGATGCCGAAGAACTGGTCCACGTCCACGCTAATTTCCTGATGGATGTCGAGGAAGCGCGAGCCGGGGCCGTCGTGCACGGCGCGCAGCACGTCCAGTTCCAGCTTGCGCAGTTCGCGGTAGGCGATCACCAGAAAGTTGCCGCAGCCACAGGCGGGGTCGAAAAAAGTCAGCGTGCGCAGATTCTTGTGAAATTCGAACAGTCTGTTCTTGTTGTTTTTCACACGGTTGAATTCCTCCCATAGCGCATCGAGAAACAGCGGCTGGATGAGTTTGAGGATGTTTTCTTCGCTGGTGTAATGCGCGCCGAGGTTGCGCCGCGCCTTGCCGTCCATGATGCTCTGAAACAGCGCGCCGAAGATGGCGGGTGAGATGGAACTCCAGTCCAGCGCGCAGCAGTCGAGTAGCGCTTCGCGCATGGTGAGATCGAAATCGGCGATGGGCAGCATCTCGGCGAACAGCTTGCCGTTGATGTAAGGGAAGGCGGCAGTCTGCTCGTCCAGCATGGTGCTGCGTTTGTCTTCTGCCGTGTTGAGCGTCTGGAACAGTTGCGCCAGTTGCGGTCCGAGGTCAGTGCCATCGTCGGCGGTGTGTTCTTCTATCCAGCTGCGGAACGCGCTGGCGGGCTGGAAGATGCCGGTGTCCTCGGCGAACAGGCAGAACAGTAGGCGCACCAGCAGCACTTCTAGCGGATGGCCTTCATAGCCGGAAGCCTTGAGCGCGTCGTGCAGCTTGCCCATGCGCTCGGCAGCCTTGATGTTGACGGGATTCTGTGCTTCGATGGTCTGAGTGCGGTAACCGGCGATGAAGGCAAAATGCTTGATACGTTTGTGCAGGTCGGTAAGTTTGAATTCGATTTCGCTGTGTTGTTCGAGGTCGTACAGGCGAAAGCGCGCGAAGTCGGACACCAGCACGTAACTCGGCAGGTCGCGTTCCTTGATGCCGGGGAAGTAATCGAGTGCCTGAATGTAGGCCTTGTCCAAGTCTTTGCCGCGCGATTTGTGTTCGACCAGCAACATGCCTTTCCAGAACAAATCAATGTAGCCTTGCTTGTCGCCCAGTTTCTTGACCGGTTCCTCGAAGCTGGCGACGCGTTTGCGGTCTATGCCGAACACGCTGAAGAATTCCGACCAGAACGATTTGGCCTCGGCATCTTCCGAGGTCTCGTTCTCCCAGCGCTTGGAAAACTCATGTGCGCGGTTGCGTATCTCGTTCCAGCTTAATGGCATAACTTATCCTTGATTTTGCGGATGCTGTTTGGATTCGAAGTGCCGCTGTAATCCGTGGACCAAATTCTGCGCCAGTTGCGCCTGTAGTTCACTGATGCCTGCGGTGATGCCGAGTTCTACGCATTGGGTGACGCGCAGGCCCTGGTAGCCGCAGGGGTTGATGTGGCTGAACGGTGTCAGATTCATGTCCACGTTGAGTGCGAGTCCGTGATAGCAGCAGCCGTGCCTGATTTTCAAGCCCAGCGAGGCGATTTTCGCATCACCGACATATACGCCGGGCGCATCCACGCGACCCTGAGCTGCCACGCCGTATTCGCCCAGTACATCCACCACCGCCTGTTCCATCAGGTTGACCAGTTCGCGCACGTTGAGCTTCCAGCGGCGCAGATCAAGCAGCAAATAGGCGACGATCTGGCCGGGGCCGTGATAGGTGATCTGCCCACCGCGATCGATTTTGATGACTGGTATCTCGGTCGGATTAAGCAGATGTTCGGGCAGTCCGGCCAGTCCCTGTGTATAGGTGGGCGGATGCTGTACCAGCCAGATTTCATCGCGCGTATCGGCGGTGCGCTCGGCGGTATATTTCTTCATCGCATCCCAGGTGGACTGGTATTCGACCAGACCGAGGGTGTGGATGACAGGATGGGGGAGATGAAAGACAGGACTGAGGACTGAGGGCTGAGGACGCGATGGTTCGTCGCTCATTGGCGTATTGTGCTGTTCCGCTCGCTCCTCGCTCCTCATTCCTCGCACCTCACAAAACCATCTTTACCAGCGGGTGATCGCATAAGGCCTGATACACCGCATCGAGCTGTGCACGCGAGGTGGCGCGTATGGTGCAGGTCAGGCTGATGTATTTCGCGGTCTTGCTGGCACGCATTTCTATGCTGGCGGCGTCAAAATCCGGGGCGTGCGTCATCACCACGTCCAGTACGGACTGTGCCAGGTCGGGGTGTTGCAGGCCGAATATCTTGAGCGGGAAGTCGCAGGGATACTCGATCAGGCTTTCGTCATGCGGAATCACGGGCATTTCAGCGCTGAATTTTTCGGGTGGTTTTTTCATGGGGCGCGCATTACGTCACGTTTAAATTCTTGATACAGGGTGTAGAGTCGTTTGAACATGGGGCCAGGCTCGGCGTTGCCGATCGGTCGGCCGTCCAACTGGGTGATCGCCAGCACTTCCTTGGGCGATGAGGTGAGCAGTAATTCATCGGCATCGAACACTTCGGTTTTGCTGATCTTGCGCACTTCATGCGGAATCGAATTGGCTGCGGCAATTTCCAATATCACGTCATAGGTGATGCCGGGCAACATCAGATTGTCTTTCGGTGGCGCCAGCAGAGTGCCGTTTTTTACCACAAATATATTGCTGGACGATCCCTCGGTGAGGAAGGTATCGTCGCGGATCAGGACGGTTTCCGCGCAGTCTGCATCTACCGCCAGCTGACGCAGCAGCACATTGGGCAGCAGCGAGATGGCTTTGATGTCGCAACGCAGCCAGCGGTTATCCTGTGCCGTGACCGCGCATACGCCGCTGGCCAGTAATGCAGCCGATGGCCGGGATAAGGGGTTGCACATAACGAATACGGTGGGCGCGACGGGCGGATTCGGGAAAGCCTGATCGCGCGGCGCGGCACCGCGCGTAATGTGCAGATACAGGTATGAATCGTCCGACTCAGACTGTGCGATGAGTTCATCGAAAATGCTCGTCCATTGGGAGAGGCTATGCGGATTGGCGAGTCGGATTCCGTCCAGACTGCGTTGCAGGCGCTGCAAATGGGCGCTCAGGCGGAATGCACGGCGCGAATACACCGGAATGACTTCATATACGCCGTCACCGAAGATGAAGCCGCGATCCAGCACGGAAATCCTGGCTTCTTCGACCGGCAGGTATAGTCCGTTCAGATAGATGGTCATCGCGTTTACCAGGGACTGTATTTCTGTATCAGCAGCCGTATGCTGTCCCAGCCGCGTGAAAATACGTTGGCCAGTGTCACGCTATCCAGCGCGATTAACGGAAATTCCGCATAGGGCTTGCCTGCCAGGGTGAGTTTGAGTACGCCCAGTTGCTGGCCGGAAGTGATAGGCGCGAGGATGGGCTGACGGGTTTCTATGCTGGCTTTGAGTTGTGCGAACTGGCCTTTGGGTATGGTCAAAAACAGGTCATGCCTGAAACCCAGTGCAACTTGACGCTCCGTGCCTTTCCACACACGCACTTGGGTGACGGGCTGGCTGTTTTGATAGAGTCGTACGGCATCAAAATTCTGGAAGCCGAAATTTAGTAGTTTCTGACTCTCAGAGGCGCGCTGGCTATCGGAATCTGCGCCAAACAGCACCGAGATCAGGCGACGTTTGTCGCGCTTGGCAGAACCCACCAGGCAATATCCGGCGCTTTCGGTGTGTCCGGTCTTGAAGCCGTCGGCATAAGGGTCCAGCCAGAGCAGACGGTTGCGGTTGGCTTGCGTGACATTATTGAAGGTGTAATCGCGCAGGCTGAACATGGGGTAATGTTCGGGGAAGTCGCGCAACAAGGCGGCTGACAGCATCGCCATATCGTAGGCGCTGCTGTAATGCTGTGCGTCCGGCATGCCGACGGGATTGGTGAAGTGGGTGTTTTTCATGCCCATACGCTGGGCCTCTTTATTCATCAACGCGACGAAATTGGCCTCATTGCCGGAAATGCTGGTGGCGAGTGTGATCGCAGCATCATTGCCGGATTGCACGATCAGACCATGCAGCAGTTCATCGACGGTCACTGTTTGCCCGGTTTTAAGCAGCATGCGTGATTCGCCGCTGTTATTGGTGGTGGCCTCAGTCGGCGCAGTGAGGCTTTGATCCAGCGCGATCGTACCCTGTTTGATTGCCGCGAACGCAAGATAGGCTGTCATCAGCTTGGTCAGCGAGGCGGGTTCCAGACGTGCGTTGCCGTTTTGGTTGAGCAATATTTGATTGCTGGAGTAGTCGTACAAAATGTAGGATTTTGCCGCCAGAACGGGCGCTTCCGGTGTTTGTGCGGGCAGTGCGTAACTCGTTGCGGAGAGCAGCAAGCAGATAAATGACAGGATGGCTTTCATAATGAGGTGAGTTTTAGTGATTGTTGATTATAGTCTTTGAGCGGCTATCGGCGATAGTCGTAACGTTTCAAGTGCTCTATTGCGGGGGATAGCGCCGGTCTGGCAGCGATGCCCGTCCCGTCTGTATAGGCCTTTTGGCATATTGTTCTTTTGTCTGAGGCTGATATAAAGCATGACCGAAGCTAGTGCCACAGGAGAAACATGATGCAAACAGTGTCTATTGCGCAGGATGTCGCCAGACAATACGAGTTGTCTGATTTTGACGGCTATGCCAAGCGGGGTTTACGTGATCGCTTAAATATTATCGCCGCAGCAGAAGCGCATGTGGTGTGGAAAAATCGTTTAGGCAATCACGTGCGTGGCGTCAGTCACGAACCGCTGGGCGCGGCTCTGCTCGGGCAGGACGGCATTTGCCAGTTGGGGCGCCTGATTAATGGTACGGCACTCGCTGCTTTTCACGAGAAGGATGCCTATCGTCAGTTGCGTGTGGCGCATGAACAGTTTCATCGTCTGGCGCTGGTTGTGGTCGATAAGCTGAAGGCGGGCGATCACACGGGTGCAACAGCCCTGTTTGAAAATGAATATAGCCATGCACTGCACAATATTCTTCAGTCATTGAGCCAAATTAACAGACTGTTGCTGGAGTGAGAGAATCAGGATTGAGGTGAATCTCGAATCTCGAATCTCGAATCCCGAATCCCGAATCCCGAATTACACCGCTCCAGCCAGTTGTCTGGTTTGCTCGGCGATTGTAGATATTTGGGCAATAATGCCTTCAGCCTTGTCCGCAGTTATGCCCAACTCCAGCCATTCCTCGTCGCTGATGGCTTGTTCGGTGCTTTCCGCGACACCAAAGGCGGACAGGACTTTCTCTGCGAAATTGACCAGGCTGACCAGAGGTTGCCCCACTGTCGCTTCCTCGTCATCTGGCGTGTGGTGGTAACGCATTACGGCGATGATTTCTTCCGGCAAGTCCCAGTGTCGACCCAATTGTGCGCCAATCTCGCCGTGCGTCATGCCGAGCAACTCCTGTTCAATTTCATTAACCGATCGGTCGGGATGCGCCTGCAATTCAGTGTGCAGCGCATTGCTGACAGGGGTATCCAGATAGCTGAGTACCATGTAGCCGATGTCATGCAGTAGACCCGCCAGGAATATCTGGTCATCCAGGGGGCGGACGCGTGCGGGCATGGTTTTGGCTATGGCGCGCATCACCAATGCGATGGCCATGCTGTGTAACCATAAGTCATTAGCTTTGAGCAGCCCCTCGGGAAATTTCGTTACGGCAGACATTGTGGCGATACCGATTGCGACGGATTTGACGCGTGTTAAACCCAGCAGCATGGAGGCATCGTTAACCGAAGTGACTTTTCGTGATGCGCCAAACATGGGCGAATTGGCCAAACCGATAATTTTGGCGGCGATGAGCGGATCCTGCTCAATGAGCTTGAGGAGTTGCGCTTCGCCTTCGTCGGTATCCAGTGCCAGAGATAGCAGTTTTCTTGCAATAACCGGCATCGCTGGCAGTGTGTCAAGCTTGGCAATGTTCATTTTTAGATCGACTGCGTTACTCATGTGTTTTTCTCCCTGTTTTTGTTTTGGCAATACAGTTGCCATTCTAACCAAAGCGCTGAGGTATGTGAGTCCTAAAATATGTCGGCTATCTGCACGACTTGCAGAGCCAGTTCATTGACACTGTTGCGCAGTTCTTCCGCATCATCAGGGTCTATGCCCAGTTCCTGCCATTCATGATCAGCTATATCCGTGCCACAGTATTCACTGATGCCAAAACTGGGCAATAATTTTTCGGCCACATTGAGCATGCGCACCAGAGGATTGTTGGCGGAAACCTCGTCAACGTAGGGTGCGTGATGATAGCCCAGCACGGTGATGATTTCTTCCGGTAAATGCCATTGCCGTGCCAGTTGTGCGCCGATATAGCAGTGAGAGACGCCCAAAATCTGCATTTCGATTTCCAGTACAGGACGCTTGGGTTGCAGACGGAATTGATGGTGCAGCTCGTTGCTTGCAATACTGTCCACATGGTGAATGGCCATATAACCGATGTCGTGCAGTAATCCGGCCAGGAAAATATGATCCTGCTGAGGCCGGAGGCGTGCAGGCATGTGATGTGCAAGCGTGTTCATGGAAACGGCTATGGCCAGGCTGTGTAACCATAAATCCTGCGGTGCGAAATTTTGTGAGCCGGGCAGTCTGGCAAAGTTGGACATCGCGGCAATGCCGAGCGATACAGCCTTGACGCGCGTCAGACCGAGTAATGCCGCGGCATCCGATACGCTGCCGACTTTGCGTGACACACCCATCGCGGGTGAATTGGCCAGGCTGATTAGCTTGGCAGAAATTTGCGGATCCTGTTCTATCAGCGTCAGTAATTGCGCTTCACCCTCGTCGGTGTCCAATGGGAGCGCCAGCAGTTTTTGGGCGATGACAGGCATGGCAGGCAGGGAATCGATGTTGGCAAGGGCAAGCGTAAGTCTGATGCGGGTTTGTTCTGCGGTCATGTTGGTATCTCTTGGGATGCGGGTAGCGTAAGCGGTGAGGTTGGAATATACGAGAGATTCAACGATTGTGCGAGTGGATTAGTCACAGGCGCGTGCCGGCCGGGGGGAATGGTGCGCTGAGAACGGCACGTTATAATTTTGCGGGAATGAATCCCGCCTCAATTGCCGAGAGGGGGTTTGTTCAATTTGCGTTGCAGGGTGCGGCGGTGCATGTTGAGCGCGCGGGCCGTGGCTGAGATGTTGTTGTCATGCTCAAGCAGCACGCGCTGGATGTGTTCCCATTCCAGATGCCCTATTTTGGTAGGTTGTGCATTGAGCGGGGTGCTGCCGTCCGGAGTATGACTGAAGGCCGCGACGATTTCATCGGCGTTGGCCGGCTTGGCAAGGTATTGCGTTGCGCCCAGTTTGATGGCTTCAACGGCCGTGCTGATGCTGGCGTAGCCGGTCAATACGACAATCCGTGTGTTCGGATCGAGTTCGTGCAGTCGTTTAACCAGCACCAACCCGGGCGCGCCGCCCATTTTTAAATCCACGACCGCGAATTCCGGTGGATTGGCCTCAGCCATAGGCAGGGCCTGCTCCACGCTGTGGGCGACGTTGACGCAAAAACCGCGCTTCACCAATGCAGCGCTCAATACTTTGCAGAAAGTGGCGTCGTCATCGGCCAGCAGCAGTGAAGCGGCTTCTTCGCAGGCCTGATTCATGGCGTCGCTCCGGTGACAGGCAGGGTCAGTTCGGTGGTTGCTCCGCCGTGCTCACGGTTAAACAGGCGTACTGTCCCGCCCATGCGTTCCAGTGTGGCATTGGCGAGGAATAGTCCCAGGCCGCGCCCCTCTGGCTTGGTGGTGAAGAAGGCCGAGCCGGCCTTGAGCGCGACTTCATTGCTCAGACCCGTGCCGTTATCGTGAATTTTCAGTATGAAATTAGCGCTATCCCATAGCGCGTTGATTTCAATCGCTTGCGGACTGGCATCGGCTGCATTGTTGAGCAGATTCATCAGCGCGGCACGCAAGGTGACGTCCACGCTGATGCGTGGAGCAGGCTGAGGGCTGCTGTTGTACTGATAATTTGCGGTGGGTCTGAGTAGCTGCCATTCATCCAGCACTTCCGCCATTAAATCATCGGCTGTTTGTAACGTGCTTGTGCCGCTGCCCTGGGCGGTTAGCATAATTTTGTCAAGAATGCGTTTGCAACTTCGCACCTGCTCGTCGAGCAGGGTCAGGCTTTCGCGTAATTCGGCCGGACTGGCATCTGCGTCATGCTGTAATTCGCCTATAACCACCGCCATCGTGGACAGCGGCGTGCCCAGTTCGTGTGCTGCGCCAGCGGCCTGCGTACCGAGAGCCACGATACGCTCATTGCGTAAAATTTCTTCACGCACCTGTGCCAGCAATTCATCCCGGCTGCGTACAGCCTCGGCCATTTTTACCACGAAATAGGCAACAACCACCGCACTGATGACAAAGCCCAGCCACATGCCCATGACATGCGTATTGAAGGCGCTATCCATGTCCTGGTGATTGTGCGGCAGTGGAATGTAATAAACCATCAGCAGGCTGTAGCACGCCGTGGTGAGCGCAGCCATGGCCCAGGTGAAACGGGAGGGCAGGGTGGCGGCGGCAATCACCAGCGGCAGCAGATACAGCGAAACAAACGGGTTGGTCGAACCCCCCGCGTAATACAGCAGAACGCTGAGCGCCAGCACATCGCAGCCCAGTTGTATAAACAGTTCAAGGTGGGAGACAGGCTTATTGTTGCGCAGGCGCAGCAGGGAGAAAATATTGATCAGGGTAAGCGCTGCAATGCCGGTCAGCATGGGCAACCACTGCAAATCCATTTCCAGTATCTGCCATGCGGCGAGCAGCGTGATCAATTGTGCCGAGACAGTCAGGCTGCGCAAGTTAACCAGACGGCGTAACTGGATATGTCCGGGCAGTGAGGAAAATAGGTTCATGGCGCGATTGTAATGGCTGTCTGGCGCAGATAGATGCGGCATATTGTCGCAGCTGTGCGAGGGTGCGACAATATGCCGCATTCTCAAACCGATTTATTCAGACAATAATTCGTCCTGCCAAAATGCTTGCATCCGTGTTTTCGGGGCGGTTGATGTTGATTTGAGTATTGTGTCTCCTCCCGAAAGTTGCACAAACAGCCCGCCGAAGTAATTTTTACGGTTATTGCCTGACCGGAAATGCGATGCGGCTTTTGGCATTTTTCATTCTCTATTGGATTTGCGCCGCGTATAATTCGCTTTCTTAAAATTTGACGGAAAATTCATCATGAATAAAATTATCAGTGTTCTGTTGGGCGCAATGTTGTTCAGTGGCGCTGTTTATGCGGGTGACATTCAAGTCGAAGCCGCTTGGTCGCGCGCTACTGCACCCGGCCAGGATGTTGCCATGGTGGATTTGGCGATTAGCAGCGCAAAAGAGGCAACGCTGATTGGCGTTTCCAGCACGAGTTGCAAGGTGGCTGAATTACACAGCATGACGCATGAAAATGGCATGATGAAAATGCGCGCAGTCGAATCGATCGCGTTGCCAGCCGGCAAGCGCGTCGATCTGGGGAAGAGCGGCTACCATCTGATGCTGATCGGGCTTAAGGCACCGCTCAAGGCCGGTGAAAGTGTACCTTTGATTCTGAATGTCAAAGTTGCCAAAGAGGTCTTGAAGATATCAGTCAATGCTGAGGTGATCCCGCTGACCGGAACACGGACTGCGCCTAAGCATAATGAACATATGCATCATTGAATTAACGCATAGCTCGCACACGGCGATACGTGGGCGAGTGTAGGGCGCGAGTGAAAAATAGCGCAGGTTTGAATTTATTGCAGTCAGTGATCCTGACTGCAATTTTTTTCATTCTGCCATCCCAGCCATCGCGTGCTGCCGCATTGAATGATGTCGCAGCCGTACCGCATCTCGATGGTGCCGGTATGGAGGGCTACCGTGGATTTCTTGCGGCCGGAAAATTCGTCGGTGGGCGCGGCAACAGCACTTTGAACTTCCGCTGTACGATTCGGGCGTGCAGGACAAGTCGGGTGATGCGCTTCCGCTGGCTGACGGATTGATGGTAGGCGATCGCGACATGGCGGCTGCGTTTCCGACCACCTATATTCTGGATAAACACGGGATCGTGGTGTTTTCGCATGTGGGCGCCATTTCGGGGTGGTCGCAGTATTTGCCCTTGTTGCGTGACGTGAGCGCACGGTCAGGAAAATAGGCGGGGGAGTACGTTTTTAAGGATCAACGAACGGCTTAATCCACTTCTTCCCAGCCTGTGAGCATAGCCTTGATGTGTGAAGTCGGTGTGTGGCCGGTCGTGGTCAGGTAGACATGGGCGATCAGGAAGGTCAGCATCATGAAGGCACCCGCCGTGTGGAAGAAAGCCACCCATTCCAGCGACAGAAAGCTGTCCACTCCCCACGCCTGCCAGTCGCCGTAAAACAGGTAAAACCAGCCGGTCAGCCAGAGCAACGGTCCGATCAGCAATAATACGCCGAGATAGGCCAGGCGCTGCAGGGGGTTGTGTTTTTTCAGAGTCGTCGGACGGAAGGGGTGCTGCGCGCCTTTGAAGATGCCCACCGAATAGAACTGGATCATGGCCATCATTTTCTCGGTGGTCGGAATGTACTGTTTCCATTCGCCCGTGGTGAAATGCCAGAAGATGGCGAATACCCACAGGCCGATCAGCATCCATGCGGAAATCGTGTGCAGATCCACCGCCTTGCCGAAACCGAACAGAGAATATGAGCCGTGTACCTCGAAGCCGGTGACCAGCATGAAGATGATGAGCATGGCCTGGGACCAGTGCCAGAAACGCTCGAAACGTTTGAACACGTATATTTTATTTGTTGCCATGCTATTACCCTGCTTTCTTGCTGGTAAGGATACGGATGCCTGCGTGGATCAACACGCCGATCAGGGTCAGCAGCGCCAGTGCCCAACCCGCCGTGTCGAGCAATTTGTTGGCATCGCGGGACGGCATGTACACCCCCTGAATGTCTTTCAGCCTGCCGTTTTTGCTGTGGCACTGGGCGCAGCTTAGCGCGTCTTCTTTGGGGGCAACCATGTGGGTGACAGGCCAGGTCAGCTCGGTACTGACGAAATCAAAATTTCCGCTGTAGGGCAGATTGGCCGCTTTCATCCCGGCGCGGATGGCTTTTTGCCAGTCGTAGTTGTGCCACAGCGCAGTATCGTCTTCGCCGGCGGTGTGTTGAACGGTCAGGGTGTTATTGACTGTGTCATAGGGCTGCTTGCCGCGATGCACCTTGGTCGGCCAGATGCGTGAATCCGGATCGTCCGGGCTGCCGCCCACTTCATTGATTTGCACGGTCTTGCCCGGGTCGATCTTGTCGCCTATCACCGTATAGGTGGAAACGCCATTGAGCCAGCGGTATTCGGGGATGACGTAGGAATCCCACACCCACTCGCCTTTTTTGGAGTCGAAGGCGCGCCGTCCGGCACTGTCCTTGCGTACGAAAGGTTTGCCATCTTCGCCCATCCGGGTGGCTTGCGACCAGTCCCAGCTCAGTTCGGTGCCGATGTCATTGCGTGCGTATTCCGGGATATGGCAGGTCTGGCAGGCTATTTTTGCCGTGTGTTGATTGAGTTTGGTCATATGCTGCGGGTGGGGTTTGTTGCCGTGGCAGGACTGGCACGCAGCCGGCGAGCTGTCGGGATTGCCGCGGATGTGTGCCGGCCCTTTGGTCGCGGCTGCCATGTTGTAACGGCTGCCTGATACCTCATGGCTTGATGTGGCATGGCAGGTCGTGCAGTCGAAATTAAGCCCTTTCTCATCCATGTGTACGTCGAGATATTTGTTGGGATGCTGCAAACTGCTGTCCAGATCGCCGTGCTTGGCGCCGTTGGCGCCCGCACCGAAGAAATGGCAGGAACCACAGTTGCTGCGACTGGGTTTGCCTATGTTTTGCGCTATTTTCTTCAGGTCGGCGGGATCGACAAATTTGCCTGATTTGGGCGGGAATTCACGGCGTTCATAAATCGGGTGGCCGGCATCGCCCGGCAATTTCCGGTAAGTCGCCGTTGTGTCGTGGCACACCAGACAGTCCACGTTCTTCTCTATCGTGAAGTCGAAACTGCTGTCCTGCCAGCCGTAACCTGCGTGGCAGGCCATGCAATCCTTCTCGTTGGAGACCGGAGAGGTGCAGTAGTTGTTGATGATGTTTTTCTTGCCGCGTTTCTGCCCCGTCTTAGGGTCAACGGACTCCCATGTCCAGTGTTTGGTGTGCTGCACCTGTTTGGCCGCTTCAGTGTGGCAAATCAAACAGGCTACAGTGACTTCAGGGCCGGTCTTGAAAGCCTGGTTCAGCTCTTTGAACTTGCTGTGATCTGCCGTGGAAGCGCTCTTTTGTCGGGTGAGCGGGGTGGCGGCTGACATGGCATCGGATTGGGCGGGCGCGGCAAACGCGCTCATCATCGTCAGCATGGCGCAATTGACCAGCGCCGACAGCAAGACTATTTTTCCAGATAACATGAAGTTTCCTTTGTTTTTCCCGGTTTAATGCAGGCGGGTTGTTTTTTGCCGGGTTAGCAACCGCCCGCCGCGCCGCTGCCGGAATCGCCAGCACCACCGCCCGGCGTAGCCTTGATCATCGCAGGTGCGGGCTTGCTCGCATCGAACTGGACGAATTTCTCCTGATCTTCTGCGACGTGGCCCATGGTCTCGCCCACCATGGGCCCAAACATCCGGCCCATCAGTCCGGCATTCATCATGCCGATATAGGTTGCGCCGTCATTCTTCTTGTAAACAGATATTTTGCAGGGCATCAGGATGGACAGGAAGCGGACTGAGTCGTCCTTGAGTATGGGGCCGGAATATCGGGTGCTGCAGGCTTCGATCATCATCACCGGTAAGGTGTTGCCGCCATCGGCTTCGACAGCCTTGCCCGGATTGCGCAGACCGGATAACGTCCAGCCGTTGCCGGTGCTCTGGATGTTCTGCTGGATGCGGGCGACGGTCTCCTCCACGCCGAACGGGCTGGGAATTTCCCGGAACATCAGGCTTCCCATGAAGTTGTAGCCCAGCACGGCAACAACGAGCATTCCCGCGATAAAACCTCCAATGACCTTAAACATGGTGTCATCCTCCAAATTAGAGCCGCATCAAGCGCCTTGCTACCTTATGGACATGAATTGAATCTGGGTAATGGGTGGCGAATAGGCAAGTGATTATATGCCTAATGTTTTAATTGAAAGCAGCAAAAAATACCTTGCCGCGCCCGGGTGAGGCATGCGAATTCAGTCCGGTATTCGGGGGGCGTGCTTGCGAGAAAACAGTGGCATAATGCGCGCATCGGTCAGCCGTGCTTAGTGGCTCGCGGCAGAATGAATGTAACTGGGCTCTTCCTTGTTCGAAACCTATAGTGCCGTATAAATATAATGGAAACCTTACTCAATGATGTTATATCGCACCCGCTCTTCATGAAAGGGGTGGAGGCGGTGTTAGCTACGCTGCTAATTTTTCTGGTGGTGCGCATTGCACAGGCGGCCGCCTCGAAAAAAATCGACAACAAGGATCTGCGCTACAAAATGCGCAAGACTATCGGTCTGACGGGTAGTGTGCTCGTACTGGGCGTCATCCTGACTATCTTCAGTGCACAGATGACCAACCTGACGGTCATCATCGGCGCGCTCAGCGTAGGTATCGGTTTCGCATTGCGCGAAGTGATACAAAGCTTTATCGGCTGGCTCGCCCTGTCATTCTGGGGTTTGTATAAGCCCGGCGAACGGATACAGATGGGCGGCATCATGGGCGACGTGATCGACATCGGAATACTGTTCACCACGGTAATGGAGTGCGGCGCATGGGTGAAGGCGGATTTATACAATGGTCGCCTGATACGCTTGTCGAACAGTTTGCTATTCAAGGAAAATATTCTTAATTACACCACGGACTTCCCCTTTTTGTGGGATGAAATCGTCATTCCGGTGAGAACGGTATCCGACCATAAACTGGCGCGCAGCATCATTGAACAGGCGGCAGGTTCCTCATTGTCGGAAATTAGTGAGGCGGCGCAGGAAGCATGGCGCAATTTTGTGCGCCATTATCGCGTCGAGGAGGCCAGCTTGGAACCCACGGTGACGATGAGTTTCGACTCCAACTATATCGAGTTTACCTTGCGTTATGTGGTGGATTATCGCGTCCGCAGGAGCACCAAAGACCGGTTATTTACCCGCATTCTGGCCGGGATAGAAGAAACCAATGGCAAGGTGCAGATAGGTTCTACCACGGTGGAGCTTTCCGATTTGCCGCCCTTGTCACTGCAAATCGAGAAACGCAATTCGCAGGCCTGATCCCCAAGTCGAATGTATGCGCCGCGTGCCATGATCGGGACGCAGGGCAGAGCCATCGGACGCATTGCCGTATCACTGAACAGAATAGCCGGAGAAGGAATTATGTTGAAACAATTTGTATTGCTGTTGTCTCTGGTTGCACTGATGTATTCAAACACTGTGCTGTCCGCCGAGCAAAAAAATACTGTCGCTCAGTCAGCCGTGCCGGCAGTGTCGGTTGCCGTGGAGCAGGTGGTCGCCCCGCCTGTCGGGTTTCCGGTACGCTTTGCGGATAGCGAAATCTTTGTTGTCCTGACCACTCCGCTAGGTTCGCTCAAGCCGGAAAATCGTGCCGAAATCATTCAGAAAAACATTCAGGACTACGCAGACAGTCAGGAGAAGTTGAAACCGCTCGGCCTGATTACGCTGTCGGAAGGACTGGGGATAGGCGCGGATGACAATATGCTGATGGTGCTCACTGAACGCGATGCTGAGGCGGCAGGAAAGCCCGTAGCATTGCTGGCACAGGAAGTGCAGGAGCGCATCCAGATTGCCGTGGATGACTATCGCGCACGGAACACCTGGAAAACCTATGGCTTAGGCATGGCCTTGTCGATTTTTTCCATCATCGGCCTGTGGCAGGCATTGCATTGGAATAACAGGGCGTTTAGCTGGTTGAGGAACAAGGCTTCAGGCATGCATGCCTACTGGGACAGAGGGCTGTATTTCAAGGGGGTTGAGGTTCTGTCCGCCAGCCGGATTGAGCGTGTTGTGTTGTTCGTGCTGAAAGCGTTGCGCATTTTCGTCGTTTTGATGTGCTGGTATTTCTTCCTGCCGTTGATACTCAGCTTCTTTCCCGAGACTCGCGCTCTGGGCTCAACACTCTTTGACTATCTGATTACGCCGTTCGCCACGATCTTTCACACGATCGTCAAATATATTCCGAACATGTTTTACATTTTCGTCATCGGCGTATTCGCATTTTATACGATCAAGCTGATCTCCTATGTGTTTCAGCTGGTTGAGCGCGGCGAGTTGAAATTTGAATGGTTTCATGATGACTGGGCGCGCCCGACCTATCAGATTATCCGCTTTCTGGTTATTGTGACGGCGCTGATCAGCGCATATCCCTATATCCCTGGTTCCAGTTCGGAAGCCTTTCAGGGTGTGGGTTTGGTGTTGGGCGCGATCATTTCATTTGCCTCTTCATCGGCTATTTCGAATATCGTGGCCGGCATCATCCTGACCTATACCCGTGCGTTCAGATTGAATGACCGGATCAAACTGGGGGATACCACGGGCGACGTGGTTGAAAAGACTCTGCTGGTCACGCGCATCATGACCATCAAACATGTGGTGGTGACGATACCCAACTCGCTGGTGATGGGCGCGCAAATCGTCAATTACAGCACTTCCGCGGCGGAGGGGGCGGGAGTGATTCTGCATACTTCGGTGACGATCGGTTACGATGTGCCGTGGCAAAAGGTGCAGTCATTGCTAATTGAAGCGGCACTGGCTACCGAGCAGCTATTGAGTCAGCCCGTGCCGTTTGTGTTGCAGACCTCGCTGGATGACTGGTATGTCAGTTACGAGATTAATGCCTATACCAAAAACCCCGAACGTATGGCCGTCATCTACTCAAACCTGCACAGAAATATTCTGGAAAAATTCGATGCCGCTGGTGTTGAGATCATGTCGCCACATTACTATGCAGTGCGTGACGGCAATGCGACGACGGTGCCGAGCGTGCTGGCCGGGAACAGCTATGTGCCGCCGCCATTTCAGGTTAGCAAGTGATTTTCGTCATCAAATAGGCGAAACTGCCTGACGCGGCATGATAGTCAGCGCAGCACATTTTCTTCTGGTGTAAAATTCGCGCCAAATTTTGGCGAGTTGAAGCCCACTGAACTTCAATCCCGTTCACCCCCTTTTTTTAAGGAAAAATTATGCCGTTTTCAGCCGCTTCTGCCGAACTTAAAGCGCACGTCCTGTCAGAGGCACTGCCCTATATTCAACGCTTTTTTGATAAGACCATCGTGATCAAATACGGCGGCAATGCGATGACCGACCCGCTGTTGCAGGAAGGATTCGCGCGCGATGTGGTGCTGCTCAAACTGGTCGGCATGAATCCGGTAGTGGTGCATGGCGGCGGCCCGCAAATCAATGAGTTGCTCAAGCGTGTCGGCAAGCAGGGTGAATTCATCCAGGGTATGCGCGTCACGGACGAAGAGACCATGGATGTGGTTGAAATGGTGCTGGGCAAGGTCAACAAGGATATCGTCAATCTGATTAACCGTCATGGCGGTAAGGCGGTTGGGCTGACGGGGCAGGACGGATCATTTATTCGCGCCAGAAAACTGGCACTCAAAAGCAATACCGAACCAGGCAAGATGCTCGATATCGGGTTGGTCGGTGAAATTGATAAAATTGATCCTTCCATCATATCCTTTCTGGATTCGGGCGATTTCATTCCGGTCATTGCGCCTATTGGCGTGGGGCCGGACGGTGAGACCCTGAACATTAACGCCGATGTAGTTTCCGGCAAACTGGCCGAAGTGCTGAATGCCGAAAAACTGGTGTTGTTGACCAATACCCCGGGCGTGCTGGACAAGGAGGGCAATCTGTTGACCGGACTGACTCCCAATCAAATCGATGATCTAGTCGAAGACGGCACGCTGTCCGGCGGCATGCTGCCTAAAATCAGCTCTGCGCTGGATGCGGCGCGCGGCGGCGTGCGTTCGGTACACATCATAGATGGCAGGGTGCAACATGCGCTGCTGCTGGAAATCCTTACCGACGAGGGCGTGGGCACGCTGATTAAGAGCAAATAATGACGCTGTGGATTTTTGATCTGGACAATACGCTGCACGACGCGAGTCCGCACATTTTCCCGCACATCAATCGCAGTATGACGGCTTACTTGCAGGAACATCTGCAACTGGACGAGGTTGAGGCGAATGCGTTGCGCACGCATTACTGGCAGCGTTATGGCGCGACACTCAGTGGTTTGATGCGCCATCACGGCACGGACCCCACACATTTTCTCTGGCACACGCATCAGTTTCCCGAGTTGCGGCACATGGTGTTGCGCGAGCCGCGTTTGCGCCATGTATTACGCGCCTTGCCAGGCAGAAAGGTGGTGTTCTCAAATGCGCCGCAGCATTATGCGCATGCGGTGCTGAAACTGTTGAGGGTGACAGATTTGTTTGATGATGTGGTGGCTGTGGAGCATACGCGTTATCGTCCCAAGCCCGATTTTTTTGGTTTCAGGCATGTGATGCAGCGGCATCGTGCCAGGCCGGCGCAGTGTGTGATGATTGAAGACAGTCTGGAAAACCTGCAGGCGGCCAAACGGCTGGGGATGCGCACGGTCTGGGTCAATGCGGGCAATAAGCTTCCAGCTTGCGTGGACGTAAAAATCAGTGACATCGTGCAGCTGCCGAGCATGATGCATAGGCTGGTGAATAATTCGAGGGTAAATACATGATTCTGATACTCAGTTCCGATGTAAGTGAAAAGCCTCAGGAATACCAGCAGTTGCTGGCCCATCTGTCCGCGATGCAGGGCATACAGACGCGAGTGCATATCGAGCGCGGCAGCGAAAAGAGCCTGACGGAAATCTATTTGATCGGTAACACCAAACTGCTGGATATCGAGGATATGCAGAATTTGCCCTGTGTCGAACGAGTGGTGCGGGTGTCCGAGGAATATCGCATACTGGGGCGGCATAAGGACGATCAGCGGCCTACGCATTTTGAATATAACGGCGTGCGTTTCGGTCAGGACACGCTGAATGTATTTGCCGGATTGTGTGCGGTGGACAATCGCGAGCATGTCGAAATCATGCTGCGCGCGTTGCGCGATAACGGTCAGGTGTGCACGCGCATGGGCGCTTACAAGCCGCGCACCAGTCCTTACGCCTTTCAGGGGCATGGCAAGAGCTGCTTGCCCTACGTGTTTGAGCTGGCGGGCAAGTACGGCATCAAGGTGATGGCGATGGAAATCACTCACGAATCGCATCTGGATGAAATCAACGAGGCACTGCATCAGACCGGGGAGCCGACAGGCGTGATGCTGCAAATTGGCACGCGCAATACGCAAAACTTCGAGTTGCTCAAGATTGTCGGGCGTCAGACCAAGATGCCGGTGCTGCTCAAGCGCGGTTTTGGAATTACGCTGGATGAATCGCTGAATGCCGCAGAATATCTGGCATCCGAAGGCAACCGCAATGTGGTGTTCTGTCTGCGCGGCATGAAGACCAATATGGCGGACCCGCATCGCAATTTTGTTGATTTTGCCCATGTGCCGGTGGTGAAGCGCCTGACCCGCATGCCGGTGTGCGTCGATCCCTCGCATTCGGTTGGTTCGCGCGCCGCATCGCCCGACGGTATCATGGACATGATGCATGTCACGGCGCAGGGTATTTTGGCGGGCGCCAATATGGTGTTGGTGGATTTTCATCCTGTTCCGCCCAAAGCGCTGGTGGACGGCCCGCAAGCCATGTTGCTGAAAGAGTTGCCATACTTTCTGGAAGATGCACAAATCGCCCGTGATGCCTATATCAAGCGTGTCGCGCTGCGGCAGCGCCAGGAATAAGGCCTGGCTGGTGCCGTTTATTGCGTATATGTAGATAAAATTTACGCAATAGAGCTGAACTGATTACAGCGCAATTTGTTGACTGCAACGGTATGGCGCAATACTATGCGTCGCTACAAGGGGTTTTTTGAACTAATGTTGTTATCCGGGAGATCGCAATCATGGTAGAAGAAAAGAAACAGCCAGCCGTCAAAAAAGCGGCTGTGAGCAAAAAGGTTAGCGCAGCAACAACGGGTAGTGCGGCAGGCACCAAAGTGGCTGAGAAGAAATCGCCAGCAGTAAAAAAGGCGCCCGCAGCGAAAAAAGAGGCTGCTGCCGTTTGGCCTTTCCCCACAACAGCTGTTGAAGCAAAGAAAACATCGACCGTAGCACCCGCTGCAAAGAAACCGGCAAAAGCAGTTGCTGCGGCAACCACCGTTGCAAAGAAACCGGCTGCAAAGAAGGCACCCGCCGCTGAAAAGAAACCTGCGGCAAAGAAAGCGGTCGCCGCCAAGCCAGCCAAACAACAGGCAGTGGCGCAACCTTCTGCTCAGGAGCGCTATCGCATGGTGGAAACGGCGGCTTACTACATCGCCGAACGCTCCGGTTTTCAGGGCAGCACCACTGAACACTGGGCGGCAGCCGAGATTGAAATTGCAGAAAAACTGAGCGGGTAGGCTTCTGACGCTCAAAAAACCGCACGCGACGTCGTGCGGTTTTTTACGCGCGCAGAACTAGCGTTCCGGGGTGATGATCATGAGCTCTGAACCGCTATCGTACTTCTGCAAATATCTGCCTATGGTTTCAAATGTCGCAGTAACCGGTTTACCTTGTTGATCCGATGTGGATACTTCAGCGCTGAACATTGAGCCCAGTACCAGTTTGAGCGGGCTTACGTTAACAACTTGAGCCTCGAAATACGCTTTTTCATTTGCCTTGATGACCTTGATGTCGCTGGTCTGATAGATGGCTGCATTGATGACATCCAGCGTGTGCTCGGTGCAGTTCTGTTTTCCCAGCGTGTAGGGATTGGCGATCAGAGAATAATGCGGATCGTGCAATGCTGAATAGGTCGGTGAATTGATCACTTCCAGCAGGCGTTTTTGCAAATCTGCGGAAGGAATAATAACGCCTGCTTCCATCACGGCCACACCCGCAAAGAAATCCACTGGAAAATCCTGTATCAACTCGCTGATTTCCGGGCGATCATTCTGTTGATACAGGTTGTATATCGCATAACCCGGTATTTGGCGGCCATCTGCCGTGGTGATTTGCGAATACACCGCAAAGGCGACATGGGTGAAATGCATTCCTTCAGGCAGTTCGGCAGCGGGGCGACCCATGCGCGCCAGGATGGCGACATGCGCACCTTTTGCGGCCAGTGTTTTTTCTACCTGTTTGGCGAAACTGATGATTTCTTCAGGCGTAAAGTGAATTTCTGCGGATGCGGAAGACGAACTGAAACTGCCCGCGCTGGTGGGCAAGGCGGTCGTCAGCAGACAAACGCCGAGCAGTGCGTGGCCGAGTAGCGTTTTACAAAAACGTTGCATGGTGGTTTCCTTTTGGTTTGTCGGCGGGCTAAATGGTTTTGTCAGATTTTTTCGGCGTCGGGCTTTCTTTCTTTAACGCTTCGTTGGGCGGCATGATGGTGATCGCTTCGTCGGTGATGTCCAGTGGCGTGCCGATAGGGGCGATGGCAGCATTCGCTGAACCGCGTGCGGCCTGAGATGAAATTGCACCCGCCGTGCCACTGACTACGCCGCCGATGGCAAGCGGAATCGCCGAGGCTGCCGAGGTGACTTGCCCTGAGGCGGCAATCGAATGTCCCGCGCTGGCGCTGGCATGCGAGCCGGACTGAACGGCATTTCCGGAGGCTTGTCCTGAGTGTGTGGCGGCCAGTGCGAAGGATGCAGAAGTCAGATAAGCCAACAGGGCGATTTTTAAGCAATGATTCGATTTCATAATGATCCCTCTTGAGGTTGAATGGCGAACGCTACGTGTATCTGTCATGATTTTAATGCTCAGGTGTAATGATAAACATTTCCGAGCCTTCGTCATATTTCTGTAAATAATCCGCTATGGTTTCGAAGGTCGCGGTGACGGGGGTGCCGGGTTGATCGGACAGCGTGATTTCGGCTGAGAACAGCGAACCCAGAGCCAGTTCCAGCCCGCTGACATTGACCGTTTGTGAAACGAAATATTTCTTTTCGATGGCCTTGATGTGTTTGATGTCGTCAGTCCGATAAATCGCGGCGTTAATGACATCCAGCGTATGTTCGGTGCAATTTTGCCTGCCTAGCGTATAGGGATTGGCGATGGCGGAATAGCGCGGGTCATGCAGCTTCCGGTAGGTGGGCGAGGTAATGGTTTCCAGCAGGCGTTTTTGTAGTTCAGCGGAGGGAATGATGACACCTGCTTCCAGTATCGCGACACCTGCGAAAAAGTCTACCGGAAAATCCTGCACCAGCGAGCTGGTATCGGGTTTTTCGTTGCTCTGGTAAAGGTTGTAAATGGCATAGCCGGGGATTTTTCTGCCATCGGCCGTGGTTATTTGCGAATATAAGGCGAACGACACGTGGGTGAAATGCATCCCCTTGGGCATCTCGGAGGCGGGCCTGCCGGCACGCGCCAGAATGGCGACATGTGCACCTTTTGCGGCCAGTGTTTTTTCTACTTGTTTGGAAAACTGGATGATCTGCTCGGCGGGGAACTGCGGCGCGCCACCCGCCTGGCTGCCGGCATAAGCGGACAGATGAGCAACAAGAATGAAAATCCCGAACAGGTAGCGCATATAGCCTCGCGATTAGCAGCGGATGAGGGCATCGTTTTATACCACTACAGCACGGCGACGACAAGCGGCGCTAACGTGTGCTATCTTTATGACCACTTATTCTGTTGACGTTTTCTGATGCCATGAGCTTGTTTGCCTTGATCGTCGCGCTGTTGCTAGAGCAGCTTAACCCTGTCTCTTCCCGTAAATACGGGCATGGCTGGCTGAGCAGTTATGCCGGTTTTTTTCAGCATCATTTTAATGCCGGTGAATATAGCCATGGTCGGGTGGCCTGGTTGCTGGCCGTGTTGCCATTGCTCATCGGCGTGATGGCGGTATATGGTTGGCTATATCACCTGCATCCGCTCCTTGCATGGGCATTCAATGTGCTGGTGCTCTATCTCACTCTGGGTTTTCGTCCGTTCGCTCAGTCCTTTACCGCTATCCAGCAGGCATTACGCAGCAATCAGTTGAAAGAGGCGCGTGAACTGTTGAGCCAGTGGCGCGGCAGGGCAATGTCCGAATTGAATGCGGATGAAATTGCGCGCGTGACCACCGAGCAGGCACTGATCTCAGCACTTCGCCATTTGTTTGGCGTGATTATCTGGTTTTCCCTGTTCAGCCTGCTGGGACTGGGGGGCGCAGCAGGTGCCTTGCTCTATCGACTCGGTCTTGGATTGCGCACGCAGAAGGCAGATGAATTCAATGACGAGGAATTGGGCGAGGGAAAATACAATGCTTATTCGCGGAAAATGTTTTATTTGCTGGAATGGTTGCCGATCCGCATGACCGCCGCCACTTTTGCCATCGTCGGTAATTTCGAGGACACCGCGTATTGCTGGCGCTCTCAGGCGGCAAGCTGGCCTGAAGGCGAGATAGGCATCCTGCTGGCCAGCGGAGCGGGAGCATTGGGCGTACGTCTGGGTCTGCCCATACGGCAGGATGGCGCGTTGTTGAACCGGCCGGAGCTGGGGGTCGGCAACAACAAGGCCGATTTCGCTTCCATGCAAAGCACTATCGGACTGGTGTGGCGCTCGCTGGTGGTCTGGCTGGTCATATTGTTCATGCTGTCGCTGGCGAGTTTGCTGGGTTAGCGGTAATTCATGAATTGCCCGCGTCTGCTTACCGTACAATGCCGCCCATGCATACTCACCACCCCTTTAGTTCGCTCACGCCGGATTCCGTGCTGGATGCGCTGGATAGCGTCGGTCTCATCGGCGACGGCCGCCTGCTGGCGCTGAACAGTTATGAAAATCGCGTTTATCAGGTCGGCATGGATGACGGGCCCGCGCTGGTCGCAAAATTCTACCGCCCCGGGCGCTGGATCGATGAAGCCATACTGGAAGAGCATGATTTCGTCGCGACGCTGGTCGAACGCGAGATCCCGGTCGTTCCTGCGTTGCAAATCAACGGCAATACGTTGCACAAATTTAACGGTTTTCGCTTCTCGGTTTTCAGCAAACATGGCGGCCGCGCGCCGGAACTGGATCGCCGCGATACACTGGAATGGATGGGGCGTTTTATCGGGCGCATTCATGCGCTAGGTAGTCTGGAGTCGTATCAGCATCGTCCTGAGCTGGACATTCAGAGCTTCGGCGTGGAACCGAGCGCGTATTTGCTGGCGCACGACTTTATCCCGGCCGAACTGCTTGAAGTCTATCGTGGTGTGGTCGCATTGGCGCTGGACGGCGTGCGCCGCTGTTATGACCGTGCTGGGGATGTCAAAATCCTGCGCCTGCACGGCGACTGCCATGTCGGCAATGTGCTGT
>Ga0209231_1000373_pt1 | contig 26589 bp, 26 predicted proteins | sample Deesub45470m_DNA_FD_188086 | JGI IMG/M metagenome (GOLD analysis project Ga0209231, IMG submission 188086) | Deep subsurface microbial communities from North Pacific Ocean - 450_OLKR46/470m Metagenome (SPAdes) (version 2) | ecosystem: Environmental > Terrestrial > Deep subsurface > Unclassified ... | reverse complement strand
CTGAAAATTACACCAATGCCGGGGGGAGTGGCCCTCGGGCTACGCCCTCACGCCACTCCCCCCGGCATGTAACACGATGGCCTGGTTTTACGCCGCCGAATGGCCGACTTTTGCTCCGCCGTTGACAGACGTTCCGCGAATGCTCGATGGCTGGCCTTGGCAAATCCCCGACCGGCCTTTTGTCGACCAATTTAAAGAACAACAGGGCGATTTGGTCGATATTGTCAGCACCAGCTTTATAACCTACGCAATTTCACAACGCGTTATCGACATGATCGAAGCGATTGAGCCAAATGTGCATCAGTATCTGCCCTATCAGATGCTACAGCCCGACAGCAGCGTTCATCCCGATAAACGCTGGCTGCTGAACGTCTGCACCCGCGCCGAAGTAGTCGATATTGAGCGGTCGAATGTGCAATGGGCGAAGCCGCCTAGCGATCGGTGGTTCATCGACGCTCCGGGCGAGCGTCGTTTGCTTGTGAAGGCGAAGGAAGCTCGATCCCGCGCGATTTGGTCTGAGTGGCGATATAATGGCGCTCAGACCACCCTGATTAGCGACGCACTATGGAACGCCCTCCAAGCCTCCGGCGTGCGTGGCTGGCAACCGCATTTTGCGTATTCGCGGCACATAGAGGAAGTCTAACGGCTACCGGCAATCACATGATAGGCGTCAGGAAGCGATGAAAATACCCATTAATCGCGCCATTCTCCAGATTGCGCGGCCCTTCATCCTACTCACTTGTCCGAGAAATACTGCCGGATGGTAAAAATGCCCCGGAAACCCGAAAGCATGGTTTTCCGTCACCATAGCATCTCCACTATCGGCCTATGCCTGTTCGAAACCCGATATTCCGCAAACGACCCATTTAATGCGAAACCTATCTGATCTGATGCGCCCCCCAATCCTATTCCCCTTCCAAAATAGGATTTCCTCTGGTCTATCCTTGTCGATGGACCAGCACATTCTTCGCGCCCGCGCCCTCCAACGGGCAATCGCCAATCCCTCACATCGTTGTGACCCACCTGTCGCGTCCCTGTCGCGGGGGTGGCGCGTGACCGTGACTTTACAGGCGCGTCGGTGGGGCGTAGCAAGTACATTAGCGGCACTTGCCCGCCACTATTCCCACGAAAAGAGCCGGAAAAACCCTGCCTGCAACGGTGTGAACTTGCGCCCTGTGACCCTGCCGTCGCGCCAGCACGTCTGGGCGCCCTATGCGCGCATCGACTCCAGCGCCTTGGCGACCGCTAATATGCCTTCGGGCGCGGCGGCGAAGCCCATATGGGTGCAGTCGACCTCGATCGCCTTGTCGCGTTCGCCGCTGCGGCCCTTGGCGCATTCGGGCAGGATCACGCCGTCGCGCTGCGACCACAGTGCGACCGTGGGCACCGGCGGCTTGACTTCACGGGTGCAGGGGAAAGGCGGTTTATCGACCGGGAAGCCCGATACGAGCTGATAGAGCCGCCAGGCATGGTTGGCGCGCGGATCGCCGGAAAAGGGCGTGCCCAGCGTCACTACGCCGCCGACCTTGTGCGTCGCATATTTGGCATATTCGCGCGCATACAGCCCGCCAAGGCTCCAGCCGACGAGCGTCACCGGCCCGCCGCCTGCACGCCGAATGGCATCGACGCGGCGGTCGATCTGGTCGAGGCTGTCGGGCTTCGGCCCATAATTGCGGCCCATCGCCCAGTCATGCGCGGCATAGCCCGCTGCGGTCAAAATCTGCCGCATGGCGTCCATCCGCCGTTCGGACGCAAGCAAGCCGGGGATCAGCAATATGGAACGACCATCGCCCTTGATCTGCTGCGCCAGCACATCGGCCTGCGCCTGGGTCCGGGCAAGGTCGCGGGGAAGCGACAGGTTGCCGAGCAGATGTGACAAGGAAGGACGCACCGGCGCGGCTGGCCCCGATGCGAAACGATCTTTCCAAAAACTGCTGACGGTTTGAGCGTAAGGTGGCAAGAGAACAAGAATCCCAGGCCCATTCGGGCAAAGATGACGTTATCGTGACAAACACTGCGCGCGTCTATTGGTTTCGTCTTATGAGACGAACGGTTCGTCGCTGTTATGGTTCAGGGCGTTGGAGTGACCGGGGTGACGGGCGCGGGATCAACGGCCTGCAAAGGGCGCGGTTCCAGGATCGCGGCGGTTTCGATGAGGTCCAGCGCGCGCCGCGCTTCGAGATAGCGGCGCGCAAATTGCAGCCAGCGATCGGCAGCGGCACGGCCGGGCATCCGCTCCACTTCGGCCAGCGCCGCGCTCACCCGCCCGCCGTCGAGATAGCGCACGGCCCGCTCCAGCGCGGCCTGGGGCCGGGGGGAGGGGGTGGAAGCCTTGCGAATCGTCACCAATTCGCGCGCTTCATGGGCAATGGCGTCCCACCAGTCGCTTTCCACCGGCGGCGTGGTCAATCGATCGCTGAGGTCAGTGAGGCCGACACGCAGGTCGGCCAGCGTCACCGGCTCACGCGCGGCATTGATGATCGTGGCGACGGCGCGGGGCTGGGCTTGGCCGAAACGGGAGCGCAACTGCGCCTCGATATAGCCGAGCGGCCCGCCATTATCGAGCGCCCGGCGCGCCGCGAAAGCGATCAGCAGCCCTTCGGCACGAGCGGCATTGCCCGAAGCGGCCTGCGCCTCGACCGTGATGCGGGTCAGTCGCTCGTCGAGCGCGGCGACGCGCGCGTCAAGCATCTGGGCGCTGCTGGCGGTCAGCACGCCGGGCGTAATGGCGGCAGAAGGCGCGCCCGTCCGCGGCACGGCGGCGACCGGCTGGGCCGGTTGCGGGTTCCAGCGCTTTTGAATCTGTGGCCAGGCCCAGGCAGTCAGCGCGACGCCGATCAGGAAGGCGAGCAGCATCAATGTCACCAGCGGCAGGGTGCTGCGCCGACGGGCAGGGGGCGGGGTTACGGGGATACTCCTATCGCCGTCCGCGTCGTGCATGCTGACCCTTTCGCCTGTCATTGTCCCGTCATTCGCACAAAGAAAGGGCGAGGGCCAGCATGTCGTCATCGACCGGCTTGTGCGGCGCGGAAAGGCTGGCCCAGCCGCTGCCGCAAGTGGCCAGCGCGGCGTGGCTGATCGCCACGATATGCAGCGCGCTCCGCTGATCGAGCGGGATGCGTTCGGCCAGTCGCTCGCCCGCGCGCGGCGAATGGACGAGCAGGATGGCGCCGGGGATAGCATCGTGCAGCAGCGCCGGGTCGGGCGGCAGGCTGGCCATGCTATAGACGGCGATCCGGGTGAGGCGCAGCGGCCCGGCGTCCATCGACGCGACCGTGGTGCCCGCCAGATGGAGGACGGCGCGATGACCATCCGCCTCAATCCGGGCGGCAATGGCGCTGGCGTCGCCCTCGCCACAGGTCACGGCGACAAAGCCTGCTTCCTGCAACGCCGCCGCCGTCGCCGCGCCGACCGCATAGGTCGGGAGCGCGCGATACGCGGCCAGTCGCGCTCCGGCCAGCCGCACCGTATTGGCACTGGTCAGCAGCAGCGCGTCGAATCCGTCGGCCGGGGGCGCGGCCCAATCAAGCGGCAACGGCGCGAACAGCGGATGGCACAGCACGTCGAAGCCCAGGCGCGCGGCTTTGTCCGCCGTCCTGCCCGCCGCCGGTTCGGGGCGCAGGATGATGAGCCGTCTCGCCCCTCGAACCCTCACCCTTCGAACAAGGCCCGCAGCGCCGGGCTGGCCTGCTCCAGCAGCGCGCGGCCGATTGCCTGCGCCACCACATCGTCGCCGCGCGCCAGCCATGTTTCCTGGGCCACCGTTTCCTGCCCGTCGGGGCTGATGATCTCGGCGCGCAGATATAGCCCATCGCCATCCACCACCGCCAGCGCGGCGATCGGCGAATGGCAGGTGCCACCCAGCGCCTTCAACACCGCACGCTCGGCGGCCACGGCATCGGTCGTGTCGACATCGCTGATAACGGCCAGCACTTCGAGCAGTGGCGCATTGTCGGCCAGCGCTTCGATCCCCACCGCGCCCTGCGACGGGGCGGGCAGCATCGTGTCGATCGGGATGGTCACGCCGACATCACTCTGGTCGAGCCGGTCGAGGCCCGCCGCCGCCAGCAGCGTGGCATGGACTTCCCCCGCCGCCAACTTGGCGAGGCGGGTGGCGACATTGCCGCGAAACAAGGTGATGGTAGCGTCGGGGCGCAGCCGCATGACCTGCGCGGCGCGGCGCGGCGAACTGGTGCCGACGACCGGATTGGCGGGCAGCGCGTCGAAACTGTCCACCCCCACCAGCTTGTCGCTCACATCGGCGCGCGGCAGCATCGCGGCGATCTGGAAGATGGCGGGGCGGATCGTTTCGACATCCTTCATGCTGTGGACGGCGAAGTCGATCTCCTGCGCGACCAGCGCGCGCTCCAACTCCTTGGTCCACAGCGCCTTGCCGCCAATATCGGCAAGCGCCCGGTCCTGGATCCGGTCGCCGCTGGTCTGGACGGTGACGATCTCGATCGCATCCGGTGCCCAGCCATGGGCGGTGATGAGGGCATGGGCGGTCATGTGCGCCTGGGCCAGCGCAAGCGGGGAGCCTCTGGTGCCAAGGCGCAACGGTCGATCGGACAAATACATATGCGGCTTGCTCTAATGACCACGGGCTTTAGATGGAAGCGGCAATGACAATCATCCTTGGCCTGGAATCGAGCTGCGATGAAACCGCAGCGGCGCTGGTGACGGCCGACGGGCGGATATTGGCCCATCGTCTGGCCACGCAGGAGGAGGCGCATCGCCCCTATGGCGGCGTCGTGCCCGAAATCGCGGCGCGCGCGCATGTCGAGGCGTTGACGCCCCTGATCGCGGCGGCGCTGGCGGATGCGGAAATGACCTTGGCCGATGTCGATGTGATCGCCGCGACCGCCGGGCCGGGGCTGATCGGTGGCGTGATGGTGGGCCTCGTCACCGGCAAGGCGCTGGCCCATGCGGCGGGCAAGCCCCTGATCGCGGTCAATCATCTGGAAGGCCATGCGCTGTCGCCGCGCCTCGCCGACCGGACGCTGCAATTTCCTTACATGCTGCTGCTGGTGTCGGGCGGCCATTGCCAGATATTGCTCGTGCGCGGGCCGGGCGAATATGCGCGGCTGGCGACGACGATCGACGATGCGGCGGGCGAGGCGTTCGACAAGACCGCCAAGCTGCTGGGGCTGGGCTATCCTGGCGGGCCGCTGGTCGAAAAGGCGGCGGCGCAGGGCAATGCCAAGGCGGTGCCGCTGCCCCGCCCGCTGGTCGGCACGGCCGAACCGCATTTTTCCTTCGCGGGTCTTAAAAGCGCGGTGATGCGCGCGGTCCAGTCTGGACATTATTCGACGCAGGATATCGCCGCGAGCTTTCAGCAGGCGGTGATAGACTGCCTGATCGACCGCACCCGCCGCGCGCTGGGCTCGGACGAGCCCGTGACGGCGCTGGTCGTCGCCGGGGGTGTCGCCGCCAATCAGGCGATTCGCGGCGCGCTCGAAGCGCTGGCGGCGGAGCATGACCTGCCCTTCGTCGCGCCGCCGCTTTGGCTTTGTACCGACAATGCGGCGATGATCGCCTGGGCGGGGGCAGAGCGCTATGCCGTGGGGCTGGTCGATGATCTGACCTTCCCCGCCCGACCGCGCTGGCCGCTCGACCCGGCGGCGGAAAAGGCGCGCGGAGCGGGAGTGAAAGCATGAAGGCGGGGGTCATAGGAGCGGGTGCCTGGGGCACGGCGCTGGCGCAATTGCTGGCCGCCGATGGACAGGCGGTGCGGCTATGGGCGCTGGAGGCCGAGGTGGTCGATGCGGTCAACGGGTCGCAGGAAAATCCGCTCTATCTGCCGGGCATCCCGCTCTCGCCCTCGATCGCCGCGACCGGCGCGATGGCGGATATGGCCGATTGCGACCTGTTGCTGGTGGTCAGTCCCGCCCAGTATCTGCGTAGCGTCGTGGCGCAGGCACCCGCCGGCGTGCCGCTGCTACTCTGTTCCAAGGGGATTGAGGCGGGCACCAGCCTGCTGATGTCGGAGGTTGCGCAACAGGCGCAGCCCCGATCGCCGATCGCCGTCCTGTCCGGCCCGACCTTTGCGCATGAAGTGGCGCGCGGCTTGCCGACCGCGATCACGCTGGCCTGCGAGGACCGGGCGCTGGGCGAACGGCTGGCGGCGCGGATCGCCCGACCGGCCTTCCGCCCCTATCTGTCCGACGATGTGATCGGCGCGGAGATTGGCGGTGCGGTCAAGAATGTGCTGGCGATCGCCTGTGGCGTGGCCGAGGGCGCGGGCCTGGGCCTTAATGCGCGGGCGGCTCTGATCAGTCGCGGTTTTGCCGAAATGACGCGCTTTGGCCTGGCGCGCGGCGCGCGGGCGGAGACGCTGGGCGGGCTGTCGGGACTGGGCGATCTCGTCCTCACCTGCTCGTCCACCAATTCGCGTAACTTCTCGCTGGGCAAGGGGCTGGGGGAGGGTCAGTCAGCCGCCGATCTGCTGGCCAACCGCCGCACCGTGGCCGAGGGCGCGTTCACCGCGCCGGTGCTGCGCGCTGCGGCGCTGGCGGCAGGGGTCGAAATGCCGGTGGTGGACGCGGTGTGCGCACTGCTGGCCGACGCCGTGCCGCTCGCCCAGGTCATCGACGCGCTGCTCGCGCGTCCGTTGCGTCCCGAATAGCCGCCGCGCCGCAGCATCCACTTGTCTACAGATAACCTCACGGGTCCGTCCCTATCGGCCGCCGCCGTCGCGCAGAGCGATCAGGATGATATCGCCGCCTTGGCCAAGGGCGGCCGGACCAATATCTTCGGCTTCCTGCTGCGGCTCGCGGCGCGGCTGCCCTTCCTGTTCATCGCCGGGCGCGTCTATGGTGCCGAAGCGCTGGGCCGCTTCGCCTATGCGGTGCTGGTGGTGGAATTCGTCGCGCAGCTTGCCACGCTGGGGCTGAAGCGCGGGCTGGCAGGCGCGCTCAGCCAGACCGAACGGCCGCATAATCATGTCGTGACCGATGCGATGGTGCTGACGCTGACCGCGTCGCTGCTAGGGGCGGCGCTATTGCTCGTCTTTCCGCAGGCGATGTTTCCCAATAGCGGCATAAACGGCCTCGACCGGCTGCTGGCGCTGATCGTCATCGCGGTTGCCGGGTCCGACGTGGCGCTGGCGGCCTGCGCCTATCGGTTCGATGTCGGCGCGACGGTGCGGGCGCGGGCGATCATCGAACCCTGGACGATCAGCATCGCGGTCTTCGCCTTTTCCTTCTACTCCCGGCGGGACGGCCTGATTATGGCCTATGCCATGGCAATGACTGCGGCATTGATCGCCTCACTGATCCCCATGGTGCGCCATTATGGCATACCGACGGGCTGGCGACCCAATTTTCCGCGACTGTGGCGGATGGCCCGGCGCAACCTGCCGCTGGCGGCCGCCGATGGCGTCGAATGGGGGTCGCGGCGACTGGACATGGCAATATTGGGCCTGTTCGTCAGCCCGGCGGTGATCGGCGTCTATTATGTTGCGCAGCAGGTCGCGTCGCTGCCGCAAAAGCTCAAGACCAGTTTCGACCCGATCCTTGGGCCGGTCATCACCCGCAACCTGGCGGAAAACAACCTTGTCGGCATTGCGCGGCAGGTGAGCCAGGTGGGTTTCTGGATCATCGCGGCGCAGGCGGGGATTGCGCTCGCGCTCGCCATTCCGGGCGAAGCGGTGATGGGTTTGGTCGGTCCCAATTTCGTCGCGGGCACCGGCGCGCTGGGCTTCCTGCTGCTGGCGGAGGTCATTGCGGCGACGGCGGTCGTCAGCGAATCGGCGCTGGTCTATATTGCCCGGCATCGCAATCTGATGATCTCGCTAGGCATGATCGGGTGCCAGGCGGCGTTCAGTTTCGCGCTGATCCTGGGTGCGCGCGCGATAGAATTGCCGCCGATGTGGCTGGCGGCGGCACCGGCGCTGGCGCTGTGCCTGTCGCTGGGCATCGGGGCGTTCGTCAAGGCGCGGTTGCTGTCGCGCTTGCTGGGTGCGCCGATCAATGCCTGGCGCTGGTCGCTGCTGAGCGCGGCGGCGGTCGCCAGCTTGGTGGGGGCCGCGGTCACTGCCCTGCCGCCACGGCTAGAATGGGTCGAGCTGGCGGTCGGCATCTGGGTGATTTTGGGGGCCTATGGCTTCGTCATCTGGCGCTGGGGCTTTGGCTCCGAAGACCGGGCGCTGTTTCGGAAGAAGAAGGTGGACTGAATGGACGGAGGGGCAATACCCCTCCGTTTTTCTGTTCGGTCAGGCGAAGAGTTTGTCGCGGATGATGCCGAGATCGGCTTCCGGGCGGGCACCCCAGTGGGAGATGACTTCGGCGGCGGCGGCGGCACCCAGCGCCAGGCAATCTTCGACCCCGCGCCCGTCGATATGGGCGGCGAGGAAGCCTGCGGCGAACAGGTCGCCCGCGCCAGTGGTGTCGATGATTTCGGTCACAGGCGCAGCGGGCGCTTCGTAGCGGACGCCATCGACGATCGCGACCGCGCCCTTTTCACTGCGGGTCGACACCAGCACCGGCACCTTGCCCGCGAACAGGGCCAGCGCCTTGTCGAAGCCTTCGACGGCGGCGAGCGACTGGATTTCGCCCTCGTTCGAGAAGAGGATGTCGATCTGGCCATTGTCGATCAGGTCGAGGAAATCGGCGCGATGGCGGTCGATCACGAAATTGTCGGACAGGGTGAAGGCGACCTTGCGCCCCGCGCCGCGTGCCGCGTCGATCGCGGCGCGCATCGCGGCGCGCGGCTGTTCGGGATCCCAGAGATAACCTTCGAGATAGAGGATGCCCGCCGAGCGGATGAGGTCGAGGTCGAGCGCGGCTTCGGGCAGGAATTGCGAGGCACCCAAAAAGGTGTTCATCGTCCGCTGCGCGTCGGGCGTTACCAGGATCAGGCAGCGCGCGGTTGGGATATCGCCGGTGGCGGCGGGCGTGTCGAAACGGATGCCGAGCGCGCGGACGTCATGCGCGAACACGTCGCCCAATTGGTCGTCATTGACCTGGCCGATGAAGCCGCAGCTTTTGCCGAGCGCGGCCAGGCCCGCCAGCGTGTTGGCGGCCGATCCGCCGCTGATTTCCTTGGCTTGGCCCATGTCGGCGTAAAGGCTTTCCGCCATGTCGGCGTCGATCAGCTGCATGCCGCCCTTGGTGAGCGCATGTTCGGCGAGGAAGGCGTCGTCGCTGCGCGCCAGAACGTCGACGATGGCGTTGCCGATGGCGACGACATCCAATGTGGGGGCGGGAGAGGTCACGCAAATTCCTTGGGTCAGAGAAGAATGAAAATCCCGCCGTCTCTATAGGCGCGGCCCGTGCGGTGCAACCGGGGCTGATGGAGGCGGTGATTGACGGCGCTGGCCGGGACGCGGATAGTCGCCCCCATGATCCTGACCGCCGCGCTGCGCGCTTTCCCCTCTCTCTTCCATGGCGCGGCGTTGCGGCTGTTGTTCAAGACGCTGACGCTGACGCTCCTTATCTTCGCGGCGCTGGGCGGGGGCATATGGGCGGGCTTTCACGCGCTGCGGCTCCATTATGGCTGGGGTGGGGGTGGTTTGGCCGAGGCGACCGCGACCGCGCTGGCGGTGGTGGCGCTTGGCTGGCTGTTGTTTCGGGCGACGGCGATGGCGGTGATGGGCCTGTTTGCCGACGACATCATCGAAGCGGTCGAGCGCCAATCCTATCCCGAAGCTGCCGCCATGGCGCGGCCGGTCGGCTGGGGGCGCAGCGGACGCTATGCGCTGGCCTCGGTGCGCCGCACGCTGGGGTGGAACCTGCTGGCGCTGCCCGCTTATTTGCTGCTGCTGGTGACCGGGGTGGGGACGATCGGGCTGTTCCTGGCGCTCAACGCCTATCTGCTGGGGCGCGACATGGCCGATATGGTCGAGCCGCGTCATCCCGCGCTGCCGCCGATCGGACGGGGCAGCCGCTGGCTGATGGGGCTGTTGTCGGCGATCGCCTTCTTGGTGCCGCTGGTCAACCTGCTTGCACCGATCTGGAGCGCGGCTATGGCGGTGCATATGCTGCATGGCCAAAGGAAATCCGCATGACATCCCTGCGTCTTGCACTGGCAGCGCTGCTGTCGCTGCCGCTTGCCGCCTGTGGCGCGGGTACGGTGGTCCCGCGCGTTGGCACGCCCGCCCCCGCCGGTCCCCCCGCCAGCGCCTTTGCCAAGCAAGGCCCGTTGATGGGCTCGGATGCCGGCGCGCTGACCCGGATGTTCGGCACGCCCCGGCTCGACATTCGCGAAACCACAGTGCGCAAACTGCAATTCGCCAATGGCCGCTGCGTGCTCGACGCCTATCTTTATTCGCCCGCGCGGGGAAAAGAGCCGGTGGTGACGCATGTGGACGCCCGAACGCCGACCGGATCGGACGTCGATCCGGCTGCCTGCGCGACGGCGCTGCGCGCGAAATAATCGACCATCAGGGTCACAGGGGTAAAGTTCACGCCGTTGCAGGGCTGGGTTTTGCTGGGGTTGTGGGCGCAATAGCCATGGTGACGTACCGCCGACGCGACAGCGAAGCCGCTGCAAGGTCACAGCGACGCGCCGCCCACGCGACGGGGACGCGACAGGTGGATCACAGGGGCGCGGCGATTTAGGGGGCATCGGTAGGGAGTGGCGGGTGCGGAGGGCGTGCGGGACCATCGATAAGGATAGATCAGAGGAAATCCTACATTGAAAGGGGAATAGGATTTGGAGCGCACCCGCTCGGATAGACTTTGTTCTGGGAGGACGGGAAGGGGTGGGCGGAATGTCTGGTATGGATCAAATTAGCCTAAAAGCAGAACCTTAGCTTCAAAGAAAATTAAACAGAATTGGTTAGGGGCTTCCATAAGGGAGACATGTGTATGCGCCGGATAGCAATGCTGGGTATTATGGGACTCATAGTGGCTAGCCCTTTGCAGGCGCAGGCAGCGGGCACCGCCGACCTTGCCACGCGGTTTTTTAACGTCATCCCCGATGTTTGCTTTCAAGCCGCGCGAGCGAAGCCGCCTACGCGTGAGACTGCGGCGAACCTTCTCCTCGAAATTGCATTGGAAATCCCTCCAACGGTTAAGGCCCATTTCAATCGAGTTCCTACATGGTTTCGATTGAAGGCGCAGCCGGATGAAGTTTTTATCGGCGTCGGAGACAGTCCGGGAGCCTGCCATGTCGTGTTGGCCAACACAAAGCAGACGGTGGAAGTTCGCACCAAGGTTGCCACGCTTCTGAAGGCTGGTGGATTTCAGGTTGTCCACGAAAACACCATTCCTGGCTCAGACATTGACATGCTTTTCGTTTCAAAAGCACCGGATGGCTACATGCTCATTTCGCTCCAGGCTCCCCGGAATGTGGTACGGGATGGCGTAGGGGATCAAGGAGCCGTTCATGTAAAACTTATGCCAGCGGCCATGTTTGAATCGATGATTTCTAAGCGTCAGTAGTCCGGTTTCAGGGCTTTCGGAGAAATCAGGCAACGGCAGGAAATGGTCGCTCTTAGTCATCCTCCCCTGGCAGGGGAGGTGGCTGGCCGCAGGCCAGACGGAGGGGTGTTGCCCTATCGATGGGGTGACACCCCTCCACCACTTCGTGGTCCCCCTCCCCTTACAGGGGAGGATTTTAGGCTAAAGGCGGCGTTGCGCTTTGTCTGCCCGTAGCCCTCTCCCGCCTTCACGGGAGGGGGGTGAAGGAGGGGCTTACTTCCGGCCTGGTGCGTCCTCAGAAAGACAGAAAGACCCTCACCGACTGCGACTAAGGCAGCAGGCTGCCAAGTCTTCGTAGCCTCTCCCGCGAAGGCGGGAGAGGGCCAAGGGGGGCGGCGCTCGATAGTTTTCCGATTGCCCATGTCGCCGCTTCCGCCACCACCGGATCGTCATCCCCGACCAACGCCTCCAGCCGCGCCAGCAACCGCGCGTCCCCGCTATTGCCCGCCGCGATGGCCGCGTTGCGGACCAGGCGGTTGCGGCCGATGCGTTTGATGGGGGAGCCGGAGAAGAGTTCGCGGAAGTCGGCATCGCCTAGCGCCAGCAGGTCGGCGAGTTCAGGCGCAGCGAGTTCGGCGCGACCGAGGAAGGCGCGGTTGGCGGCGGCGGCGTCGGCGAATTTGTTCCAGGGGCAGGCCGCCAGGCAATCGTCGCAGCCATAAATGCGGTTGCCCATCCCGGCGCGCAGATCGTGCGGGATCGGGCCTTTATGTTCGATCGTCAGATAGGAGATGCAGCGGCGCGCATCGACGACATAGGGCGAGGGGAAGGCGTCGGTGGGGCAGGCGGTCAGGCAGGCGGTGCAACTGCCGCAATGGTCGCTTTCCGCGCCGTCGGGGGCGAGCGTCAGTTCCGTGTAGATGGCACCCAGGAACAGCCAGCTGCCATGGTCGCGGCTGACGAGATTGCTATGCTTGCCCTGCCAGCCGAGCCCTGCGCCCTGCGCCAGCGGCTTTTCCATCACCGGCGCTGTATCCACGAAGACCTTGAGCGCGCCGTGCTGTTGATCGACCAGCCAGCGGGCCAGCGCCTTGAGCGCCTTCTTCACGACGTCATGATAATCCTTGCCCTGCGCATAGACCGAGATGCGCGCGCGGTCTGGCACATCGGCGAGCGCCAGCGGATCGCGCCCCGGCGCATAGCTCATGCCCAGCATGATGACGCTGCGCACGTCCGGCCACAGCCCCTGGGGCGAACCACGCTGTTCGGCGCGATCCTCCATCCACAGCATGTCGCCATGATGGCCGGCGTCGAGCCATTGGCGTAGGCGCTCGGCGCTTTGCGGGGCGGCGTCGGTGGGCGCGATGCGGCAAATGGCAAAGCCCAATTGCGCGGCCTGACCCTTTAGCCGTTCTTCCAAGGTTTCGGTTTGCACGGCCACGGGTCCAGACTATCACAAGAGCATGAACGGCGACACTCCGGGCCTTGCTCCCGCTCCAGCCTATGCCCTGGAAGGCCATGGCCTTGTCAAGACTTTCGGCAGCTTCCGCGCGGTCGACGGGGTCGACATCGCCGTGCCTGCGGGCACCATCTATGGCGTGCTTGGCCCCAATGGCGCGGGCAAGACGACGCTGTTGCGCACCTTGCTCGGCATCATCGATCCCGACGAGGGGCGTCGCAGTCTGTTGGGCGCGGAGCAGCCGCTGCGCATGGCGCGGCAGGTCGGCTATCTGCCGGAGGAACGCGGGCTCTATCCCTCGATGAAGGCCTATGAGGCGATCGCCTTCATGGGGGCGCTGCGCGGGCTGCCATTGCGGCAGGGGCGGGTGCGGGCGCGCGAAATGCTGGAGGGCCATGGCATGGGCGCGGCGATCAACAAGCCGATCCGGCAATTGTCCAAGGGGATGGCGCAGACGGTGCAGCTGTTTGGCACCATCATCCACGAACCGCGGCTGATCGTGCTGGACGAGCCGTTTTCGGGGCTGGATGCGATCAACCAGGAGAAGTTGGAGCGGCTGATCCGCGAGCAGGCGCAGCGGGGCGTCACCGTGTTGTTTTCCACCCATGTCATCGCCCATGCCGAACGGCTGTGCGAGCGAGTCGCGATCGTCGCGGGCGGGCGCATCCGGTTCGAGGGCACGGTGGACGATGCGCGCGCGCAGTTGCGGTCGCAGGTGCGGTTGCGCACGCGGGCGAGCGATGGGGCGTGGCGGGCGGCGTTGCCCGGCGATGCCATCCAAGAGGAAGGGGCGTGGCATTTCGCATTGCCCGATGGTGGGATCGAGCCGTTGCTCCGCGCCTTGCTGGACGGCGATGCAGGCATCGAGAGCCTGTCGATCGAGCGACCGGGGCTGCATGATGCGTTCGTGGCGATCGCCGGTGCGGCGGCGGCGCAGCAGATGCGCGATGATGCCGAGCGGGAGGCCTTAGTATGAAGAAGGTTGGGGCATGAGGGAAATGTGGCGCGCCGCTTTGGTGATCGCGCGGCGGGATTTCACCGCTGTCGTCCTGTCGCGCACCTTCATCCTGTTCCTGCTCGGACCGTTGCTGCCGATCCTGATCGGAATGGTCTTTGCGGGCTTTACCGACAAGATTTCGAGCACCGACCTGCGTCCTGTGGTCGGCATTGCCATGCCCGCCAGCGAAGCGGTGCGGCTGGAGCGCGCTTATGACCGGCTGACCGAGCGGATGGGGGATCAGGCGCTGGTGCGGGTGCGGCGGGTGCCGATGACGCCCGCGCCGCGCGTGCAACTGGCGCGGGTGGATTCGGCGGTGGTGGCGATCCTGTCGGGCACGGTCGCGCGGCCGGTGCTGACCGGCAAGGCGGAGGATCTGGACAAGTTGCAGGGTGACCTCAGCCTGATCGCCAGTGCGGCGCAGGCGGAAAATACGCTGCGCATGGTGCAGGTGCAGCGCGAGGAAGTCGCCACCAGCAACGGCGCGCAGGCGCAGGGGCGGTTGCAGATCGGCCGGGTGGCGCAGATCGTGATGTTTTTCCTGACGATCCTGCTGGCGGGGATGATCCTGTCCAATCTGGTCGAGGAAAAGACCAACAAGATCATCGAGATATTGGCAGCGGCCGTGCCGATCGACGCGATTTTCTTAGGCAAGCTGATGGCGATGCTGGCGATGAGCTTTGTCGGCATCGCCTTCTGGGGCGGGACGGCCTTTGCGATCTTCCTGGCGCTGGGCGGCAATGGCGCGGCGGTGCCGGTGCCAGCGGTCGGCTGGCCGGTGTTCCTGGCTCTGGCGGTCATCTATTTTGCCATGGCCTATACGCTGCTCGGCTCGCTATTCTTAGGGATCGGCGCGCAGGCCGCGACGGTGCGCGAGGTGCAGACGCTCAACATGCCGGTCACCATGGGGCAGATGATGATCTTTTTCTTCGCCAGCTATGCGATCGACCATATGGGCAAGGCACCGGAAATTGCCGCGGCGATCTTCCCGTTCAGTTCGCCCTTCACCATGATCGCGCGGGCGGCGCAGGATGATGCGCTATGGCCGCATCTGCTGGCGATCGTCTGGCAGGCGCTGTTCGTGGGGCTGATCATCCGCGTCGGCGTGCTGCTGTTCCGCCGCCATGTGATGCAATCGGGCGGGCGCTGGTGGAAACAGTTGTTCAGGGCTTCGACAGGCTAGGGCGGATAGAATCGCGCGATGAACAGACGACATCTTCTTGCCGGCATGGCGACCGGCGCGGTGGCCTTGGGTTTCTGGCGATTGGGTCTGGGCGAAGCCGAAGCGGCCTATCCCTTTGCCCTGACCGATGCGCAATGGCGCCAGCGCTTGTCGCCGCTTGCCTATAATGTGCTGCGCAAACAGGCGACGGAGCATCCCTTCACCAGTCCGCTGGATAAGGAAAAGCGCGCGGGCATTTTCGCCTGTGCGGGGTGCGACCAAAAATTGTTCAGCTCGAAAACCAAGTTCGACAGCCGCACCGGCTGGCCGAGCTTCTACGCGCCCCTGCCCAAGGCGGTCGGTACCAGTCGCGACTTTGATCTCGGCTATCCACGCACCGAGGTTCATTGCGCGCGTTGTGGCGGGCATCTGGGCCATGTGTTCGATGATGGGCCAAGGCCGACGGGCAAGCGCTATTGCATGAACGGCGTGGCGATGCGCTTCATTCCGGCCTGATACGGTAGAGGCGCAGCGGTCCCTTGGCGGGGAGTGGTTCGAGCCAGGCTGGAGGTGTTCCCCGCGCCAACAGGGCGGCGAGGCCAACGGGGCTCGTTTTGGCGTAGAGCCGCAGTTCGTTGAGGCCGTCGCAGGTGACGACATAGGTTGCGTGCGTCCTTGTGATGATGGCGCGAGCTTTGTCCGGCGAGTCTACGAAAGCCTGGATAACGGTGGTAATTCCAGCGGTATTACGATGATGACCCGTGCCAATAATGGCATGGGAAGTACGTATGAGAATGGGAGGACCGATATCCAGCGGCGCAAACAGGGTTGTGCTGGGCAGCGTCCTAAGTGGTGCCAAAATTTGGCTAGCGCCGCAATTTATGCCAGCCTCTTCATTCGGGTCGGCAGGCGCAGTGATAATTACCCATATAATCGACATTGCTACCGGGGTCAGCAGCGCCAGCGCGGCTGATCCTGCTACACGTATAAATGCGTGGCTTGAAGCCCGGAGTCGCCGAAAGAGGTCCGTCAGTAGCCAGGCGATGCCCGGCAAGGCGAAGAGATGAGCAACCGACAATGCCCGCATTACCAAGATGGCAACGCCCGTCGCGCCCAGTAATAGCGATGCGATCATCAGCCAGAGCATCCGCGCCTCGCCCTGCGTTGCGCGTGCCGCAGATATTGATGCCGCCAAACCAAGCAGGGCTGGCATTAGGATCAAGCCGCGAATAGTCAGAAGCTGCTCCCAGATTGGGCGTCCTTCCATGACCCGAAGATACCAAAGCTTATGGGCCAGTGGCCCGATCGTCGCGAACGGATCGCCCGACAGACAAGAGCCGCCCGTCAGCGCAAAGGTCGCCAGCGCCGCACCGCCGCCGATCAGGGCGATAGCGAGGCGGCTATTTGCGGTGGATGCATCGATCAGCCGGGTAGCCGCAAGTGTGGCGATCGCGAGCGCGACCAGCGGCCAGACATAGACATAGGATAGCGCGTCGCAATGGCTGGCCATGGCGGCATTCGGCCCGCGCAACAGCACCAGCAAAGGGAGGGCGACGCCGCCCAGGGTGAGCGCGAAAGCGATGAAGCGTGGCGCTTGATCGCGGGCGATCCAGTGGCGCAGCGCGAAGGCCGCGCCAAACAGCGCGACATAGGGCAGGCTCTCACTCGAAATCTGGAGCCAGAGCGCCAAGGCCAAAGCAGCGATGATGCCGCCGCGCGCTGGCTTGTCGTCGGTCGCGCCGCACAAAGCGACCGCGGCCAGCAGAATCTGCCAGCCATGATGGTCGATGCGCAAAGGGGTGAATTGCACCAATATGCTGGGTGTCGTCAGCAACAGGGCGACGCTCAGCAAGGCAACGATAGGCCCGGCGATCCGGCGCGCGGCGATAAATGCGGCGGCCGTCAGGCCGCCTAGCAACAGCAGTGGCACGATCGCACAGGCCAGTATTTCGGCGCAAGCGGCACCAAGCAACGGCTTGAACAACAGAATCAGCGCGATGATCGGCATGTCGACGATGCGCGACCAGTGCATCGGGCCACCGAGCGGCGGGTTCACCCGATGCTGGGATACGTCCCAAAAGGTCTGTCCGCCGACCCAGTCACGAATCTGCGCCAACCGCATAGCATCGTCAGCATCGCGGAAGGCCAGCGTCGGGATATCGGCGCGGAACAACCATAGCATCACCGCGCTACACAGCATCCAGCCCAGCAGCGCGAAGAGCGCCGCTCGGTTACGATCAGGCGCGGGCGAAGATAGCATAAGTGCGGATCGCATAGACGGTGAGGAAACTCACCGGGATGGAAACGAGCTTGGCAAGCGCCGGGGCGAGGCCAAGCGCGCTCAAACCACCGACAAGGAACAGGGTCAGGCCCATGCCGAGCAGTGCGCTCGCGACAAAGCCCGCGCGCTGCGCATGGGTCGGTCCCGTGCCGATGTCGAACACGAAGCGGATGCTGATCCTCCAATGGACCAGTAGCCCCCCGGCATAGCCGCCAAAGGCCGCGAGCAAGGGCGGCACACCCCCTTGGTCCAGCGCCAGAAACAGCCCCATGTCGCTCGCCAGCGCGCAGATACTGGCGAGCAGATAGCGGGCAAAGGTCGCGCGCACGACCAGCATGGCCAGCACGCGCAGCCGGTCGATCATCGGATCAGGCAGCCTTCAGCCGCGATGGCACGGCGCGGCTACTGCCGAGCGCCGCCTGCGTATCGGCATCCATCCCATCAATCTGGCCCTCATCACCTGCCTCATGATATTCGGCGTCTTCATTGACCGACCAGACGTCATGGACGCGCGCGCCCGCGACGATGTTGCGGACGGTCAGCATCGCCGTCATCATCGCATGATCCTGATTATTATAGCGGTGCATGCCGTTGCGGCCGACCATGTGCAGCGTGGGATAGCGCGCTTCGAGTTCGCTCCGCATCGCCAACACATTGGCGGCATAGGCGTCGTCATAGACGGGATAGGCCTTTTCCTGCCGCACCACCGCGCCGCCCACGACATCGTCGGGGTTGCAGAGGCCCAGAAGCGCCATTTCCCGCGTCGCCAGTGCAATCAGATCGGTATCGGTCGACGACCAGAGGCCGTCGCCTTCGAAACAGAAATATTCAAGGCCAACGCAGGCCAGCGTCGGGTCGGGCACCATCTCGGGCGACCAGCTGCGGAAATTCTGGATGCGGCCGACCTGCACCTTGCTGTCGTGGATGTAGATCCAGTTGTCGGGGAAGATATCCTCCCCCTTCACCATCAGCGCGACGGTCAGGAAGTCGCGATATTTAAGGTCCATCGCTTCCGGCAGCGTCGCAGGCAGCGGGTGGACGCGGGCGGCCAGTTCGCGCATCGGCGCGGAGGAAATGACATGGGCGGCATTGATCACGACATCGCCCTGCGGCCCTTCGGCCACCAGTCGCCAGCCGTCGCTGCCCGGTTCCTGTTCCAGCCGCTTGAAGCTGTGCGCCATCAGCACCTGATTGCCGCCATCGACCACGCGGTCGCGCGCGGCTTCCCACATCATGCCGGGGCCAAGGCGCGGATAGCGGAAGGTTTCGAGCAGCGTCATGGTCGCCATGCCGTCATTGGGCTTCTTGTTGAAGCCAAGCGAGCGCTTGAGGCCATCCACCACCGCGCCCCACAGCGACAGACCCTTGATCCGCTGCGCCGCCCAGTCGGCCGACATTTCGTCGCACGGCATACCCCACACTTTTTCAGTGTAGGTCTTGAAGAAGATCGAGAAGAGCTTGTGGCCAAAGGCGTTGACGGTCCAATCCTGAAAGGAGCGGACGTTGCGGTTGGGGAAGAGCCGCGCCTTGGCGAAGCTCGCCATGCACAGGGTCGAACGCCAGACGCCCAGATTCCACAGCGCTTCGAACGCGCGCAGCGGATAGCTGTAGAATTTGCCCTCATAATAGATGCGGCTCATCCGGGGACGCTGGATGAAATCGTCGGGCAATATCTCGTTCCACAGGTCGACCACCTGCTGCGATTTGGAGAAGAAGCGATGCCCGCCAATGTCGAAGCGGAAGCCGTCCAGTTCGACCGTACGGCTGATGCCACCGACATAGACGGGGTCTTTTTCGATCACCGTCACGCTATAGCCCTGCTTGGTCAGCAGATAGGCAGCGGTCAATCCGGCCGGGCCAGCGCCGATGATGGCGACGTCCACATGTTGGTCGGTACGCAGCATGGCAGGCTATTCCCCCGATGGTCTTTCGTCGCTTCGGGAGTGAAGGAAATCTTCTAAGGACTGGTTAATGGCGCGTAAGCAAAGCGCCCATGCGCTGCTGCCCATGACAAAGGGCCGCCCCGCTGATGCGGAACGGCCCCCTGCAGTCCCCTTCGTGGGGGAGGGCGACAAGCGGCAATCAGATCTGGCGCTGGGCCATATTGCTGAGGTCGGTGCGCGCACCGTCCATGGCCTGGCCAAAGCAGGTGCGATAATCGTCGGTCACGGGCAGGATCGAGCCGTTGACGAAACCGCACACCTGCTTGGCCGCACGGGTCACGCGCGAATCGGCGCGACGCATGTCGCGGCTCTTGGCAAGGTTGAGGTCCGCCACGGATACGGCGATCGAGCGGGTTTCGGTGCCCGCATGGCCGTCCACGATCACATCCATGTCATTGCTGCCGGCGCTCGCCATAGTGGGCAGCGCAAGGGCCATAGTGGCGGCGAATGCCACCAGCATCTTCTTGTTCATCCTATTCTCCTGTCGAACATTTTGTTTTTTTTCAGCCCCACATCTGCGTGGAAATAGGGTCACGCTGTAAATAAGCCTCGCCGGTGCCTTTGAAAAGGGGCCAGTTGACAAAAAATGGCGGAAAACCGTTATTTTGCGGGTGCGAAGGGAATGTCTTCGCACCCGTGTCATAGCTTTGCGAACAGGCTTGGCCCGTTCGTGCCGCACCGGCCTCTTTAACAATTAATGCCGGAAGTGGCGCATGCCGGTGAAGACCATGGCGAGGCCTGCTTCATCAGCGGCGGCAATCACTTCGTCGTCGCGGATCGATCCCCCCGGCTGGATGACGGCGGTCGCCCCCGCTTCGACCGCGGCCAGCAGGCCATCGGCGAAGGGGAAGAAGGCGTCGGAGGCTACGGCCGAGCCGATCGTGCGGGGCTCGCTCCAGCCCGCCTTTTCGGCCGCGTCCTTCGCCTTCCACGCGGCGATGCGCGCGGATTCGAGGCGGTTCATCTGGCCCGCGCCGACGCCCGCGGTGCTGCCGCCCTTTGCATAGACGATGGCGTTGGACTTCACATGCTTGGCCACGGTCCAGGCGAAGAGGCAGTCGGCCAGTTCCTGTTCCGTGGGTTCGCGCTTGGTCACGACCTTGAGCGCGTCGCGCGTCACCTGGCCATTGTCGCGGCTCTGCACTAGCAGGCCGCCCGCTATGCTCTTGATTTGCAAGCCGGTCCGCGCCGGATCGGGCAGGTCGCCGGTCAGCAGCAGGCGGAGGTTCTTCTTCTTGGCGAAGATCGCGCGCGCGGCATCATCGGCATCGGGTGCGGCGACGACTTCGGTGAAAATGCCGCTGATCGCTTCGGCGGTGGGACCATCGAGCGGGCGGTTGACGGCGATGATGCCGCCAAAGGCCGACACGCTGTCGCAGGCCAGCGCCGCTTCATAGGCTTCGATCAGGGTCGCGCCGGTGGCGACCCCGCACGGGTTGGCATGCTTGACGATCACCACGGTCGGCGGGCCGTTGCGAAATTCGCTGACCAGCTCAAGCGCGGCGTCGGCGTCGTTATAATTATTATAGGACAGTTCCTTGCCCTGGATCTGGGTCGCCTGGGCAATGCCGTTCGCCGATGGGCTGGTGGGCAGATAGAGGGCAGCCGACTGGTGCGGGTTTTCACCATAGCGCAGCGTGGTGCCGAGCGTGCTGGCCACGGCGAGCGTTTCGGGGAAGGTGACGCCCTGGTCGGCGAAGGCGAACCAGCTGGCGATCATCGAGTCATAGGCAGCGGTTGCAGCATAGGCCTTGGCCGCGAGCATCCGGCGGAAATCATAGCTGGTCGCGCCGCCCTTCGTGTCCATTTCGGCGATCAGGCGGGCATAATCGGCCGGATCAGTGACGATCGCGACGCTTTCATGATTCTTCGCGGCGGAGCGGACCATCGAGGGGCCGCCAATGTCGATATTCTCGATAATCTCGTCGCGCTCCGCGCCCTTGGCCACGGTCGCGGCGAAGGGGTAGAGGTTGACGACGACCAGGTCGATCGCGCCGATCTGATGCTCGTCCATCGACGCGACATGCGCCGGGTTGTTGCGCACGGCGAGCAGGCCGCCATGCACCTTGGGGTGCAGCGTCTTGACGCGGCCGTCCATCATTTCAGGAAAGCCGGTCAGGTCGGAAATATCCATGACGGTCAGGCCCGCGTCGCGCAGCGCCTTGGCCGTGCCGCCGGTCGAGACCAGTTCGACGCCATGCTTGCCCAGCGCCTGTCCCAATTCGATGAGCCCCGCTTTGTCCGACACGGACAGGAGGGCGCGCTTGATGGGATAGTCGGTCATGGCGGGGCTTTCTAGGTTGCGGGTCGGACGGAAGCGTTCGCGCAAGGCCTTTAGGCGTGCGGCCCACAAAAATACAGGGTTTAGTCGGCGGTCAAGACGCGCAGCCGATCGCCGATCATCGCCAGGTCCGCGACGAAGCGCGCTTGCTCTTCCGCCCGCCGGTCTTCGTCGGGCAGGCGCAACAAATAGCTGGGATGGACGGTGACCCAGCCTTCCGCGCCGTCTTCCAGCGGGATGGCGGCACCGCGCGTCCCGCTGATCGTCACGGCCTTGCCCAGCATCGCGCGCGCGGCGGTCGCGCCCAGCGCGACGATGATGCGCGGCCGCAGGATCGCGCGCTCCTGGTCCAGCCACCAGCGGCAGGCCTGCACCTCGCCCGCCACCGGGGTCTGGTGGATGCGCCGCTTGCCGCGCTGTTCATATTTGAAATGTTTGACGGCGTTGGTGACATAGGTCTGGGCACGATCGACGCCCGCCTGCGCCAGCGCCGCGTCGAACAATTGCCCGGCTGGGCCGACGAAGGGGCGACCGGCCAGATCCTCCTGATCACCCGGCTGTTCCCCGATGAACATCAGCGGCGCGCTCAGCGGGCCTTCACCGAACACCGTCTGGGTCGCATGTTGATGCAGCGGGCAGCGGGTGCAGGTCATGGCTTCGGCGCGCAGGGCATCCCAGGCGGTCGCGCTGTTGCTCGCGCGTCTGGGCGGGGTCGGGGCGGTAGCGATCATCGCGGCCTCGCGCTGCTGCGCCCCGGCGATCAGGTCGGGAATGAGCGCGGCTTCGGGCAGGTTGCGCCAATATTTCTTCGGCATTTCCGACAGCATAGCGCCGGTCTTGAGCCGGGCCGGGTTGAAGATGGCGGCATAATAGCCCTTCCACAGCGCCTCGACCGGGTCGCCCTGCGGCGCGTCGGCGCGGCTGGCGCCGGGGCCTTCGCGCAGCGTCGTGCCATCCCAATGGATGCTGATATCGGGCGTCAGGATCGACCAATGCATGGTGGCGAAGCGGCGCATGAAGAAACCGGCATTGGCGCGCACGATATGATGATCCGGCTCGAACCAGGCGACGAAGCGGGGGCCGTCGCCATCCGCCATCTCGCGGAAGCGGACGAAGGCGCGCATCTTGTGGATGTCGCGCCTGACCGATTTGGCCAGCGCCTGCACCCGGCCCAGCATCGGGTCGGCGCTGTCCTCCATCGTGCCCGGCCGCGCGCGCACGCGGCACAGCAAGGCGTAGAGAAAGGCGAAGCGGCTGGGATCGCTGTGCAGGATTGCGCTTTCCGCCAGCGTTACGAAACTGCGCGGCACCGAGAAAGCGCTGCTTTTGGTGTCGGGCGGGAGCGGGGCGTCGCCGAACAGGTCGCCCGGCGCATCGCCGACCTGCCACACGACATCGGCCGGATCGACGCCCGCCATCGCCAGCCGCCGCGCCGCCGACCGCCAACCGTCCATATCATCGGGCGCGGTCAGGGCGACGCGGTGCATGGTGTCTCGCTTAATCCTCTGCCTGGGCGCGTTCCAGTTCGGCGGGCTTGCGCTTAGCGAACAAGGCGCCGAGCTTCTTCTCTTCGTCCGCCGTCAGATCCTTGGCAGCGGTCGGGAACATCTCTTCCTCTTCCTCCTCGATATGATGGAGGTAGCGCTTCTTCATCTCGGCGAATTTCTTGCGCCAGGCTTCGCCGTTGAATTTCAGTCCGTCCAGCTCTTCGAGATAGTCGTCGATTTCCTTATGTTCGGACACGCTATGCTGCGCATCTTCGCGCAGGTCCGGGCGCGACAACATGGTGGCGTAGAGGGTTTCCTCTTCGGCGGCGGCGTGGGCGGTCACTTCGACGGCAAATTGCGCGAACAATTTTTCGAGCTGATCGTCGCTTTCCGCCTTGGCCATCTTCTCGAAAAGCTGGCGATGCGCGTCATGATCCTGCTTCAGACGATCGAAAATAGTGATGTCGGCCATGCTGGTTCCTCCCTGGTTCGAAGGATCACAACGACGCGAACGGCAATTGGCTCCCGCCGATCCGCGTTCAGCCGAACGTCGTCAGCCGAACAGGGCGCGGAAGATGATGGCGACCGGAATCCAGAGCGCCGCGCCGATCAGGCTAGCGGCCCAGAGTTGCACGACGTCGCGGCGGAAGCGGAGCGCCAGGCCGCTGCGCGACAGGCTGCTGTGGTCCAGCATCTGCCAGCGCCGTTCCAGCCCGCGCGCGGCGATGGCATAGCCGCCGATCGCGACGATGACGCCCAGGTGCAGGACGAGCGATCCGCCCATCTTCGCGACGATGAATATCTGCAACAGACAGAATACCACCAGCGCCGCCGCCAGATGGCTGCTGATCCGCTTCGCAAAGCCGCCGCTGCGGCCCATTGCCTGATTGTCGAACATCGTCGCCAAGACCCGACCCCCTGAATGACGGAAAGCCAAAGAATTCCACGATCGCGACTCGGAAGCAACCGGAAAAGTCGTGGTCAGGCAAAGAGTTCGAGCTGGCTGGCGGGCGGCGTCATGCGCGCGCGCAGATCGGCGCGGTCGATGAGCGCCACCGGGCGCCAATCCGCCGCCACCAGAAAGGGCCGCAGCTTCTTGATGGAGGTCGTCATCCGCGCGACATCATCGAGCCGCAGACGGCGATGGCGGCGGCTGGCGAGGATGCGATCGACCGCCTTGACGCCCAGGCCGGGCACCCGCAGCAGCGCCTCGCGCGGCGCGCGATTGACATCGACGGGAAAGATGGCGCGATGGTTGAGCGCCCAGGCGAGCTTGGGATCAATGTCGAGCGGCAGGTGGCCGGTTTCCGCGTCAGTCGCCGCCGCCACTTCGCTTGCGTCATAGCCATAGAAGCGCATCATCCAGTCGGACTGGTAGAGCCGATGTTCGCGCATCAGCGGCGGGCGCTTGAGCGGCAGCACGGCGCTGGGCGACGGGATAGGCGAAAAAGCGCTGTAATAGACCCGGCGCAACCGGTGGCGATCATACAGGCTGCTGGCCCGCGTGATGATCGCCCGGTCGTCGGCGGCGTCCGCGCCGACGATCATCTGGGTGGACTGGCCCGCCGGGGCAAAGCGCGGCGCGTGGCGATATTTGCGCCGCGCGTCGCCGCTATCCTCCATCTCGGTCCGCATCTGGCCCATCGCCCCTTCGATCCGGGCGCCGTCTTTTTCCGGCGCAAGCCGCTTGAGGCCGCTTTCGGTCGGCAGTTCGACATTGATCGACAGCCGGTCGGCATGCAGCCCCGCCTGGCGCATCAGGCCGGGATCGGCATCGGGGATGGTCTTCAAATGGATATAGCCGCGAAAATCATGATCCTCGCGCAGCGACCGGGCCACCTCGACCATCTGCTCCATCGTATAGTCGGACGAGCGGATGATGCCGGAGGAGAGGAACAGCCCCTCGATATAATTGCGGCGGTAGAAGCTGAGCGTCAGGTCCACCACTTCCTTGGCGGTGAAGCGGGCGCGGCGCACGTCGCTCGATTTGCGGTTGATGCAATAATGGCAGTCGAAGATGCAACTGTTGGTCAGCAATATCTTGAGCAGCGAGATGCAGCGGCCATCGGGCGCATAAGCATGGCAAATGCCCATCCCTTCGGTCGAGCCGATGCCCTTGCCGCCACGCGAATCCCGTTTCGACGTGCCCGACGAAGCGCAGGAGGCATCATATTTGGCGGCATCGGCCAAGATTTCGAGCTTCTGACGGGTGGACATCTGAACCATAGCGTTCGTGCTATGTTCTTTCTAGCAACAAGTCCAGCGTTTCAAATGCTTATGCCCTTTAGACCAGACCGAGCTTCGCCAGTGCGTGCAGCATGGCAGGGGGCATGGCGTCGCGCGCATCGACTTCGCCATCGGCAAGGTCCGGCGGCGCGTCCTTGTCCTCCAGATAGCGCCAGCCCTGATGCGCGCGCTTGGGGGAAGCGCGTACCGGGATCAGCCGGGGTTCGAGCCGGACCCAGTGGCGGCCTTGCCCCGTTTCCTCGAACCCCAGGATCGGGCTGCGGCCGACGATCATATGGGCGTGAATCCAGTAAAGCGATCCGCCCGCCATTTCCTCGACCCGCTTGGGCAGATAGCGGGTGGTGATCCGCGCTTCGCCGGGTTGGCTTTCCAGCCAGGCGCGCAAAGTGGCGGGGCTTTCGCTGCGAAAAGCGATCTTGGTGATGTGCAGCGGCATGGGCGCGATTTGGGGACGGACCAGCGCGGCTTCAACGCAGGAAGAGCGTGGCCAGCCCCAGGAAGGTGAAAAAGCCGAGCGAATCCGTCATCATCGTCACGAACACGGCGGAGGATACGGCGGGATCGACATTATTGCGTTCCAGCGTGACCGGCACCAAAACCCCGGCAAGCCCCGCGACCATATTGTTGGTGAGGATCGCCGCGCCGAACACGAGCGACAGGTCGAGCCGCCCATAAATCACATAGGAGCCGATCGCGATCAGCGTGCCCAGCGTCGCGCCATTGGTGGCGGCAATGCGGAATTCGCGGCCGATCATCCGCGCGGTGTTGGAACTGGTCAGCTGGTTGGTGGCGAGCGCGCGCACGACCACGGCCAGCGTCTGCGTCCCCGCATTGCCACCCATGCCCGACACGATGCCCATCAGCGCGGCGAGCATGGCGAAGCGCTCGATCGTCCCTTCGAACAGGCCGACGACCGACGCGGCCAGCATCGCCGTGCCCAGATTGACGACCAGCCAGATCAAGCGCGCGCGCACCGTCATCAGGATCGGTTCGTTGATGTCGCCTTCGCCCGCGCCCGACAGGCGCAAAATATCCTCGCCCGCTTCTTCGGCAATGATGTGGACGACGTCATCGACCGTGACCATGCCGACCAGCCGCCCGCTTGCATCGACCACGGCTGCGGAGATCAACGCATATTTCTGAAAGCGCAGCGCCACTTCCTCCTGGTCCATGTCGACCGGGATCAGCGTCTGTTCGCGCTTCATCAGGTCGGCCATCGCGACCGACCGGGGGCAGGTGAGGATCCAGCTTAGCTGGCAATAGCCGACCGGCCGATGCATCGCATCGACGACGTAGATTTCCCAGAAATCGGCGGTCAGGTCGCCATGATCGCGCAGATAGTCGATCACCTGGCCGACCGTCATATGTT
>Ga0209231_1000370_pt1 | contig 26743 bp, 28 predicted proteins | sample Deesub45470m_DNA_FD_188086 | JGI IMG/M metagenome (GOLD analysis project Ga0209231, IMG submission 188086) | Deep subsurface microbial communities from North Pacific Ocean - 450_OLKR46/470m Metagenome (SPAdes) (version 2) | ecosystem: Environmental > Terrestrial > Deep subsurface > Unclassified ... | reverse complement strand
ATGACTTGGCTAACTTAAAAGAGTCTAATGACCTTTCCAACTATAAAGGTTCCGACCATATCGGTAAAAGTGGTATCGAACAGTATTATGAGAAAAAGCTCCATGGCACAACGGGCTTTCAGCAAGTAGAAATTAACGCAGACGGTAAAGCAGTACGCGTTCTTTCAAGCAAAGCGCCAACATCAGGCAATAATTTGGCGCTTTCTATCGATCTTAAATTACAAGAAATTGCTGAAAATGGTTTTGGCGATAGACGTGGTGCATTAGTCGCGATTCAACCCAAAACAGGAGAAGTGCTTGCGTTAGTCAGCATGCCAACTTTCGACCCTAACTTGTTTGTCGGCGGAATTGACACTAAAAATTGGCGGCGTTTAAATGAGTCCATAGACAAGCCATTAATCAACCGTCCATTACGCGGCATTTATCCACCAGGTTCAACATTCAAACCATTTGTTGCACTAGCTGGCCTTGAAGCAGGCAAACGTCTACCGCCATTTAAAATTCAAGACTCAGGCTATTTCACCTTGCCAAACAGCTCTCACCGCTACCGTGATTGGAAAGTTGGTGGGCATGGCTTTGTCGACATGGCGCGTGCGATTACCATTTCATGCGATACTTTTTTTTATGGCCTTGCTATTGAGCTCGGGATTGAAAAAATAACGACTTTTGTCCGCCACTTTGGCTTTGGTGAAAAAAGTGGCATTGATATTAACGGTGAAAATGGCGGCTTATTACCGACACCAGAATGGAAACAACGCCGTTTTAAGCAGCCTTGGTATGTTGGTGAAACGGTTATTGTTGGTATTGGGCAAGGCTACACCTTGGTCACACCTATGCAACTTGCTTACGCAACAGCAGTCCTAGCCAATAAAGGTACGGCGATGAGGCCGCATTTAGTCACTGCCATTACAGATGTCAAAACAACGCAAACTACTGCAGTAAAACCAATCTTATCTGACCAAATCGCACTAACTGAAAGCAACTTAGAAATTGTAACAAACGCAATGATTGATGTAACTTTGCCAGGCGGTACCGCCTCACAAGTTGGTCGAGATGCAGGTTATAGCATTGCGGCAAAAACAGGCACGGCACAAGTCATTGGCATAAAACAAAATGAGAAATACAACGAAAAGAATATTGATGAGCGACATAGAGATCACGCTTTATTTATTGCTTACGCGCCAGCAGATAACCCGACTATTGCCATTGCAGCGATTGTCGAAAATGGTGGGCATGGGGGCTCAGCAGCAGGGCCAATTGTACGGCAAGTTATGGATTACTACTTGCTTGGCAAGTTACCTCCCGAAGCAACACAAAGTGCCCAGCCTCCTAAAACAGCAAGCAACGTGACTGCACCGGAAGTTATTCATGACTAATCATCTCTTTCAAGCCTTATCTAAACATATCGACTCAATTTTAATGAGCTGTATCTTGTTTACTATGCTGGTTGGCTTATTCGTATTATATAGCGCTGCCGGGGAAGACATAGGTAGAATTAATGCCCAGCTAGTCAATATCACAATCGCCTTAGCTATTATGTGGGTCGTATCTAATATTCAACCACAATTCATGGAACGCATATCGCCTGTATTGTATCTTTTTGGCATCATATTATTGCTATGCGTTGCGATTTTTGGCGATGTCAGTCATGGTGCCAGAAGATGGTTAGATTTGGGTGTCATGAAAATTCAACCATCAGAACTCATGCGTATTGCAATGCCAATGATGCTGGCTTGGTTCTTTTCTCAACGAGAAGCAACTTTACGCCTGCTTGATTTTATCATTGCTTTTTGTATTCTGATTGCACCCGTGCTTTTCATTTTAAAACAACCCGATTTAGGCACCTCTTTACTGGTAGCGGCTTCTGGCTGTTTTGTCATTTTTTTAGCGGGGTTAAGCTGGCGAATTATTATCGGTAGCATCGTATCGGTTGGCGCGCTTATCCCAGTTTTTTGGTCTATGATGCATGACTATCAAAGAAGACGTGTACACATTCTAATGGATCCAACACAAGATCCATTAGGAGCTGGCTACCACATTATTCAATCCAGCATTGCTCAAGGCTCAGGCGGCCTCACTGGCAAAGGTTGGCTAAATGGCACACAATCTCAACTTGATTTCTTACCTGAGCGCACTACTGATTTCATTTTTTCAGTATTCAGTGAGGAATTTGGCATGGTCGGCAATTTACTGTTATTGTTACTTTTTAGCTTAATCATTGCGCGCGGCATTTATATCGCCTCTCAAGCAAAAAGCACTTTTTCTCGCTTATTAGCGGGCAGCATTATTATGACTTTCTTTATCTACATCTTTGTTAATATCGGCATGGTCAGTGGCATCCTGCCAGTCGTTGGCGTACCATTACCCTTAATTAGTTACGGCGGCACATCAATGGTCACCATACTGCTTGGCTTTGGCATACTGATGAGCATACATACGCATAAAAATTTAGTCGCATCGGGATAAAATGCATGATTAAAAAATCGTCTCTTTTTGTTATTGTTAGTTGTTTAATACTAGCGTCATGTGGTGGCAGCTCCACCGTCAAACCCAGCCAGCCCAGTAGCAAGAATTCCAGTAAAAATGGTGGGTATTACGGCAATGACGGTCCACATGAAAACACCCCTAACAATATAGACAGCATCCCCGACGCCGTTCCAAAAGTTGAAGCCTTACATAAATATTCCACTAAACCTTATATTGCATTAGGCAAAAAATATTACCCGCTTGAAACTGCAAAAAACTACAAAAAAAGAGGCGTCGCTTCTTGGTATGGCAAAATGTTCCACGGCAAAAAAACAGCCAGTGGGGAGACTTATGATATGTATAGCATGACGGCAGCACATACGACATTGCCGCTACCAAGTTATGTCAAAGTAACCAATGTTGAAAATGGGCGTTCGGTGATTGTACGCGTCAATGATCGAGGCCCTTTTAAGCATGAAAGAGAGATTGATTTATCTTACGCAGCGGCCTATAAATTACGCCTTATTGAAAAAGGTAGCGGCTTAGTTGAGGTCGAAACGATTGACCCTACGCAATATACGCCTCCGCAAGAAACGGCAAAAGCATTACCTACACCACAAACCACAACTACGCCACAACACTATGTTCAAGCAGGCGCTTTTGGCGATGAAAACAATGCCATTGCATTACAAAATCGCATCCAAGGAATGGACATTGAAGAAGTATCGAGAATTAATCGCATGTATAATGATGGCTTATATCGATTAACTGTTGGTCCTTATCAAACAAAAGAACAAGCAGAGAAAATAGCTCAAACTATTCTTAATCGATTAAACATTTCCACCATTATTACCACGAAATAACAGAAAATTATGCCTCAAAAATTGATTACCTTTATCGCGCTACTCCTTTTACCATTAACAAGCTTAGCTGCAGATGTTCCGCCGCCTACTTTAGATGTCAATGCTTATTTACTGATAGATTTCAATAGCGGCACTACGATTGCATCTCACAATAGTGAGGCAAAGTTAAAGCCTGCGTCTCTGACTAAAATCATGACTGCTTATATCGTGTTTGATGCACTTAAAGAAGGGCATTTAACCTTAGATAAAACAGTGCCTGTCAGCAAGGAAGCTTGGCAAGCTGAAGGCTCTAGAATGTTTATTGAACCGTTAAAAACGGTCACGGTGGATGAACTGCTACATGGCCTGATTATTCAATCAGGTAATGATGCCGCAATCGCGCTAGCTGAGGCAGTTGCAGGCACTGAAGAGCAGTTTGCCATCATGATGAATCAGCAAGCAAAACGACTTGGTATGCGCAACTCTCACTACATGAATGCGACTGGCTTGCCTGATGACAATCATTACACAACTGCTAGCGATTTAGCACTGATGGCGGAAGCACTCATCCGCGATTTTCCAAAGGATTACGACCGTTTATATAAGCAAAAAGAGTACACCTATAATAAAATCACGCAGCTTAATCGCAACCGCCTTTTATGGTTAGACGAGAATGTTGATGGGGTAAAAACGGGCCACACAGAAGCGGCTGGTTATTGCTTAGTTTCTTCGGCTAAGCGCGGGAAAACACGTCTAATTTCAATCATATTAGGCGCTAAAAGTGAAAATATGCGCGCTTCTGAAAGTCAGCGTTTACTCAACTATGGCTTCCAATTTTATGAATCAACCTTGGTCTACCGTCGCGCTCAAGCCATTTCTAAGATGCAGGTTTATAAAGGCGCTGAGAAAGTAGTTGCCGCAACGGTAGCAAAAGACTTATATTTTTCTTTGCCTAAGGGTGACTATGCGCAAGTCAAAGCAACGCTGACTGCAAAACAACCATTGATTGCGCCAATTAAAGCTGGTCAAGTGATTGGAAAAATGACATTCACATTAGATAACAAAGTCATTCGTGAGCAATCTTTGGTTGCTGCTTCAAGCGTTAGCGAAGCAGGATTTTTTGGCAAAATCATTGATAGCATTAAGCTAATGATTAAATAATGACGGATCAGAAAAAGACAGAGTCTGCAGAAACCTTAATTGAATTTCCATGCGATTTTCCGATTAAGGTAATGGGCAAAACAGAAGCTGATTTTAGTGCAAAAATCATTAAGATCATTCAGGCATATGAGCCGAGCTTTGATGCGAGCAACGTAGAGATGAAAGGTAGCGCTAAAGGCAATTACACTAGCCTCACTTGCACCTGTTACGTTGAATCAAAAGAGCAATTAGACAATATTTATCGCGCGCTCACCAGCAATCCACTGGTCAAATATGTGCTTTAACTACCATTAAAGATGCCGCTTATTACGCGCAACCTTGGGCGGACTGACTATCAAACAACGCTTGCAGCCATGCAAGCGTTCACCAATAACCGCACGCCAGAAACTGACGATGAACTTTGGTTAACGGAGCATGATAGTGTTTATACCTTAGGGTTAAATCGCAACAATATTAGATTGCCGCACAATAATATCCCTGTTGTGAATGTCGATCGCGGTGGCAAAATAACCTATCATGGCCTAGGTCAAGTGGTGATTTACTTGCTGATTGATTTAGATAGAAAACAGCTCAAGGTGCGCGACTTAGTCAATATCATCGAAGGCAGTATTGTTGAATTATTAGCCACGCATGACATCAAAGCTTCTACGCAAGCCAATGCACCTGGCGTTTATATCAACAATAAAAAAATTGCCTCAGTTGGATTAAGATTAAAAAAGAACCGCTGTTATCATGGACTCAGTTTAAACGTCGACATGGACTTAAATCCATTTTCTGCAATTGATCCTTGCGGCTATGCTGGCTTAGAAATGACGCAAACAAAAGACTGGAATATTAAAGAAACACCTAAAATGATAGGTGAAGCTTTACTCACTAGATTAGAGAATAAATTATCCAAATGAGCAAACCAACTAACATACCAACTACTGAAAACGCATCAGTAAGACCGCCTAAAAAAATTGCTGGTGTGAAAGAAATTGATGCGGCAAAAACATCCCGTATTCCGATTAAGATTATTCCGCAACCGACATTACGTAAACCTGAATGGATACGGATGAAGATGCCTAATAGCCAGCGTTTTCAAGAAATCAAACAAGCGCTACGCAATAATAATTTACATACCGTTTGTGAAGAAGCCAGCTGCCCGAATATTGGTGAATGCTTTAGTGGCGGCACCGCTACTTTTATGATTTTGGGTGATATTTGTACTCGTCGCTGTCCATTTTGTGATGTTGCGCATGGCAAACCTTTGCCGCCAGATGTGAACGAGCCTGCTAATCTAGCAAAAACAATTGCAGAGATGCAATTAAATTATGTGGTCATCACCAGTGTCGATCGTGACGACTTACCAGATGGCGGGGCACAACACTTTGTCGATTGCATTAAAGCCATTCGGGCGGCTTCACCTGCGATTAAAGTTGAAGTCCTAGTGCCGGATTTCCGTGGTCGTTTAGACGTTGCCTTAGCCATTTTAAAAGCAGCGCCACCCGATGTGATGAACCATAATCTAGAAACCATTCCACGTCTTTATAAACAAGCGCGGCCAGGCTCTGATTATCAAAACTCACTCAATCTACTTAAACTGTTTAATGAACTATATCCCGAAATTCCGACCAAATCTGGCCTAATGTTAGGCTTAGGCGAAACGGATGATGAGATATTAGAAGTCATGCAAGACTTACGCGCACACAATGTCAGCATGCTTACCTTAGGTCAATATCTGCAACCTAGCGTGCATCATTTACCAGTGATGCGTTATGTAGAACCTGCTGCGTTTGATGCGTTAAAAGAAAAAGCTGACGCCATGGGCTTTAATAATGCAGCCAGTGGCCCCATGGTAAGAAGTAGTTACCATGCCGATTTACAGGCAGGTCATATTAGTTAACCTTCTATTTTAGAGAGCACCAATGGTCCCACACTTAACAACAGCATTGAGCGGTCCCCTTTTAGATTTAGAAAAGCGCATGTTGGCATCCATGCCAGATATTGAGCACTGGTTCCGCACGCAATGGCTAGAGCATAGCTCACCATTCTATGCCTCTGTTGATTTGCGTAACAGCGGATTTAAATTGGCACCTGTCGATACTAATTTGTTTCCAGCTGGCTTTAATAACTTGAATCCTGAGTTTCTTAGCTTGAGTGTGCAGGCGGCGATGGTGGCTGTTGAAAAAATATGTCCTGAAGCCCATCGTTTACTGATTATTCCAGAGAACCATTCGCGCAATACTTATTATCTACAAAATGTGATTGCATTAAGCCATCTGCTAAAAGCAGCTGGTTTAGATGTCAGAATTGGCAGCATTTCACCTGAAATTACCGAACCAACAACACTCGCCGCGCAAGATGGTAATACCCTATTGCTTGAACCCGTTGTCCGCGAAGGTAACCGTATTAAGCTGAAAAATGCAACGCTTGGTGATTTTGATAGCTGTGCGATTTTGCTCAATAACGATTTATCAGGTGGCATTCCTGACATTTTAAAAAACTTAGAACAAGACTTAATTCCACCATTGTACGCGGGCTGGCATACGCGCCGTAAAACCAATCATTTCGCTGCTTATAATCAAGTCATCGCCGATTTTGCTAGCATACTCAACATTGATGAGTGGTTACTCAATCCTTATTTTGAAAGCTGTGAAGGCATTGATTTTAATACAGGTTCTGGTGAAGAATGTTTAGCCATTAAAGTAGAATCGTTGCTTAAAAAAATACAAAAAAAATACGATGAATACGGTATTGAGCAAGTACCTTATGTGATTGTGAAAGCCAATGCTGGCACGTATGGAATGGGCATTATGTCAGTCAAATCAGCTGATGAAGTGCGAGGTCTAAACCGTAAAAAACGCAATAAAATGTCAGTCATCAAAGAAGGTCAACAGGTAAGTGAAGTCATCATTCAAGAAGGCGTTTACACCTTTGAAAGTATTGATGGTGCTGTAGCAGAGCCTGTAGTTTACATGATGGATCATTTTGTGATTGGTGGCTTTTATCGTGTGCATACCAGCCGTGATGCAGATGAAAACTTAAATGCACCAGGTGCACATTTTGTGCCATTAGCTTTTGAAAAGCCGTGTACATTGCCAGATTGTGCTGATGCACCAGACACAATTCCTAACCGCTTTTATGCCTATGGTGTGGTCGCGCGTTTAGCTTTACTTGCTGCGGCCATTGAACTAGAAAACGCTGACCCTATGCGTGAATCACTTGCCGCATGAAACTGCTCTTCATTCTTGACCCATACGCTAGCTTAAAGCTAGCGAAGGACACAAGTGTTGCCATGATGCGTGAAGCATCAGCACGTGGACATCAGCTTTATGTTTGCCAACAGCAAGATGTATTTTTGCGTAACGAGCTTGTGCGTTTCAAAATACAAGGCTTTAGTTTTGCTGCTGGTGAAAACTGGTATGCGTTAACGCCCGTAACAGAAATGCTGCCATCCGAATTTGATGCTATCCTAATGCGCAAAGATCCGCCGTTTGACAATGAATATTTGTATAGCACTTATTTGTTAGAACTCGCTGACAAGCAAGGCGGCTACGTGCTGAATAACCCTGCAGCCGTGCGTAGCTGGAATGAAAAGTTATCTGTCACCCGCTTTCCACAATTCTGTCCTGAGTTTTTGGTCACCAGCCAAACCGATTTAATTATTGAATTTTTAAATGGTCAACAAGATATTATCGTTAAACCGCTAGATGGAATGGGCGGAACCAGCATCTTTAAACTGACCAAAGACGACCCTAATCTCAATGTGATTTTAGAAACCATTACGCATTACGGCAAACAAACCATCATGGCACAACAATATTTGCCTGCGATTAAACAAGGTGATAAACGTATCATTATCATTGATGGTGAGCCATTACCTTATGCTTTGGCGCGCATTCCAAAAACGGGGGAAACGCGAGGTAATTTAGCCGCTGGCGGTAAAGGTGTCGCACAAGCGCTTTCTGTAAGAGATAAAGAGATTGCGACAACTATTGGTAAAACGTTAAAAGCTGAAGGCTTGTTTTTTGTTGGTTTAGACGTCATTGGCGACTATTTAACCGAAATTAACGTCACTAGCCCCACTGGTATCGTGGAGATAGCTGCACAAACAGATTGCAAACCTGCGCAAGTCTTCTTAGATGCTTTAACTGCTAAACTAGAATCTAAATCACACTAGCGTTATAGTAGCGCTTATGCGCCAGCTCATTCTACTATTCACTGCATTACTGCTGATCAGTTGCAGTCCAAAAGAGCCACTCTACAATACCCAAACCTATGTTTTTGGGACCCTAGTCGATATCTCTATTTACGGGGAAACAGATGAAAAAGCACAAGCCGTTGCAAATGAAATTATTCATCAATATAACGATTTACATCAGCGTTTACATGCTTGGAAACCAAGTGAGTTAAGCACCATCAACCAAGCGTTTGCTAGTGGCCAAACGCCGATTACTATCAAACCAGACATTGCAAAAATGATTGCTGACATCACCTTTTTATCTTCACAATCGAAAGGTGCATTTAATCCAGCCATCGGTCAATTGATTCAACTTTGGGGGTTTCAACATGATACGTTTACCTCGCATCAAGTTGATGCAGAAAACGTTAAATCACTAGTAGCAAAACGTCCTCAGATGTCTGATATTGTGATTAATGACAATCAAATCCACAGTACCAATCCAGCCGTTCAATTAGATTTAGGCGGCTATGCCAAAGGCTATGCCCTTGATATCGGATTGGCTTTTTTAAAACAACAACAGATTAACAATGCACTGATTAATATTGGCGGCAATATTATTGCGCTAGGTCAACATGGTGAACAACCTTGGCGCGTTGGCATTCAACACCCACGCCAGCCGAATGCCATTGCGACTGTTGCGCTACCAAGTGGCTGGGCGATTGGCACTTCTGGCGACTATCAACGTTATTTTGTACTTGATGGCAAACGCTATTGCCACGTGATTGATCCAAGCACTGGCTATCCCGTGCAAAACATGCAGTCCGTGACCGTTTTAATTCCGCCACAAGCCAATACTGGCGTATTGTCAGATGTTGCATCCAAACCTATTTTTATTGCACAGGCTAATGCACGCGTCGAAGCAGCTAAAGCAATGGGGATTAAACACTTTTTAATCATGGCTGATGAACAGGACATTCAAGTCAGTGAGGCAATGCAAGAACGCTTATCTTGGCTAGACCCAAAAGCAGAAAAACAGCTGAAAGTGATTCACCTTGATTAAATTTAGCCGCGACTGCAAACCATTACTAGGCGATTGGTTTGTCATCGTTATCAGTGCAATAACCGTCATCTACTTATTTCAAGCGTTATGGAGCAACTCACCAGCTAGCCAATTGCAAATTCGCCAAGCAGATAAAATTATTGGTACGTATGATTTAAATCAAACCCGCGAATTACATATACACGGCCCATTAGGTGAATCACACATCAGCATTAATCAAGGTAAAGTGCGCTTCAAGCAATCTCCATGCACCAATCAATACTGCGTACATCAAGGCTGGCTAGCGCATGCAGGGCAAGTTGCTATTTGTTTGCCAAATCAAATTAGCCTACAACTCATCGGCGAAAACAAACCCTATGACTCGCTCAACTATTAAAAAAAACAGCAATACAACCAACATTCAAACAACCAAAGCTGACCACCACATTGCCAAGCTCACCGCATTGGCAATTGGCTTGCACGTACTAGAGGCTGTGTTCCCTTCGCCGCTGCCTGGCGTAAAACCTGGGCTAGCCAACATTGTGACACTTTATGTATTAGTCCAATACGGCTTCGGCACAGCCGCATGGGTGAGTTTATTACGCGTCTTTGCCAGCAGCTTGCTATTAGGTCACTTTTTATCGCCTGCTTTTGTGCTCAGCCTATCTGGTGCCTTACTCAGTTTAGCGGTGCTATGGTTAGCACAGCACTTAACTAAACGCTATTTCAGTGTGATTACACTCAGCATTTTGGCTGCTTTTGCGCATATTGCAGGACAGCTTTTAATTGTCAGATTATGGCTTATCCCACATGCAGGCGTCAGTTATTTAATCCCTGTTTTTGCATTGGCCGCTTTAATTTTTGGCTTTGTTAATGGCTTTATTACGCTAAAAGCATTACAGGATGTAAAAGATAATGACTAATAGTAGGACCTCCCCACTGAATATTCATCAATAAAAAAGAGCGGCATTGCCGCTCTTTAATTACAACAAATAACCAATCAGTTACTCGACAATTTCACGCCAAATTGAACGCCTCATATTAAACGCACCTGTGCCACTCACAAACTCAATATTGGGTACTATTGTTGGATTTGGGTTATCAGATAACACATTAGAAACGACTGGTTTCCCGTTAATAAAAACAACATTAAAACCTACACTGGGCGCCGATGTACGTTGTGATACGGCGCCAAATGGTATGACAGATGACCCTGTTTTATAGTTTAGGTAATTAAACCAGCCATAACCTGATGGTTGACAAGCACTGGCTAATGGTACGGTTGTCGGCACTAATAAGGTACCAAGCACTAGCTGTGAAGCAACATTTTGTCGTTCTCCACTATCAGGGAAATCGATATACCACCCAATCCCTGTTGATAAGTCTACACTTTTGTTAGTGCTAACACGTTGGTCTGATTTTGTTAAGTCGGGACTTGCTTTAATCTCTTGTTTGACTATACCAGCAATATTCCGTGGATTGTTATATACGAGGCCAGTATCGCCTTCATTAGCAACATCCTTTAGCGCATATAAACTTTGTGTAGTGAAAAGTGAAGCATCTAAGTCAGTTTTCTCTAAGTATTTGCCTGTGCCCACAAAAACAACTCTTTTATTGCCAATCAACCCAAGTTCAGGCGGCGTCATTATTGGCTGTGCAATATTGTTATCATTTCTCAATCGTGCAAAATGTAGAACTTTATTTGCTGCTGAGTCAATATTAAAGCGCCAAACATTGCCATCCAAATCGCCTCCATAAACATATTTCACTACGTTATTGACCTGGCCATTATCAGCATACGCACTGATTTTAGCCAATCCGCTAGGCGAACTAACCGTGCCTGAACCAGTTGTAATTGCTGCTAATTGAGCACCTGAATTAGCATCTACAACATAGAGATAGCCTTGACCATTTCCGGTATTAAATTGCGCTATAGGCGTACTGGTCGGCTTAAAATCTGTACTCTTAGGGCTTGTATAAAACCCGTCTCTATCAGGAATATTGTTATAGCCAGACGTGAAGACCACCACCCATTTTTCATCCCCACTGCGTTTAGTGATAATGGGATTACCATAGGTATAACCTAAATGATTCAAATCTACACCTGAAGAGGGATTAATTTCCCACAACACCAAAGGATTATCAGGGTTGGTAATATCCAAAGCATAATAACCACGTCCTCCCGCATCCAAACCAGCCACCAAGATTGTTTTCCAATCGCTGGCTGTGGCTGTGGCACAGTTGGCGGCGACACAAATATCTGAAATTACTACATCGCCATTTACATAATATTGATGTTTCGCGCTGTAGTTACTATCTGCCAATCTCCATAAATTGGGAATAACTGCAGAAGGCACAAATGCCCATTTTTCTTGCAAGGTTACAGAATCAAAAGCATGCAACATACCATCGTTTGATCCTACATACACTCGACCAGCGCGACTTTGCTTAGCTTGCTTAAATGCTTGATAACCTGAATCACCATAATTAAACGTTGGCTTACCAAGAAACGATGGTTTAGAGTCAATTAAATCACCTAATACTGCAGTTCTTGTGCGGAACAACTGATTATTCTCGATAGCCGAGTTTAATTCATACGTTTTATCGCCTTTTAAATAGTTAACGAAATTTTCTCCCGTTAAATTAATCAATTGGTCTCCCGTATAGTTTCCTTGCGTAAGGTTAGCTTGTAAAAATTCTTTAGCAAAATTGGCACTTTGACTGGCTGTAAAATTACTGAACGCAAAATCAGATCGCGACCCACCTGTATTCATGTAAATTTTTCGAGAAGCTAAGGTCTGTTTTTTAAGTTCACCCTCACAAGTAGCAAACACTGGCTCTTTACACACTGAACCAATTAGTGTTGTAGTACACAATGCTTGATTGTTCACATTTTTGGTGACGCAAGAATAGCCGCCAGTACCATTGGGCTCGATAAAACTTGGCGCGCTACAGTTAGTTTCAGGCACCACATCCTCTACACATGCTTTTGCATCTTTACCAATACTGCCGTCATTCAGATCAATGACACGTTTTTCTAAATTACCTTTCCATAAGCCTGTTGTATAGCTCGCTACATAAGCAAAGTTATCACCAGATACTGGGTTCAGCGTACTCGTTGCCGCCGCTGCACCGGCTCCCGTACTGACTTTAATCAAAGCAATTGCTTCTCTTAATTGTTCAATCAAGTCGGTTGTTTTTTTAGCACTAAAATAACGTCCATCTCCATTCACAGCAGCATGCCACAAGTCATCAATAGTGGTTTCGTCGTTGCTGGTGATTTTTGGCCACTGTTTGGTACCATCATAAACTTGCTTGAAGTCACCCGCCACATTAGGACCATATTCGGCATCATAAGCAAGTGTGCCATCCACACCTAAGCCCAAAGTAAACGTCACCATGGTTTGGTCACGATTTAATAATGGTGATGTACCGGCTGTATCACAGACATTGCTACCTAATGCGCCAGGACAATTGCCATAAGCATTGTCTCTCAAGTCAGTATCACGATAATATTTAGCTACATCTGCAAGCGTATCACTACTCTTGTTTGAGCCTTGATACTTGCCTTTTTCCGACGTCAAATTATCTTGATCCGTCATGCCAGAACCATCTAACTTAGCACCAGCTGCACTATTCCACTTACCATCGGTTGTTAGTAAAGTAAAGTTATCTTGGCATTCATACTGAATGGGGTCGTTAAATACATTAGCAGTATATTTTTTTGCATAAACCTGTCCAGCCTTACTGAGTGCATCTCGCAAAGGCGTACCGCCATACCAATTTGGAACGGTTCCAAACAATCTCTGATACCAAGCCGCCTTATCAGCGCCTGAAAAGTCTTTAAAATCAAGCCCTCGTCCATTTGTTGCTACATTAATCGTCATAAAACCCATGCGTAAATCATCACCTATGGTCTCAAACGCAATGCTAGTCGCGGTTTTCATCAACTGCATGCGCGTACGGTAATAGGTGTACCAATTAGCATAGTTGGTCATTTCTTCCACATAAGTACAAGTGCTACCTAGACAATCTGTTCTTGCCGCATTTTTGACAGTAGTACCAGGAAACTTATAACTATTATTTGTCCGCACAATACTGACTGTTTCTCTAGCAGGCGCTACTCCAATTGATGTAAATGCTGTGGTATTAACTGATAAATTACCACTTGAGATAGATACGATAGGGCTCCCAGAAATAGCACTTGGTGCATAAATCGTTACCACATTACCTGAGCTTGAAGCTGAAAATCCAGAGACAGTACAGTTCCCTCTTCTTGTAAAAGTACAATTGTCTATTTCATTTTCAACGCGGCTGGCAAGCGTCGACTCATTGTTTGACGTTCCAGTTCTGTCGTCCATGATTTCTTGGTTATTAACTCTTATACTTGTAATTCTAGGATTGCTAGATGCATTACTAAAAGTAATTGTTGCTTGTGTAGGAATATTCGTTGTTGTAAGTGGCACGCGCATATTCACAAAGTTACCTGTTCTAACTGATTGACATGCATTGTTGGCTGGCACTGCAATATTCGTTGCAACTGCAGCAGTTTCACACCAACGAATACGCGCAGGATAAGGATATGCATTAGTAGGAACACTGCTAGCAATACACACCCTAAGATCGGTTCTTGAGCAGTATTCGTTCGCAATGGAAATGGTATATTGGGGGCTACCAACATCCGCATTTTGATAGGTAGTGCCCTTTGATTCTAGATCTCTTTGGTTTGAACAATTTGTTCCACTATTGACATATGCATTACTTTTAACACACTTCCAGTTAGGTTTACTGCTACTGTCTGCACCTGTTGCTGTACTCATCCCTGTTTGACTTGGATAGGTCGTTGAATCTCGCGCACCAGTGCTAGTATAGTTTGTAGGGGGGTTGTACCGTACAGCTGGATTATAAGCAAGCGCATTGTAACTAGGGTCTAAATGATAAGTCTGTCCAATATGAGATACTGGTGTTTTTGTGTCTGGAAAGGTCGTTTCGGTATCTGCCGTCCAATCAGGCATGTATTCAAACTCCATACTTTTAGAGTCATCCAGCACATAAAGCATATTAGGCTTTACTTTTTTTGGCCCATTATTCGACAATGGTGTCGTCGCAATATCCAATGGCGCCTGCGCCTGCGCAAGCTCACTAAAAGCAAACACAACACCTAACAGCATCATCAACGCAACCGTAGATAATTGATTTTTTAAACTTCGGTTCATTGTATGCTCCTAATATGCATATACTTGACTATAACTTTGAGTATTCTTTGGGCCTGTCACACGTACTGTAATACGATAGACAGGGCTTTCACCGCCATTAATGATTGCACCAGCTTCTTCAGCGGAGAGGCCACCTCGTAAACTACTACCGCCAGCGGAAGATTTACCTAATAAACACTTATTATCTTTATCATTTGAAGGCTTAGTCGCTTTAGAGCACATACGCTCGATAATGTAGTTAATTTGATTTTGGCTAGCGGTTTCTTTACCTGCGACAATGCCATCACCTGTTGCGACAGCACTATAGTTACTCCAAGTAGCATCGTTTCTCAAGTCAGCCGACACATCAAGGTTTACATTTGCACCATTCAAATTGCCATAGGTCGCGTAATAGCCGTTCGATTTACTTGTGCTGTTAAAAGCCGTTAAGTTTGGATCTAAATCTGATGTATTTTTAAGCCATTGCAATGCTGTTTCAGCACCTCTGCTTGAGGAAATCAAAGCACTTTGTCTAAATGATAAATTACCCGCAATCGTCGTATTGGTATCGACCGTGCGAATCAGTGCTGCTGCAGCTAATGACATTACAACCAATGCAATCAATGCAATAAACAGCACAATACCTTGCTGGTGCTGTTTGTTTAAATAGCGATTTTTTTTGTTCATTTCACAGCTTCCCATGACCAAAGCACATTACGTAATGGTACTGTGGTTGAAAATACGCGATAACGATAATTTTCCCAATCAGGTAAAAAGGAGACAGGAATACCAACGGTTTTCGTACCGTTATCTGACCACGCGTTAGGTGCTGCAGTCGTGACCTTTGTTTTTTCTTTCAACCCATTTCTTAACACCAATGCTACCCTTATCGCTTTAATTCGATTACGCTTGGGTGCAACTGCCCAACTATTATCAGGCTCCACCCATCCAGTAGCTGGCACTTGGTTGTCACCAGGCGCGTTAGAAACGCCATACTGTGCTTGCATGCTCACCACACCAGAAACAATAGGGGTTTTAATTCCACCTACGTCTAGCACTAATTCATTGTTTATAATCTCATAGGTATATGACGCCCAACCGCCCATGCATGCAAGCATGTCTGTATCTTTTGGGGCTAACTGTGGCGATGAAATTTTAATGTAGCTAGGCTTATCTATAGCACTAACATCATTAAATGGTTGCTGCGCAACATCAGCGAAGCCGCATGTATTGCCACTGATAACCATGACTTTATTGACTGGATTGTCTTTGGTTGCGTCATCACCAGTCACTTTATACTTTGCTTTATAAGTGACATTACTCATCTCAAGGTCACTCCCACAACCAATATTATTTGAAACCAACATACCATTACCTGTATTGTTTGAATTAATAATAGTAATCGGCACTGCACCAGCACCACCAGTGCTATAGCGTAAAATGAGCTTATCACTGCCATTTTCACCAGTACCTTGTTCAATTTCAGCTGGGTATATTGGAATATTAGAAGTGCAGCGCAATATATTATTTTGAAAATCAGCATTTGGCATTGGCAAACCATAGCCTGCTGTTTCTATGCTACGTCTCAATTGCATTAGCGCAATTGAACCGTTGGTTTGTGCGTCTGCTGTACCCGACGTACTACGTTTCTGCCCTTCAAAAACAGAAAAAGTCTGCATGACTGCTAACGTTGCCAGCAATCCAATGACTAGACCAACCATTAGCTCGACTAAGCTAAATCCAGTTTGTTGCCGTTTAAAACTGATGTTGTTCACTGTCATTAAGTCAAGCCCTCTACCCGCGCAGTAGCCAAATAAGTATGCTCGGTGCCGCCAGGCAAGGTCCATCTAACGGTAACAGTAACATCACGGCCGGCACTGACTGCGACTGACAACTTGCCTGATGGTAGTTGTGGAATGGCAGTATTGGTTGCAATATGTCCGGCCAGGTTATTGGTGCCAGTTAACCATACTTCTGCTAATTTATCTTGAGCGATAAAACTAGCCTCAGCACGATATTTAGCATCATCGGTATTTTTAATCATCGCTGCTTGCAAACCAGTTAATGCAAGCAAACCCAAAGAAAAGATTAAAACTGCAATCAAGGATTCTAATAAAACAACCCCTTTTTGTGCTGATGGTAATGATGTTGGATAACGTTTCATTGCATTTTCCTTATTAACAGCGACGTGGATCTGTAGCAGACAAATCTGATGCAGGATCACAACTTTTGACTGCGCCACCAGCACCTACCACTATTCGTAACGCTCTTCTTGTTACAGAGGTTTCTGTCGAATTAACATTAATCGTAAGCGCTCCTTTTGGACTAGTCATCAAGCCCAAGCCACTAAAGACGTACGGACCATTTTGACTGGCTATTGCCGTAATTTTATTTGATGAGCCGTCACTCTCTAAACGCTTTTCTATCATTCCAGCCGCAGTACATGCACCTACTGGCGTTGGTCGAACGCATACATTCCAAGCTGATGAATTAGCACCACCTAACTCAATCTGTACGGGTAAATTACGGCTAACCGCTTGGCTACGCGCAATTTGAAAACCAGTCACAATAGATTCTGTTGCTGTTTTAATCATGGTGTTTTGTACCATTTGCTGATAACTCGGAATGGCAAAAGTAGCTAGCACAGCAAATAGCGCAACCACAACCATCAATTCAATTAATGAAAAACCTGCTTCTTTTAAACGCAACTGATTTAAATGATATTGCATTAACATGCGCTAGTTTTGCTGGTTTTCCAGCAGTTTCCAGAAACGCCATCATATGTTGATGTTTTTGCATTATTTTGATCAACGGTATAACTGAAATTACTTACATCTCCTTTGCCGGTCGCTTGTAAAGTATAAGTTGTAGCATTAGGTGCTGCTACACAAGCGTAATTGAAATTGACTGCGCCATTAGTCGGCGCACAAAAAGCTGCGCAACCTGCATAACTGCGACTATCTTGAAAGCATTGTTCCATCTTAATACGCAGGTCTGCTAAGGTTGCCGTTGCTTCGGCTGCTCTGCCAGCCTTTACATAATCGGTATAAGCAGGCACTGCAATACTAGCCAAGATGCCAATAATCGCCACCACTATCATCACCTCAATGAGTGTGAAACCTTTTTGCATTGCTGTTGCTATCTTCATGTTAATGCCCTTTTATGGTTAGTTTAATCATGCCAAAGTGTATTGTGCATTGTCTAGCACGATCCGACAATCGGTTACTGTGATGGAATAAGCGGTAAAAATCGTTGCTTATTCTGCTTGATGAAACAGAAGGTGATAAAATATACGCTTAACTTTTTGAGCTTGTCGCACATTATGTTTAAACCATTATTAACCATTATTATGCTCAGTATTTACACAATACTCATTGGCTGTGGCACAACGGGCCCATTGTATATACCTGAGCAGCGCTATCCGATGCCAGATGAAACGCAAGCTGCACCAGTTGCGACACCCGAAACTGAATCTAGCAAACCATCTAATAACTAACTGATTAAAGAATAAAGATAAATCTGTGAATTTTTTTGAATTGAAAAATGGCGTATTACACGCTGAAAATGTTGCTTTAACCACTATTGCTAAAGAATATGGTACGCCTTGCTATGTCTATTCCAAACAAGCGCTAACACAAGCATTTAATGATTTTCAAGCTGGCCTGACCGATACTGACCACCTGATTTGTTTTGCTGTGAAAGCAAATCCTAATCTTGCAGTGCTGAATGTATTTGCACAATTAGGCGCTGGCTTTGATATTGTTTCTGGTGGTGAACTCGCACGTGTGTTAGCGGCTGGTGGCGACCCACAAAAAGTGGTTTTTTCTGGTGTTGGTAAAACCGCTGATGAAATGCGAGCGGCACTAGAGGCTGGCATTCTTTGCTTTAACGTAGAGTCTGCGAGCGAGTTGGCTCGGTTAAATAAAGTAGCGGGTGAAATGGGTAAAGTGGCGCCTGTTTCATTACGCGTGAACCCGAATGTAGATGCTAAAACCCATCCTTATATTTCTACTGGATTAAAAAATAATAAATTTGGCGTGGCATTTGAAGAAGCGATTGCGGTCTATCAACAAGCTGCATCTATGCCTAATATTGCAGTACATGGTGTCGATTGTCATATTGGCTCGCAAATTACCGAAATTTCACCTTTTATTGATGCGCTTGACCGTGTGTTAAGTTTGGTGGATGCGCTAGAAAAACATGATATTCATATTTCACATATTGATGTCGGCGGCGGCATTGGCATTACTTATGATGACGAAACACCACCTGCGTTTAAGCAATATACGCAGGCAATTTTAGCAAAACTGCAACAAAAGCAAGTCAAACTCTTATTTGAACCAGGTCGCGCATTGGTCGGTAATGCAGGTGTGTTGCTAACAACAGTTGAATATTTGAAACCTGCCGAAAGTAAAAACTTTGCCATCGTTGACGCGGCTATGAATGATTTAATGCGCCCAGCTTTATATGATGCATATCACGACATTGTGGCTGCACAACCACGTGCAGGTGAAACAACCGTTTATGAAATAGTTGGCCCAGTGTGTGAAACTGGTGATTTTTTAGGTCATGACCGTGCTTTAAATCTACAAGAAGATGATGTGTTAGTTGTTAAATCAGCTGGGGCTTATGCCATGAGCATGGCGAGCAACTACAACACCCGTGCCAGAGCAACTGAGATTATGGTAGATGGTGACCAATGCCATGTTGTGAGAGCGCGCGAACAAATTGCAGATTTATTTGCATTAGAGAAAACCCTTCCATAAGCATGGATAATGGTTGCAACATTCGCCACTTACCGTTAAATTAATACCTGAGCGATTTACGCTTAAAACGATTTATATAATGGAAGCTCAGGGAGATTAATATGAATAAGTTCTTACTTGCTTTAATGACGACATTGTTTTTAGTTGGTTGCGTCTCAACTGGTGGCGGCGGCGCATTACCAGAAATTGCACCTTATGATGAAGCCGCTGTAGAGCCTTTGCCAGATATGGTGCCGGCTGAATAGCTGCAAATAGTAAAAAAGCGAAGTTAAACTTCGCTTTTTTTATGCCCTATTAATCAAACACCACTGTTTTATTGGCATAGGTTAATACGCGATTATCAATATGCCAACGCACAGCTCTCGACAACACCACGCGCTCTAAATCACGGCCTTTTTGCAACAAGTCTTCCACTTGGTCACGGTGTGAAATTCTGGCAATATCTTGCTCAATAATCGGCCCTTCATCTAACACTTCTGTCACATAATGCGCCGTTGCACCAATCAGCTTAACACCGCGCTCAAATGCACGATGATAAGGCTTAGCACCAATAAACGCAGGCAGGAATGAGTGGTGAATATTAATAATGCGTTGCGGATAGCGCGCCACAAAATTAGATGACAAGATTTGCATATATCGCGCCAACACAATCAAATCAATGTTGTAATCATCGAATAATTTGAACTGCGCGTTTTCCGCCTCCACTTTTGTGTCTTTAGTCACTGGCACATGATGAAAATCAATACCGTAAAAATCAGCTAGCGGTTTTGTGTCTAGATGGTTACTAATAATCAGTGGTATTTCACACGCTAATTCACCTTGTTTATGGCGATGCAACAAATCAACCAGGCAATGGTCATATTGCGACACCATCAATGCTAGTCTTGGTTTATGTTCTGAGAATTTAAGCTGCCATTGCATGCTAAATTGCGCAGCAATCGCCTCAAATTGCAGGCCAAATGCAGGTTCATCTAAATTAAATTGATCTAAATCCCACTCAACGCGCATTAAAAATAAGTTGTTTTCTGCGTCTTGATGCTGATCTGCGTGTAAAATATTTGCATTATGTTGATGCAAGAAATGCGCAATCGAGGCAACAATGCCTTTTGCATCTGGGCAAGTAATAAGTAATGTAGCGGTGTTTTTCATGCTATCTTTTAATCTTTTAAACGTACACGATTATACCTTAAGCCATTTAAATTACTGCAAACGCTCAGTGATAAGTCAACAGTTAATCATGTATCATATACACCATTACCATATACATCATGACACAACTAGAAAACAACCTTCAAGCTGATATTGTCCTTGCGAATCCACGCGGATTTTGTGCGGGCGTTGATCGTGCGATTATTATCGTCGAGCAGGCGTTAGAAAAATTTGGTGCGCCTATTTATGTGCGTAATGAGGTTGTACATAATAAATTTGTCGTTGATGAATTGCGTGAAAAAGGCGCTGTTTTTGTTAAAGATTTAGATGTCATTCCTAAAGGTAGTACGGTGATTTTTAGCGCCCATGGCGTTTCAAAAGCCATTCGTGCGGAAGCTGATGCACGTGGACTAACGGCATTCGACGCAACTTGCCCACTGGTGACCAAGGTGCATATAGAAGTGGCCAAAATGCGAAAAGATGACATGGAAATTGTCATGATAGGGCATAAAGGTCATCCTGAGGTTGAAGGCACGATGGGGCAGTCTGAAGCTGGTATGTATTTGGTTGAAACGCCAGATGATGTCGCTAATTTGGCAGTAAAAGACGCCAATAAGCTGGCGTATGTGACACAAACAACACTTTCGATGGATGATGCTGCCCAAGTGATTCAAGCACTTAAAGACAAATTTCCAGCAATTCAAGGTCCAAAAAGTGATGATATTTGCTATGCCACTCAAAACCGTCAAGATGCTGTCAAAATTATGGCGAAGGACTGCGATTTAGTGATTATCGTTGGCTCACCTAATAGCTCTAACTCTAATCGTTTACGTGAAGTAGCCGAAAATCAAGGCGTAGAAGCGTATATGGTTGATAATGCCTCCCACTTAAAATCTGAGTGGTTAACGAATAAAAAGAAAATTGGTGTGTCTGCAGGCGCATCTGCACCTGAAGTATTAGTCAAAGAAGTGATTGCCGCATTGCAAACGCTAGGCGCTCATAATATTACCGAGCTACAAGGCGTTATTGAAAGTGTTATTTTCAAATTACCCAAGGATTTAACCTCTGCTAAAAAAATCTAAAACACCAATTTCTGCACTGGTGCTCATTCACACTGTTGATTTGCAAGTGTTGATTATGGAACGTGCGGATAAAGCAGGTTTTTGGCAGTCGGTGACTGGCAGCCTTGAGGGTGACGAAACGCCTTATGAAGCGGCTATTCGGGAAGTGAAAGAAGAAACGGGCTTAGACGCGTTGGCTTATGATTTTCATGATTGGCAAGCCCATAATACCTATGAAATTTATCCGCACTGGCGTTATCGCTATGCGGAAGGCGTGACTGAAAATGTTGAGCATTTATTTGGATTAACCTTGCCAGCACCTTTAACAATTACGCTCGCACCAAATGAGCACGTGCGTTATGAATGGGTTGATTGGCGCGAAGCAGCGCAACGCGTTTTTTCTTGGACCAATGTTGATGCGCTCAAAAGATTGGGTGAGAAACACCAAATGACGCTTTAGACATTTCCCTTATCGCTATTTCCCTTATTCCTCGCATCGTTATAAAATCTACCTTTATCGAAATGAAGTCTTACACACATTATGCAAGCACAAGCCGTCCCAATTCAATTTAATCACTTCCAATCTAAAAAGGATGATGATTGCCAAGCCCGCATTTTGGCAGCGCGCGAAAAACTGGGTAAACGCTTGGTGATTCTAGGGCATCATTATCAACATGAAAGTGTATATCGTCATGCGGATTTTTCAGGCGATTCGCTCAAACTTTCTAAATATTGTGAAAATTTAGATGCTGAATTTATTGTGTTTCTAGGCGTGCATTTTATGGCCGAAGTCGCGGACATTTTGAGTCGTCCAGACCAAGTAGTGATTCTGCCTGACTTAGCCGCAGGTTGTTCAATGGCGGATATGGCGAACTTAGCGAAAGTAGAGCGTAGCTATCGCGAATTAAATAAAGTATTAGACTTTGATGAAACCATTACACCTGTCACTTATATTAATTCTGCCGCTGATTTAAAAGCTTTTTGTGGTGAGCATGGCGGCATTGTTTGCACCAGCACCAATGCACCAAAAATTCTGGAGTGGAGTTTTAAACAACGCGAAAAAGTGCTGTTCTTCCCAGATCAAAACTTAGGTCGTTGGAGTGGTCACAAAATGGGCATTCCGCTGGAAGAAATGCCGATTTGGGATCCTGACCAACCGCAAGGTGGCTTAACGATTGAACAAATTAAAAACGCTAAAATTCTATTGTGGAAGGGCCATTGCGCTGTCCATCAGATGTTCCGTCTACAGAATATTGAACAATTCAGAAAAGAACACCCAGATGGCAAAGTGATTTCACATCCTGAAGCACCATTTGAAGTGTGTTTACACTCTGACTTTGTTGGTTCAACCGAATATATTTTAAAAACGGTTACCGAGGCTGAGCCAAACACTAAATGGTTGGTTGGTACAGAATTGAATTTAGTCACACGTTTAGCTGAGCAGATGAAACCTCAAGGTAAACTGGTGCAGTTTATGAGTCATGTCGTGTGTGAATGTTCTACCATGGCGCGGATTGACCCACAGCATTTGGCTTGGTGCTTAGAGAATTTAGTTGAAGGCAATATCGTCAATCAAATTACCGTGCCTGCGGATGAAGCAAAATTAGCCAAACTAACGTTAGACCGCATGTTGGCAGCCTCTTAAATGGCGGAGCCATTAGACCAAAAATCACCAGACTGCGCATTATGCCAGCCAAGCGCACATTTGATTTTATGGCAAGATTACTTCTGCCGTGTTGTGTTACTGAACGATGCTGACTATCCAGCTTATTGCCGCGTAGAATTAAAAACACACGTCAAAGAAATGACAGACTTAGCGCCAGCCGACCGTGCTCGCACCATGAAAGTGGTGTTTGCGGTGGAAACAGCGCTGCGTGAAGTGATAAAGCCAGATAAAATCAACTTGGCTAGCTTAGGCAACAAAACGCCACATGTACATTGGCATCTTATTCCAAGGTTTGAAAGTGATAAACACTTCCCGAATAGTCATTGGGGAGAAGCGACGCAAACGGGTCAACAGCCTGCACTTTCACTGGCGATTTTAGGGCAACTAAAAACACAAATAACAACGCATATCACTTGTGCGTTAGACGCTTAGTTAATCAACTAGCAACCGTTTGACGACTTTGTCATTCATGAGATGACTTTCAATAATCTCATCAATATCTTCATTGTCGACAAAGGTATACCAAACCGCCTCAGGATACACCACTAATAACGGCCCTTCACCACAACGGTCAAAGCAACCCGCACGATTCACTCGCGCCTTGCCTTTACCGCGCAAATCCAGCTTTTTCACCTGCGCTTTCATATAATCAAAAGCCGCTTCCGCACCTTTATCTTGGCAACAGGATTCACCATCTGGGCGTTGGTTTAAGCAGAAAAATATGTGGTGTTTGAAATGGTTGTTCATGTCTGAATTGAATAGAGAGTTAATAAGAAATTATAGCCGATTGGTGCACACATGACGCCCACATAAAACGCGTGAGATACAATTTTATATTCAATGCTCAGATTCCCACTCACTATATGTAGGCATTTCGGAAGTGTAGTTTAACCAAGGGACTTCATGTGAGACCCATATTCTTAGCTCAGGTGCTTTTCCAGGATCTTCATCAAGCGTCGCAACTCTCAAGGCTAGAGTCGAGCTACCTTCCTTTGTCTTAATTAGGTGAGTTCCGCAATTTGAACAAAAATACCTTACTTTCCCAGGTGACGACACAAATTTTGATAACAATAATTCACCTTTTATCCAATGAAAATTATTTTGCTTAACTCCCGCTACTGTATTGAATGCAGCAGCATGTGCTTTCCTACATGTTTTACAGGAGCAATGTTGAATCGCAGAATCTAACTCACTTACTTCATATTCAACCTCGCCGCAGAGACAACTTCCCTTCATAATGCTTCCTTTTATCAAGAGTGCTATTTTTTCTCTTACATCACTATAGTCATTCAGATTTCAAAGTCAGGCAAGGCATTTTTGTGCAGACAGTACGATTAGTACGGCAAACAAAAATAACGCCGCATGGCTTTGAAAGATGGATGACTCACTTCGTGTAGAGGGCATCTTCGTTGGTAAAAGTCCACGTCCTGGTAATCCCTAAAATATCAGTTGTCTTTTTCATCTGTTCAGAGAAATTTGCATATGGCGCGGCCAGCTTAACAATATTAATCGCGGCATCGTCTAATATTTTGGAGCCTGAGCTTTTGTCTATCGTAATGCCTTCAACGGAGCCATCTGCACGAATAGAAACAGTTAATTGCAATGTGCCGTATATTTTCTGTGACCTTGCAGTTGTGGGGTAATTCATATTACCAATCCGCTCAACTTTTTGTCGCCACGCTTCAAGGTATAAGGCATCGTCGGCTTCCTTGGTTCGCGCGCCTAAAAAGCGTCGTTTAGGTCGTTTTTGATACTCTTCTTGTTGTTTGGCAATTTGCGCTTCTAGGCGGTCAATTTCTAAACTGGCTGCTAATAAGTCATCTCGATTGAGTTTTCTTGAAATCAAATTCTCTTGTGCCAGCTCTGGTTCAACTACACGCGTCGTTGCTTTTTTTGCCGAATCAGATGCCACTTTTTTGTCGGCTTTAAGTTGCGTTAATAACTCCTCGGCTTGCTTCTCTAACTCTTTTACCTTCTTCTCTTCCTGCTCTTCATTCGCTTTTAATTTAACTGACTTTGCTGCTGTCGCCGCTTCTTTTTTTTCTTGAAACTTAACTTCAGCTGTTTGACGTGGCGGGGCAGGTAACACCGTTTTCATTTGCCGATTGTCGTCGGTATTGCCGCCGCGATCTAGATTTGCTTGCGCCAATAGCTCAGCATTGTCGGGCGCTTGTTCCGTTTTAGCATTTACTAACACCACTTCAAGCGAAGGTAAGCGTTTGATTGCTTCTTTTAACTCTGGCTCAAATTTAACAGCAAGTAACACTGCATGCACTGCGACAGAAAACCAAATAGCTATCGCAAAAGGCGTTAAATTTTTAAAAAAATTATCCACTCGACTCACATCAACGTATCAAGAAGTTTTTGATGAATACCGCCAAAACCACCATTACTCATCACCAAAATATGGTCGCCCGCTTGTGCCATTTTCGCTATCGCCGCAATCAACGCGTCCAAATCTGTAAACACCTGTGACTTATGCGCGATGGCTTGCAAGGCTTCTGCAACATCCCAATCGACATTGCCACCGTAACAAAATACAGCATCAGCTTCAACCAAACTGTCTGGCAATGCGGCTTTCATTGTGCCTAGTTTCATCGTATTAGAGCGCGGTTCCAATACGGCCAAAATACGCGCTTTCCCGACTTTATCTCGTAACCCAGCGACCGTAGTTGCAATGGCAGTTGGATGATGGGCAAAGTCATCATAGACATGAATATTGTTTACCACACCGCGTAACTCCATGCGACGTTTTACATTTTTAAATGCTGTTAATGCGGCAATACTTTGTTCCACTGGCACGCCAACATGCCTCGCTGCAGCAATACTAGCCAAAGCATTCATTTGATTGTGTCGGCCAATAATGTCCCAAGCTAAACGCCCTTGAAGCGCTGAGCCAAACATTACATCAAAACTGCCATCACTTTGTGCATTTTTCGCATGCCATTTATCTTCACTACCGAAGGTTTCAACTGGCGTCCAACAACCTTTCGCTATCACGCGTTGCAAGCTTTCTTCTACATTACTCACAACCAAGCCGTTTTGCGGAATGGTTCTAACAAGATGGTGAAATTGTTTTTCAATCGCGGCGAGATCTTCAAAGATATCGGCATGATCAAACTCTAAATTATTCAGCACCGCGGTTCGTGGGTGGTAATGCACAAATTTAGACCGTTTATCAAAAAATGCGGTGTCGTATTCATCTGCTTCAATGACAAAAAAAGGTGAAACAC
>Ga0209231_1000369_pt1 | contig 26805 bp, 19 predicted proteins | sample Deesub45470m_DNA_FD_188086 | JGI IMG/M metagenome (GOLD analysis project Ga0209231, IMG submission 188086) | Deep subsurface microbial communities from North Pacific Ocean - 450_OLKR46/470m Metagenome (SPAdes) (version 2) | ecosystem: Environmental > Terrestrial > Deep subsurface > Unclassified ... | reverse complement strand
CCTTACTGATGCCGTTCACATTGTTCGTTTCTGCCAACGCAGAGACCGTTGGGCGGTCCGGAAGAAATCTGCAACTACGCTCGACCGTCGTCTGAAGGCGAAATCTCGAGTTTTTCAGGGACGACTATTGAGCTAACCCCGTGTGCCAACCCTTACTGTACGATTCGAAAGCAACCAGGTGTCTTCAAAGGTGACACTTGATCCTCTCTAATGGATGGTAAAAGAATTTCAGTTGAAGGGTGATGGCAGACAAAAGGCCCAAGGATCTTTCGAACGAAGGGGCTATTGTCTGCTAAATACGTTACGTTGAACCTTTACAGTTGCTAAAAAAGCGGCAAGGTATAAGTTGGTCCCGTATTTGCTAGAACAGTGTTTGCACACTCAGGCTGTTTATTCTGGTGACGCAACTTGGTCGCCGCGTTCAACTCCTTGCCCTTCTGATCAGGGCGTCTTGCCAATTTCGTTGAGAGGTTTTCATGGAAGCGACGAGAGAAATTTACTGGAATGTAGGACATGGGGTGCTCATCCCCATGTATGCTCTGGCGCTCCTGGCCATTGGGGTGCTTGTTTATGGGGCGATGCAGCGGGTAAAGATTTATCGCCTCGGCAAGCCACTGGATCGGACCGACGACCTGCGCGGGCGAATCATCGCAGCATTGAAAGATATGCTCAGCCAGCGACAAGTGCTGCGGGTTCAGGGCCCCGGCACCGCTCATGGCCTGTTTTTCTGGGGTTTCGTGTTACTGACCATCGGCACGACCCTGATATTCCTTCAGGCCGATTTCACTGACCCGCTGTTTGGCTGGAAATTTCTCACGGGGACCTTTTACAAGCTGTTCTCGGTAGTGCTTGATCTTGCCGGCCTGACGGCAATCATCATGCTTGGAGGATTGTTTGTCCGTCGGTATTTTATTCGCCCCAAGGGGTTGGAGACCGACCGTGATGACGCCATCATGCACGGGCTGCTGTTTGCCATTCTGGTTACCGGCTTTGTTATCGAAGGGGCTCGGATGGCCGTCACCGAACTCCCAACCAACATGGCGCTGGCTTATTGGTCACCAGTCGGCCTGCTGGTCGCAAAAGCCTTTTCTGGCATCGATGAAACCAGCTTGCGCACCCTCCACAAGGGGACCTGGTGGCTGCACCTGCTGTTGACTCTCGGTTTTTTCATCATTATTCCCCTTACCAAGTTCCGGCATATTCTCACCACCTCCAGCAACTACATTTTTGCCGACCGCCGCCGTAAGGGGAGCATTGCCACCCTTAATCTTGAAGACGAAAAAGCCGAGAGTTTTGGGGTGGCCAAGCTGCAGGAGTTGACCTGGAAAGACATATTCGATGGCGATGCCTGTACCGAATGCAAACGCTGTCAGGATCGTTGCCCGGCCTGGGCGACGGAAAAACCGCTATCGCCGATGAAGCTGATCAACCAGATCCAGGAGGTGGCGTTTACCAAACCGGATGCCAGTCTGATCGAGACGATCAGCAAGGATGTGCTCTGGGCCTGTACCACCTGTCGGGCCTGCCAGGAGATCTGCCCGGCGGCCATCGAGCATGTCAATAAAATCCTCGACATGCGCCGCAACATGGTGCTGATGGAAGGTGAATTCCCCGGCGACGAGGTGATGGTGGCCGCCGATAACACCGAGGTCAACGGCAATCCCCTCGGTCTTGCCTTCGCCTCCCGCGGCGACTGGGCGGAAGGGTTGCCGGTACAACTCATGGCGAGCGGGGAGGAAGTCGACATCCTCTACTTTGTCGGTTGTTACGCCTCCTTCGACAAACGCAATATCAAGGTGGCCAAAGCCTTTGTTCAACTCTGCGCCGCTGCCGGGGTTCGGGTCGGCATTCTGGGCAAGGAGGAGAAGTGCTGCGGAGAGCCGGTACGCAAACTCGGCAATGAGTACTTGTATCAGGCGATGGCGGTCGAAAACATCGAGGTCATCAAGGCTTATGGTGTGAAAAAGGTGGTCACTGCCTGTCCGCACTGCTTCAATACCCTGGATCGGGATTACCGGGATCTTGGCTATGAGATCGAAACCGAACACTACACCACCTTCCTGCAGGGTCTGGTGAAATCAGGGCAACTGAAGCTCAACTCTCAGGAATTTGACTGCACCTATCACGACTCCTGCTATCTCGGTCGGTATAACGACATCTTCGAGGCGCCCCGGCAACTGCTGCAAGCAGCCGGTGGCAGCATTCGGGAGATGGAGAAGAGCAAACTGGAAGGCTTCTGCTGCGGGGCTGGTGGCGGGCGCATTCTGGCCGAGGAAAAGCTCGGAACCCGGATCAGCGAAACCCGGGCCAAAATGGCCGCTGAAACCGGCTCCGGCGTGCTGGTCTCCAACTGTCCTTTCTGTCTGACCATGTTTGAAGATGGCATCAAGGGCGCCGGCCTGGAAGGGTCGATGGTCCCCAAGGATCTGGCCGAATTGTTGGTGGAGCGTCTGGACAAGTCGTAGGCAGTCATTCCGTCCGCTGTCAGGCGAATGCTTTGCAATTACTCAATGGGAGGTTGGTATGAAAATTCTGGTCTGCATTAAACAGGTTCCCGATATGGAATCGAAATTTCGCATCGACGCAGCTGGCACCTGGTATTCCGACAGCGATCTGGCCTGGCGGATGAACGAGTATGATGAATACGCGGTGGAGCAGGCGGTGCAACTCAAAGAACAGGTTGGAGAAGGTTGCGAGTTGACCGTTCTCTCCATCGGCCCCGATCGGGTCAAGGAGACGATGAAAAAGGCCTTGGCCATGGGTTGCGATCGCGGCGTGCATGTGAAAGATGATGCCAGCCAGCGCAAGGATTCTTTTGAGATCGCTTCGGTCGTTGCTGAATTTGTCGGAGGCAAAGGGTTCGATCTGATTTTTACCGGCATGCAGTCGCAGGATCGCGGTTCGGCACAAGTCGGGGTTCTGGTTGGAGAACTGGCGGGAATCCCGGCCGTCTCCACGGTGGTCGATTTTGCCTATGCTGATGGCGCACTCACCGTCAAACGGGAACTGGAGGGGGGAATGAAGGCGGTGGTCAAGCTGAAAACTCCGGCCCTGGTGACTTGCCAGCTCGGACTGAACACGCCGCGCTATCCGACCCTGCCCAACATCATGAAGGCCAAGAAAAAAGAGATCGAAACCATCGAGGTCGCGGCGCTGTTAAAAGCCGACCCCCGCCTGACCACGGAGAAGATGTACTTTCCCGAGAAAAAAGGGGGCGGCTTGGTGCTCGAGGGCGATCCGGGGCAGTTGGCCGATCAGTTGCTGGGTATTTTGCGCGAAAAAACCGCCGTCCTTAAATAAAGGGAGATGACCATGAAAGTATTGATGGTTGGAGAATACAGAGACGGCAAGGTGCTGGGCGCCACCTACGAGCTGGTGGCCTTTGCCAATAAATTTGCGTCATCCTCGTCGATGGTTCTGGTTGGAAGTGATAGCGCACTTCCCAACGTTTCTGGCAACCTTTTCCTCGCTGATGCCGCAAAGCATGGGGAATACAATCCCGAGGCCCACAAGCAACTGGTGCTGCAGGTTGTCGAGAAAGAGCAGCCCGATTGCATCGTGCTGGCGCACTCCTCCTACGGCTGGGACCTGGCCCCGCGTCTGGCCGCTGCTCTTAAGGCCGCGCAGGTTTCCGAGGTCGTTGACTACAAGGAGGGAACATTCGTCGTTCCGGCCTGCAACTCCAAACTGCGTCGCAACCTCAAAGGCCAGACGGCTCGAACGGTTATCACCCTGCAGGCCGGGGCTTTCAGTACCAACGGAGATCCGAGCGGTGCACCGGTGGTTGAGAAACTGGATTTGGCCGAAACCGCATCGGCGATCAACTTCGTCGGTTATGAAGCTGCGGAAAAAGCCAGCGTTGACCTCTCCAGGGCCGACATCATCGTCAGTGCCGGGCGCGGCATCGGCAAAAAGGAAAACGTCGAGATCATCTCCCAGTTGGCCGACGCCATTGGTGGGCAGTTGGGGGCCAGCCGTCCAGTGGTCGATTCCGAGTGGGTCGATCATTCCCGCCAGGTCGGCACCACCGGCCAGACGGTGTCACCCAAACTCTATGTTGCCTGCGGTATTTCCGGAGCCATTCAGCACTTGGCGGGGATGAAAAAATCCGAGTTCATCGTTGCCATCAATACCGACAAGGATGCACCGATCGGCGAGGTGGCCGATGTGCTGGTGGTGGCGGACCTGAAACAGTTCGTCCCGGTCTTGACGGAAAAACTCAAAGCGTTGAAAAAGTAGGGGGTTGCGGGTGGTTGCTGATATTTTTTCTGCGATGAGTGCCGATTTTCAGGCAGGGGTGGCTAAAAAACCGCTCTCTTTCTACTTCTCTATCGGTGAGGTCAAGCAGACGGTATTTCTGGCTCCGGAGAGTTGCCGGATTCTGGCCGGTAAACAGACCGAGGCTGCTGATTGTGTCTGCAAAATGGGAGAGGATCTGTTCCTAAGAATATGGCAGGAAGGCTATCAGCCTGGGTTGAAGGATTTCCTCACCGGGGCGATCAAATCCAATGACCCGGAGGCGTTAAAAACCTTTTTGGCAGCTTTCGGAAAAGGATGAGGATACCAGGGGTCAAATGACAAAAGGGGGGATGGAGCATGAGTGCTGCATCCCCCCTTTTGCTTAATCGAGAAACAGATCTGTCGCCAGGGGGGCTCCGGGTTGAACGGCAAATCTTGAGAAATCCTTGACCCCTTCAGCGGCGAGCACCTCTTCGTCGATAAAAAAATTGCCGGTGCAACTGCGGCTGTCCCGGTTCACGATGGCATAGGCGGCAGCAGCGACCATTTCCGGGGTGCGGCAGTTCTCCGGTTTCACCAGGCCCTCGAGCATCGCCAGCGCTGCCGTTGCAATCACGGTTCTCGGCCAAAGGGCATTTACCGCAATGCCGTCGTCCCGGAACTCCTCCGCCATCCCCAGAACGCACATGCTCATGCCGTACTTGGCCATGGTGTAGGCGCAGTGATCCTTGAACCAACGGGCTTGCATGGAGAGGGGAGGGGAGAGGGTTAGGATGTGGGGATTGGACGATTTTTTTAAATAGGGCAAACAGGCCTGCGAGCAAAGAAACGTGCCGCGCACGTTCACGGAATGCATCAGGTCAAACCGTTTCATGGGGGTAGCCAGGGTTGGGGTCAGGGAGATGGCGCTGGCGTTGTTGATCAGAATATCGATGCCACCAAAGGTTTTCACGGTGAGTTCCACCGCAGCCCTGACTTGGTCCTCATGTCGAATGTCGACCGGGATCGGTAGGGCTTTCCCACCTGCTGCCACTACGGCTTCACCGGTGGAATAGATGGTATCCGGTAAATGGGGGTGGGGTTCCACACTTTTTGCGGCAATCACGATATTTGCGCCGTCTGCGGCCGCCCGCAGAGCAATCGCCTTGCCAATTCCGCGGGTGGCACCGGTGATGAAAAGGGTTTTTCCTGTCAGGATGGCCATTGTCCGTTCTCCCTTGGATGATGTTTGAGAAAGTCTAGCATACGGCCCACTGCGCGGCATGGCAGGCAGGGTTTACATGGCAGCGAATTTACTTGCCGTGCTCAGAACGATATTGTAAGAGGTAGGAAAAACCTCCCTGAAAAGTTATTATTTATGGTAATTTTCCGCTTGGGCAACCCCGAGCCCAATCGGGATTCCATGTGGTTTTGAGCTGGTGTTTTCACGAATTATACCTGAAGTTCTGCATTTTTTTGGAAAACAGAATGGTGTTTTAAAGCATATTGACTTAAACGTAAAGGTGGGATAAAAGAACACCTGGGTGCAATTGTTATTTATCCCCCGTGTGGGGTTTCCGAAAGAATGGATTTGTATTGACATGCCGGCCTAGGCGAGATGGTCGCGGCAAGTGCCGGAGATTCGATCTGTGAGTGAATCTAACCAAGGAGGTAAATGATGATGCGCTGGGTTCTGCAGTTAAAGACCTTAACGGATCGGTTGGGGTTGCCGAAGGGCAGCCATGACTCCCTGGGAGGGAAACCTCCCGAGAGCAGGCAGGCTTTTTCCCCTCGGGTGCGTGCGGGTCAATTGGCATTATCTGCACTGCTCCTGCCTCTTTTGGCGAGTTCACCCGCGATGTCCTTTGAGTTCGAAAAGGGCGATCTGCGTGGCAATCTCGACACCACCCTCAGTTACGGTTTGATGTGGCGGGTTCAGGACCGGGACCCTGATATTATCGGAGTAGTGAATGGCGGCAACGCCTTCTCCGTCAATGGTGATGACGGCAACCTGAATTACGGCAAAGGGCTGGTCAACAATGTTACCAAAATCACCTCTGAGCTAGGGGTCGATTATCGCAACTTTGGTCTGTTTGTTCGGGGTACCGGCTTCTACGATTTTGTCGCCGAGCGGAGCAAGACCGACAGAACCCCTTTGTCGCATGAGGCGCTGGATCTGGTTGGGAGTGATCTGAGCATTCTCGATGCCTTTGTCTACGGCAAATTCAACCTTGGGACCATGCCTGGGCAGGTTCGTATCGGCGACCAGGTTGTCAGTTGGGGGGAAAGTACCTTTATTCAGAACGGCATCAATTCGATTAATCCAGTTAATGTCAATGCCATTCGCCTCCCAGGATCCGAACTTAAAGAAGCACTTACGCCTGAAGGGATGGTTTGGGCCGGCCTCGGTTTGACCGAGAACATCAGCGTGGAGGCCTTCTACCTCTATGATTATGAAAATACGGAAATCGATCCGGCGGGTTCCTACTGGAGCAGTAATGACTTTGCAGGACCTGGTGGGGAAAAGGTTATGCTCGGTTTCGGGACCGTTTCCGATCTTGGCGTCACCCCGGCCATGAATACCCTTCTTGCCGTGCCGCAAGGGCCAGACAAAAATCCCAGTAACAGTGGGCAGCATGGTTTAGCCTTCAGGGTTTTGGCCCCGGGGCTGAACAGCACCGAATTCGGTTTTTTCTACACCAAGCTCCATAGCCGGTTGCCGATTGTCAGTGCGCAGACGGGAACCGTTGCTGGCGCCGTGGGAGCCGCAACCATTGGTGGTGCAGCACCCTCTGTGTTGACCGCGGTTGGAACTCACCTGGCCCTGAATCCCGGAGATATTCCTGGAGCCATAGCTGCTGGGACCACGGTTGGTGTCGCTGCTGGTGTTCCGACCAGTACAGCTCAAGCGATTGCAGGAACCGCCGCCACCCGGGGAACCGCCGCTGGTGCATCCGTCGCCGGAGCCTTCGCCACCGACACCTATGCCAAAACCGCCCGCTACGTTATTGAATATCCCGAAGATGTCAAACTCTTCGGCATCAGCTTCAACACCCTTTTAACCGATTCCGGCGTGGCTTTGCAGGGGGAATATTCCTATCGTAAAGACGCCCCCCTTCAAGTCGATGACATCGACCTGCTGTTTGCCGCACTAGGTCCAATTAACCCAACTTTGGCTACCGGAAATCAGATCGGTAATTTTACCGGTCGTTTCCAAACCGAGATTCCCGGCTTCATCCTGCGTGATACTTCCCAAATCCAGATGACCGCGACCAAGTTGTTCGGCCCGACTTTCAAGGCTCAGCAATTTGTTCTGTTGGGAGAGGTGGGGCTCACTCATGTGCACAGCATGCCCGACAAGAGTAAACTTCGCCTGGATGCTCCCGGGACCTATGTCAGCGGTAACGCTGCATTGGCTTCATTTCATGGCAGCGCTGCCAACGGTTTTTTTGAGCCCTCCTCGGCCTTTGCCGACGCCACCTCCTGGGGCTATCGCCTGGTGAGTCGCCTGGATTACAACAATGCCATCGGTGCGGTAACCCTCTCGCCGCGCATCGCCTGGCAGCATGACGTCAATGGCACAACTCCAGGCCCTGGCGGCAACTTCATCGATGGGCGCAAAGCGGTGACCCTGGGACTGGGCGCTGATTACCAGAATCGCTGGGGTGCCGACCTGAGCTATACCAATTTCTTTGGCGCCGGCCGCTACAATCTGATCAACGACCGCGACGTTATCGCCGCAAACATCAAGTATTCTTTCTAAAAAACAGGGGAATTCATCATGTATGTAAAGTCATTCGTTGCCATCGGGGCCACACTGCTGCTCATCGGTGCATCGACAATGAGCCTGGCGAAAACCACACCTGAAGAAATTGCCCGCCTGGGCAAGGATCTCACTCCCCTGGGAGGCGAGATGGCCGGCAATGCTGACGGCAGCATCCCTGCTTGGCAGGGAGGTATCAGCAAGCCTCCGGCAGGGTATAAAAAAGGGGACCATCACCCGGACCCCTTTGCTGCCGATAAAGTTCAGGTCACCATCAATGCTGCCAATATGGACAAATACGCCGAAAAGTTGACGGCGGGTCACAAGGCGATGCTCAAAACCTACCCGAGCTTTTCCATGAACATCTATGCGACCCATCGTAGCGCCGCCTCGCCGCAGCGCATTTACGATGCGACCCGCAAGGTGGCGGCCACCGCCGAACTGGTCAACGGCGGTGATGGCGTCAAGGGGACTGTCAACGGTATCCCATTTCCTGTTCCCAAGTCAGGCATCGAAGTCATTTGGAATCACCTGCTGCGGTATCGTGGCGACATCGCCGAGCGGCGCATCGCCCAGGCTGCGATGACTCGGGGCGGGGACTACACCCTGGTCAAATTTGATGACGAGTTCAACCTGATCTACAGCAAGGCGGGCATTACCGAGGCAGAACTCGCTAACAAAATTCTGTTGTTCAAGCAGGAGGTGACCTCACCAGCGCGTCTGGCCGGTGAGATTCTGCTGGTGCACGAAACCCTGGATCAGATTAAAGAACCCCGTGCCGCCTGGATCTACAACCCCGGCCAGCGGCGGGTTCGCAGAGCCCCCAATGTTTCCTACGACAACCCGGGCACTGCCTCTGACGGTATTCGCACCAACGATCAGTTCGACATGTTTAATGGTGCAACCGACCGCTACAATTGGAAACTGGTCGGGAAGAAAGAGATGTTTGTTCCTTACAACTCTTACAAACTGCACAGCAACACCCTCAAGTACAAGGACATCCTGACCCCTCTGCACATCAACCCCGAGTACCCGCGCTATGAGTTGCACCGGGTCTGGGTGGTCGAAGCAACGCTCAAGGATGGCTCTCGCCACCTGTACAAGAAACGCACTTTCTATATTGATGAAGACAGCTGGCAGATTCTGGTCGTCGACATTTACGACAACCGCGACCAGCTCTGGCGGGTTTCTGAAGGCCACCCGATCAGCTATTACGAAGTCCCGACCTTCTGGACCACCCTGGAGGTCCACACCGATCTGCAGTCAGGCCGCTATCTGGCCATTGGCCTTGATAACGAAAGCTCCATGTACGACTTCGACATCAAGCGCACCATGGAAGATTATTCCCCAGGTTCTCTGCGGCGGGAAGGCACCCGTTAATCCCTCAATACCGGCGGCCGGATCACAGGATCCGGCCGCTATCTTTACCAGACCATCAACATCCCAGTCGCAGAACCATTCAAAACGTTTGCTTTTTCCAAATGATCAGCGTAAGTCTCCTGCGTCATTCGATTTTTGTGATCGCAGTGTTGGTTTTTCCTGCAGGGAGTTTTCATGATTACCGAAGTAATTTTAATCAGTTGGCGCCAGAAGTTCAGCAAGGTGGTCTTTCTTGGCAGCGTGATTTTGGCCCTCGGTCTGGTCTTTGGGGTCGTTTACGCCTCACCCTCCGCCGTCAAAGCCCGCCTGGTGGAGCGCTCCTTATTGCTTGGCGGCCATGCCGTCGATGGCTTGGCGGTTGTGGTCGGGGAGAGGGGTCACATTCTGCGCTCTGAAGATGGGGGCCGCAGTTGGCAACAGGCCGAGGTGCCGACTCGCGCGACCCTGACCAGTATTTACCTGCATGACAAAACCCTTGGCTGGGCTGTTGGCCATGACCAGGTGATTCTCAGAACCAAGGATGGAGCTAAAACCTGGCAACTGCTGGATGCGCAACCCGAGGCGGAAAGCCCGCTGCTCGATATCTGGTTTGCCGATGCCCAACATGGCTTTGCCATTGGTTCTTATGGGCTGTTCCTGGAAAGCGAGGACGGAGGGGAAAGCTGGACCGATCGCCGCGTTGGCGAGGGCGATTTCCATCTGAATCAGATCGTTCCTGCTGGCGGTTCCAGGCTGTATATTGTCGGCGAAGCCGGCACCTTGCTGCGTTCTGACGATAGCGGAATGAACTGGGAGACGCTGACCTCTCCCTACGAAGGCTCTTTTTTCGGCGCACTGGCACTGTCCGAGGATTCCCTGCTGGTTTTTGGCCTGCGCGGGCATCTGTTTCGCACCGATGATGGCGGCGCAAATTGGACCGAACTTTCCTCCGGTACCGAAGCCAGCCTCTCCGATGGGTTGCGGCTCGAAGACGGTACCGTTTTTGTCGCCGGACTGGCGGGGACGATGCTGGTCAGCCAAGACCAGGGCCACAGCTTTTCCTACCATCAGCAGGAGGACCGTAAAGGCTTCTCCGCCCTGGTCACTGCGGTCGATGGCATGCTGGTGGGTGTAGGCGAATTCGGTGTCAAACAATTTCCGATCAATTCTTTTCTGACGGTGAAATAGCATGTCCGAAGTCAACAAAGTCAGTAAAATGGCCTCCTTGATCAAGCGACTTGAAGATTTTATTTTCGGCCGACAGGGCGCAATCCTTGGGCTGTTTGTTGTGGTGACCCTGTTTATGGGGTACTCCGCAACCAATCTGCGCATCGACGCCGGGTTCAGCAAATTGCTGCCGCTGCAACACGAGTACATGAAAACCTTCACCGACCACGGCAAGGAATTCGGTGGTGCGAACCGGGTGTTGATTGCGTTGATGGCCAAGGATGGGGATATTTTTACCCCGGAATTCTTCGCCACCCTGGAGAAGGCGACCGCCGATCTGTTTTTTATACCTGGGGTCGATCGGGCTCAGGTCACTTCACTGTTTACTCCCAACGTCCGTTTTACCGAGGTGGTTGAAGACGGTATCGCCGGCGGCAACGTCATCCCCGCCGACTTCAGTCCGACCCCTGAAGGTCTGGAGCGAGTCCGTCGGAATATTCTCAAGGCCGGAATCACCGGCCGTCTGGTCGCCAACGACTTCTCCGGTGCCTTGATCAGCGCCCAGTTGATGGAGGACGATCCGAATACCGGCAAGAAACTCGATTACATCGCCGTTGGTCGCCTGCTGGAAGAGAAAATTCGCGGCCCCTACGAAAACGATCAGGTTCAAGTTCATATCATCGGCTTTGCAAAAGTCATCAGCGATATCGCTGACGGCGCGGTGCGCATCATCTTCTTTTTCTTGATCGCCATGGCGGTGACCGCAATCTTGGTCTACCTTTACACCCGCTCCTATAAATTGACCTTGATGCTGGTGAGTTGTTCGATTGTGGCGGTGACCTGGCAGTTGGGTATGCTCCCTTTGCTCGGCTATGGCATTGATCCGATGGGTCTGTTGGTGCCGTTTCTGATTTTCGCCATCGGTGTCAGCCACGGCGTGCAGATGATCACTGCCCACGTTGCAGCGGTTCGAGGCGGGGCGGAATGCCAGGAGGCCGCCCGCATCGGTTTCCGGCAACTGATTGTTCCGGGCTCCATCGCCTTGGCCAGCGATACCATTGGCTTTATCTCCATCCGCCTGATCGAGATTCAAGTGATTCAGGAGATGGCCGTGACTGCCAGCCTCGGGGTGGCGGCAATCATCCTGACCAACCTGGTCCTGCTTCCGGTTCTGCTCTCCAAAACCTGCCCAGACCAGGATTATCGCCGCCGGGTCGACGAGCAGACCCATGTGCTGCGGCCAGCCTGGACCCTCTTTGCCAAGGCGACTGAGCGTACGCCGGCAACGGTGATTGTCATCGCGTCGGTGATCCTTCTCGGTTTTGGACTGTGGAAGGGGGCGGGCATACAGATCGGCGACATGCACAGTGGTGTTCCGGAGTTGCGGGCTGATTCCCGGTATAATCTGGACAGTGAGGCCATCACCAGGCACTTCTCCATTGGGGTCGATACCATTTCGGTGATTGTCGAGACCAAGCCCGAAGGCTGCATGGATTACGACATCATGACCAATATCGATGAATTCTCCTGGCATATGCAAAACGTCCAGGGGGTGCAATCGGTCATCAGTCTGCCGGGCATTGCCAAGGTGATCAACACCGGTTGGAATGAAGGCAATCTGAAATGGCGGGTGTTGCCGCGCAACCAGACCACCATGGTGCAGGCCGTCGGTTATGTTCCAACCAGCAGCGGTTTGCTCAACCCCGACTGCAGCGTCATGCCGGTGATGATTTTCACCGAGGACCACAAGGCTCAAACCATCGCCAATATCGTCAACGAGGTGAAGACCTACCGCAGCCAGTATGGCGCCGAGCAGGTCAAATATCGTCTGGCCACCGGAAATGTCGGGGTCATGGCGGCGACCAACGAGGTTGTGCAAGCTGCTCAATACCCGATTCTGCTCTGTGTGTTTCTGGCGGTTATTTTGTTGTGCTTCATGGAATTCCGCTCGGCACGTTCGGTTCTGTGCATCATCATTCCGCTGGGGCTGGTATCCATCCTCTCCTATGCCCTGATGAGCGTGCTCGAAATCGGGCTGAAGGTCTCCACTTTGCCAGTGGTGGCTCTTGGGGTCGGAGTCGGGGTTGATTACGGGATTTATATTTTCAGCCGCTTGCGCAGTTATCTGGACGAAGGGCGGGAATTGACTGACGCTTATCTGCATACCTTGGCGATTACCGGCAACGGTGTGGTTTTTACCGGCGTGACCCTCGCCATCGGGGTCGGAACCTGGATCTTCTCCCCGCTGAAATTCCAAGCCGACATGGGAATCCTGTTGACCTTCCTGTTTCTGGTCAACATGCTCGGGTCTATCATTCTGTTGCCGGCCCTGGCTTACTGGCTGCTGCCAAAACCCACGGTTTGATTTCAAGTGACTTGGTCAGCACAAACAACCCCCGAAAGCCTGCAGGTTTCGGGGGTTGTTTGCTTAAAGGTTTTTCGAAAATGGTCGTTTTTCAGCGATCTGCGGTTTGTATAAAGTCGTTTGATTTGCCTTGCCCTAAACGTAAAGGTGAGATATAAACGAAATAACCTTTGGCAACGAAAGTGTGGTCATGATCGAACTTCCCTGTCGTTCTGTCCCGGAGTTACTCAAAAATAACGCGGTTAAATATGCCGAGTACACCGCCCTTCGTTACAAGAAGGATGGCCAGTGGGTATCCCTGAACTATCGTGACTTTTACCAACGGATTCTGATGGCCGCGCGCGGATTGCGCAAGGTTGGGGTTCAGGCCGGTGACCGGGTGGCGATTTTTTCTGAGAATCGCGCCGGTTGGGTCATCGCTGATCTGGGGATCCAGGCCATTCGGGGAGTGTCCGTACCTATCTATGCCACCAACACCCCGGAACAGGCCGCTTACGTTCTTAACCACTCCGGTTGCAAGGTCGTCTTTGTCTCCAACCGCATTCAATACAACAAACTGCTGAAAATTCGCGATCAAATCCCCGATGTCGAAACCGTCATCGCGTTTGAGCGCTTTCTTGGAGAAAAATACCTCCCGGTTCATAGCCTTTACCAGCTAGCCGAGGTGTCCCATCCCATCAGTGCGCAGGAACGCACGGAAATCGAGGGGGAGTTTGACCTGATCAAGGACGACGATCTGGTCACGGTGATTTATACTTCTGGAACCACCGGAGTTCCCAAGGGGGTCATGCTCAGCCATCGGAATGTGGTGTTCAATGCCTGGTATGGTTTAAAGATGCTGGGAGGGGTTCGGCCTGGGGAGGTTTTCCTCAGCTTTCTTCCCCTCAGCCACATCCTGGAGCGCACGGCTGGGTACTATGCGCCGCTGATGAGTGGCTGCACCATGGCCTTTGCCGAAAGCGTCGAGAAGGTCGTTGAAAACATCGTCGAGGTGCAACCGACGGCCATGGTCAGCGTGCCGCGATTGTTCGAGAAAATCTATTCCCGTATCTACGAAAATGTCCACCTCGCCAGCCCGTTGAAAAAGAAACTGTTCCACTGGGCGGTGGAGGTCGGTCGGGACTACGTATATAAGCGCTACATTCACAAACAACCGCTAGGGATGACCGGGCTGCGTTTCCAGTTGGCCGATCGCCTGGTGTTCTCCAAAATCCGCCAACGCTTCGGAGGGCGCTTGCGGTTCTTTATCTCTGGCGGGGCGCCGCTGGACAAATCTATTAACGAATTTCTCTGGATCATCGGCATTCCGACCTTTGAAGGGTATGGACTGACCGAAACCAGCCCCGCAGTGACCCTCAACAGTCCGCAATTCACCCGCTTTGGTTCCGTCGGTAAAACCCTGGACTTTACCGAGGTTCGTCTCGAGGAGGATGGCGAACTGCTGGTGCGCGGTCCCCAGGTGATGCAGGGCTATTACCGTGACGAGGAAGCGACGGCCACGACCATTCAGGACGGTTGGTTGCGCACTGGGGATATTGGCCGCATCGATGAGGATGGCTATGTGTTCATCGTCGACCGCAAGAAGGAGATCATCGTTACCGCCGGGGGGAAAAATATCGCACCACAACCGCTGGAAAACGAACTGAAACTCGACAAATTCATCTCGCAAGCCTTCGTCTTCGGCGATCGTAAAGCCTATCTGGTCGCCCTGGTGACCCCCAATGTCGAGCGATTGATCGAGTATGCACAAAAAGAAAAAATCGACTATATCGACCTCGATGACCTTGCTTCGAATGAAAAGGTCCATAAGCTATTTGCTGAGCGGATCGGGGTGGTCAACGAAAAACTGCCCCCCTACGAAACAATCAAAAAATTCGTCGTTCTCGCCCGAGATTTCACTGTCGAGGGTGGCGAGTTGACGCCAACGCTGAAACTCCGGCGCAAAGTGATTTACGAAAAAAACAAAGATAAGATCGAACGGCTTTATTTAGACGGCAGTCAGACCTCAAAGGGGTGAAATGCCAACCAAGGGAGGACAATGATGAGACAGATCAAGCGGGTCGCCGTACTTGGCGCCGGGGTCATGGGGGCCACCATCGGCGCCCATCTGGCCAACGCCGGGCTCGAGGTGTTGCTGCTCGACATGGTGCCAAAAGACCTCAAGGATGGGGACACCTCCCCGGCGGCGCGGAATCGCTTTGCGCTCAAAGGGTTGGAAGGAGCGGTTCAGAGCCGACCAGCTTCTTTTTTCCGCAAAGACGCCGCGGCGCTGGTGAGTGTCGGCAACTTCGATGACGACATCGCACGGCTGCGCGACTGCGACTGGGTGATCGAGGTTGTCATCGAGAATCTGGCGATCAAACAGAAACTCTTTGCCGAAAAAGTGGTTCCCAATCTCGCCCCCGGGGCAATCCTCTCCACCAATACCAGCGGCCTGTCGGTCAACAGCATGGCCGAGAGCCTCCCCCTCGAGGTCCGTCGCAACTTCCTGGTGACCCACTTCTTCAACCCGCCGCGTTATATGCGACTGCTGGAAATCGTCCCCTGCAGCGACACCGACCCGGCGATTGTCTCCGGCATGGCGGATTTCCTCAGCCGTCGCCTCGGTAAAGGGATCGTTTACGCCAAGGATACTCCCAACTTCATCGCCAACCGCATCGGCGTCTATTCGATTTTCAAGGCCGTGCAGCATATGCAGGCCATGGGGATGACGGTGGAAGAGGTCGATGCGGTGGCCGGTCCCGCCACTGCCCGCCCCAAGAGCGCCGCCTTCCGGACTGCCGACCTGGTCGGCATCGACACTCTGGTGCATGTGGGGAACAACTCCTACCAACTGCTTCCCGATGACGAGGAGCGCGAGGTCTTCAAAGTCCCAGCCTTCGTCACCGCGATGGTGGAAAAAGGGCAGCTTGGCAACAAAAGCAAACAAGGATTTTTCCGCAAAGACAAGGTCGAGGGGAAAACCGCTATTTTTTATTTCGATTATGTTACTGGCGAATATCTGCCGGTGAAGAAACCGAAATTCGCCTCCCTCGATGCGGTCAAGCTGGTGGATGACCCGCGGATGCGGGTGAAAATGGTGATCGAAGGGAACGACAAGGCGGCGGAGTTCGCCTGGAAAAACCTTCGCGACACCCTGATTTATACCCTCAACCGGATTCCCGAAATTGCCGGTGACATCGTCAACATCGACAACGCCATGCGCTGGGGGTTCAACTGGGAGATTGGCCCCTTCGAGATGCTCGACGCCATCGGCGTGGCCGCCTTTAGCGCCCGGGCCAAAAAAGATGGCATCGAAGTCCCTGCCTGTCTCGATGGAATCGAGCAGTTCTACAAGTTCGAGGATGGGAAAAAACTCTATTACGATCTGCTGTCCCGCAATTACAAGCAGGTCCCGCTTCCCGCCGGCCAGATCAGTCTGGAAATTATCAAACGGGCCGGGGCAGTGGTGGAGAAAAACTCCAACAGCTCGATTATTGACCTGGGTGATGGTGTTTTCGGTCTCGAGTTCCACTCCAAGATGAACGCCATCAGCGGCGACATTCTTGGCATGACCCTGAAGGCGGTCAAGCGCGCCGAGGAGGAAGGGGTTGGCCTGGTGGTCGCCAACCAGGGGGCCAATTTCTCCGTCGGGGCCAATCTGATGATGCTGGCGGTCGCGATGGCCGAAGGGGCGTATGAGGATATCGACCTGGCGGTGCGCACCTTCCAGAAGGGGACCATGGCCATTAAAATGGCCCGGGTTCCGGTGGTGGTCGCTCCCTTCAATATGACTCTCGGCGGCGGTTGCGAATTTGCCCTGCATGCCGACGCCATCAATGCCTACGCCGAGACCTATATGGGATTGGTGGAAATGGGGGTTGGTCTGCTGCCGGCTGGCGGAGGAACCAAGGAGATGGCGATTCGCGCCATTCGCCTCGCCGAGCAGTATCAAACCGATGTATCGCCCTTTATTTTCAAAAATTTCCAGAATATCGGCATGGCCAAGGTTTCGATGAGCGCGGCCGAACTCTTCGATATGGGCTATATGCGCCCTGGCGACAGCATTTCGATGAATCTGGATCGCCTGATTGCCGATTCCAAGCAAAAGGTGTTGGCCCTGGCCTGCAATTATCGCCCGCAGCGGTTGGCTGAGAATCTCCCCGCCCCAGGCCGCGGTGTTGCCGCCAGCATCAAGAGCCAACTCTGGAACATGGCTCAAGGGGGCTTCATCACCGAATATGAAGCGATCATGGGCGGGGTCGTGGCCGATGTTATTACCGGTGGCGATGTGCCAGCCGGAACCCCAATCAGCGAGGAGTATCTGTTGCAACTCGAGCGCGAGGGATTCCTCAAGCTCTGCGGCAACAAAAAGACCGCCGAGCGGATTCAGAACATGCTGAAAAAAGGCAAGCCGCTGCGCAACTAGAGCCGGAGGGGAGGGCGCTGGGACGGCCCCACAACAGCAATCGGAGGACATTCAATGAAAACAGCATATATCGTAGCCGCCTACCGCACCGCCGGTTGTCGGGCAAAAAAGGGGAAGTTCAAAGATCTGCGCCCCGATGATCTGGCTGCTGCCGCAATCAAAGGTCTGGTGGAGCGCACCGGGGTCGATCCAGTGCGCATCGACGACGTCATCATCGGCTGTGCTTTCCCGGAAGGCGAGCAGGGGATGAACTTTGCCCGCATCGCTTCGATGAAAGCCGGCCTGCCGGTGGAGGTCCCGGCGCAGACCGTCAACCGCTTCTGCTCCTCGGGACTGCAGACCATCGCCCTGGCTGCCGAGCGGATCATGGCCGGTTTCGCCCACTGCATCGTCGCCGGTGGTGCCGAGTCGATGACCTCGATTCCAATGGGAGGGAACAAGTACAGCGCCAATCCCTCTTTGGTCACCAAGTGGCCCGAGTCCTACGCCTCCATGGGGATTACCGCTGAACTGGTCGCACAGAAATACGCCATCTCCCGGGAAGATCAGGACCGCTTTGCCCTGGCCAGCCATCAAAAAGCCGCCGCCGCCATTGAGGCTGGTCGCTTCAAGGACGAAATACTGCCGGTAGAAATCGAATTGGTCCAGATCGTCAAGAACAAGGTGCAGAAAAAGAAGGAACTGGTCACCATCGATGATGGTGTGCGGGCCGATACCAGCTACGAAGGGTTGGCCAAACTCAAGCCGGCCTTCAAGCTCGACGGCAGCGTCACCGCCGGCAACTCTTCGCAAATGACCGATGGCGCTGCGGCAGTGCTGGTGGTTTCGGAGGAGTATCTCAAAGAATTGGGCAAAGACCCGCTGGCCCGCTTTATCGCCTTCGCTGTGCGCGGCGTGGCTCCCGAGATCATGGGTATCGGCCCCATCGCCGCGGTTCCGGTGGCCCTGAAAATGGCTGGTCTGCAGCAATCGGATCTTGGTCTGATCGAACTCAACGAAGCCTTTGCCGCACAGTCGCTGGCGGTTATTCGGGAACTGGGGCTCAATCCCGAGATCATCAACGTCAACGGTGGCGCGATCGCCCTGGGTCACCCTCTAGGGTGCACCGGAGCTAAACTGACGGCCACCTTGCTGGCAGAGATGCACCGTCGTCACACCCGCTATGGCATGGTTTCCATGTGTATCGGCGGCGGCATGGGCGCGGCTGGCCTGTTCGAGATCCTTTAAATCAACCAGTTGCGCCCTTTTGCGGCGGATGATGCAGGAGACAAGGGGATGAAAATGACACGGAAGATCTTAAAAGGTGGCGAATATCTTGTGGCAAACGTCGACTGCGCGGAGGTCTTCACTCCCGAGGATTTCAGCGATGAGCAGCGTGCCATCAGCGAGACCACCGAGCAGTTCGTTCAGAACGACATCCTGCCGCATATCGAAGAAATCGAGCAGCAACAGTTTCAGTATGTGGTCGAAGGGATGCGCAAGTGTGGTGAACTCGGTCTGTTGATGATCGATGCTCCCGAAGAATACGGCGGCCTGGAACTCGACAAGGTCACCAGCAGCCTGGTGGTGGAGAAGATTGCTGCATCCGGCGCCTTTTCCGTTGCCTACTCGGCCCACACCGGCATCGGAACCCTGCCGCTGGTTTACTATGGCACCGAGGCGCAAAAAGAGAAGTACCTCGGAAAGATCATCTCCGGTGAATGGATTGCCGCCTACTGCCTGACCGAACCCGAATCCGGCAGCGACGCCCTCGGCGCCCGGGCGACCGCGACCTTGTCCGAGGATGGTAAACATTACCTTCTCAACGGCACCAAGCAGTTCATCACCAACGGTGGTTTTGCCCAGTTGTTCACCGTGTTTGCCAAAATCGACAAAGAGCACTTCACCGCGTTTCTGGTGGAAAAGGATTTCGAAGGGCTGATCGTCGGCCCAGAAGAGAAGAAACTCGGCATCAAGGGCTCCTCGACCACTCAGATCATTCTTGATAACTGCAAGGTGCCGGTCGAAAACCTCCTCGGTGAGATCGGCAAAGGCCACAAAATCGCCTTTAACGTCCTCAACGTCGGTCGGTTCAAACTTGGGGCGGCGGTGACCGGCGCAGCCAAGATGGCGATGATCGAGGGGATCAAATACGCCAATATGCGCAAGCAGTTCGGCAAACCGATCTCCTCCTTCGGCGCCATGCAGGAAAAGATCGCCGACATGACGGCTGAGATTTTTGCCTCCGAATCCCTGGTCTATCGTCTCTCCGGGGCCATCGACGATAAACTGGCGACCATTGATAAGGGGATCGACAATTATTACGATGAGTATCAGAAGGGGATCGAAGAATACGCCCCCGAGTGCGCCATTTCCAAGGTCTACTGCAGCGATGTGCTGGCCATGGTGGTCGATGAGGTGGTGCAGATTCATGGCGGTTACGGCTTCGTCAGCGAATATCCGGCCGAGCGTTACTACCGCGACGAGCGCATCAACCGCATCTTCGAGGGGACCAACGAAATCAATCGGTTGCTGATCCCGGGGATGATCCTGCGCAAATCGATGAAGGGGGAACTGCCGCTGCAGCGGGAGGCGATGAAGGCCTTCGAATCGCTGATGACCCCCTCCTTCGAGGAGATCGACGACAGCATCCCCTTTGCCCGGGAAAAAGCCCTGGTGCAGAATCTCAAGACCGTATTTCTGATTCTCTCCGGCACCGCGGTGCAGAAATACATGACCCAATTGCAGGATGAGCAGGAAATCCTGCTGGCGGCGGCCGATCTGGCCATCCATATTTACGCCTTGGAAAGCGCTGTTCTGCGCTGCGAGAAGACATTTGCTAACTCCAGCGACAGCAAAAAAGTGCTGCTGCAGGCGGTGGCCAAAGTCTGCGCCTTCGAATCTTCGGAAAAATTCGCCGTGGCCGCCCGCCGAGGGGCCTTCTATGTCGAGGAGGGGGATACCCTGCTGATGATTCTCTCCGGCATTCGTCGCTTTACCAAGTTTGACGCCACCGGTCTGTTGCAAGCCAGGCGGGCACTGGCCGCAGCGGCCATTGAGAATGAAAAGTATATTTTCTAGGATGTTATCGCCTCAGACCTCACCCAGGTTATCAACCCTCCAAGGTGAGGTCTGAGCGGTACGGATTGCCCCTTATGCGCAAGCACACCATAACAACCCCCTATATGGTCGGGGATGTTCATTTTTATTCCACCGAGATCGACGGAGAGTTGGTGTTGTTCGACACCGGGCCAAACACTCCGGAGGCAAAACTCTATCTGCAACAGAACCTCGACTTGGCGCGTCTGAAGCACGTTTTTGTCACCCATTGTCATGTCGACCACTATGGTCTGGCTTGGTACCTGGCTGAGCAGACCGATGCCACCATCTACCTGCCACAACTGGATGTTCGAAAGTTCGAGCACAAGGCTGTGCGCATGCAGGGCTTGCAGCGATTGCTGCTGGAGTGTGGATTTGACCTATCCTTTGTCGAAGGGTTTCGAGCGGTCCTCGAGCAGACACAGATCTTCCCCCCACTGCCGCAACGGTTTGAAGTTGTCGAGCAGTCCCCGGTTCCGTCCCGCCTGGGGCTGTCGGTCATGGGTTGTCCCGGCCACTCCCAGAGCGATCTGATTTTCTATAATGATGCCTGGGCGGTAACCGGAGATGTGCTGTTGCGGGGAATCTTTCAAGCCCCGCTGCTGGATCTCGATCTGCAGACCCTTTCGGGGCGGTTTAACAACTACCAGGCCTACTGCCAGAGTCTGCGCCAGTTTGAGCGCTTGCGCGGGCTGGAGATCTTACCAAGTCATCGGGAGTTCGTGGACAGCCTCGATGAAACCATTCTCTTTTACGCTGGAAAATTGGTGGAACGGGCCATGCGGATTCAGACTCTACCGGCCCATTGGTCGGTGGCAGAGGTGCTGGAAAACCTGCCTGGGAAGACCACCGATCCCTTTGTGGCCTACCTTAAGGCCTCAGAAATACTCTTCATGCGGGATTTTCTGGCCCAACCCGATCTGCTGCTTGACTCCTTGAACCATCTCGGCCTGAGCCAGAGGCTCACCCCTTTGCTGCCGCTGAACCTCGCCTGTTGAACCGGAGACCGACGATGACCGATTTGCTGTTCACGCCTCTCAATATCGGCCCCCTGGAAGTGAAAAACCGCATCTTCATGCCGGCGATGCATCTGAACATGGCTAAGAATTATCAGGTCACCGACCGTTTGCGCGATTTCTACGCCGCCCGCGCCCAGGGTGGCGCTGGAATGATCACTGTCGGCTATGCCTCCGTCGATGAACTCTCGGCTTATCCGGCCCATATCGGCGCCCATCGCGACGATTACATTCCCGGCCTCGAGCGGCTGGCCAAGGTGATTCAGCAGGGCGGGGCGAGAGCGGCCGTACAACTCAACCATGCTGGCCGTTACAACCATTCCATGGCTCTGGGCGGAAAAAAACCGGTCGCCCCTTCGCCGATCGCCTCCCGCCTGACTGGGGAAACGCCCAGAGAGTTGACGGGCGAAGAGATCGAACAGATCATTGATGCCTTCGCGACCGCTTCTGCTCGGGTCAAAACCGCCGGTTTTGATGCGGTGGAAATCCTCGCCGGCACCGGCTACCTGATCAGCGAATTCCTCTCTCCCCTGACCAATCAGCGCAACGACCAGTATGGCGGTCCGCTGGAGAATCGTATGCGCTTCGGCCTTGAGGTGGTGAAAGCCGTACGCCAGCAAGTCGGGGGAGGGTTCCCCCTGGTGGTTCGGATCAATGGCAACGATTTCATGCCGGGTGGAATAGGGCGCAAGGATTTGCAGGAATTTGCGGTGCAGTTGGTAACTGCCGGAGCCGATGCCCTTTGCGTCAATGTCGGTTGGCATGAGGCGACGGTTCCGCAGATTGTGACCAAGGTTCCACGGGGTGTTTATGGCTATCTCGCCCAGGGGATTCGCCAGCGGGTCGATGTTCCGGTGATCGCCAGTCATCGGATCAACGACCCCGTTATCGCCCGGGAGATGATTGCTCAAGGGCAGTGCGATGCCGTCGCCATGGGCCGCGCCCTGATTGCCGACCCTGAACTGCCGCGAAAAACCAGCCTTGGTCGGGAAACCGAGATCGTCCACTGCGTTGCCTGCGGTCAGGGTTGTTTTGACAACCTGTTCCGCATGCGTCCGGTGGAATGTCTTTGCAACCCACGGGCTGGGCACGAAGCAGAGACCGTTGCGGTTCCATCCTCAGCGCCCCGTAAGGTGCTGGTGGTTGGTGGCGGTCCGGCCGGCATGTCCGCGGCCATTGCTGCAGCAGAACTCGGGCATCGGGTGGTGCTGGCAGAGCGCAATGGCCGCCTCGGCGGCCAACTGGAACTGGCGGGTGCGCCCCCCGGACGGGAGGAGTTTGCCCAACTGGCCGAAGACCTGGCCCGGCAGGTCGGGGGTCATGATATTGAGGTGCTGCTGCAGACCGAGGTCGATGAAGGGTTCGTGCAACAACAGCAAGCAGACGTTGTGTTACTGGCCACCGGTGGCCAGTCGATCCGGCCGACCATCTCAGGCGCTGAGCGACCGCAGGTACTGCAGGCCTGGGAGGTTCTGGCCGGCCAGACTCAGCCCGGCCGCCGGGTCGTCATCATCGGAGGCGGAGCGGTAGGGGTCGAAACCGCTCTGGCTTTGGCCGAAGTCGGAACGCTCTCTGCCGAAGCACTCAAGTTCCTGTTGGTGCATGGCGCCGAGAGCCACCAGGATCTGCTGGAGTTGGCAACCCGCGGCACTCACGAGGTCATACTGGTCGAAATGCTCAAAGATCTCGGCGGAAATTTCGGAAAAACTACCCGCTGGGGAATGCTGCAGGATCTCAAACGCTACGGGGTGCAGACCCGGGTCGCCACCAAGGTTATCGAAATTACCGAAACCGGAGTGATTATTGAAGAAGCCTCCGGGCGGCAGGAGTTGACCGCCGACAGTGTCGTGCTGGCCGTTGGAACCCAGCCCCACAACCCGTTGCAGCAAAGGTTGCAGCAGCAGGGGATTTCCTGCCAGGTCATTGGCGATGCCGGCCAGGTCGGCATGGTCATCGATGCAATCCACCAGGGATTCAAGGCCGGTCGATCGCTGTCCTGAATGTTTTGACAACCACAGTTATCGATTTGCTCCAAACGCCTGCTGTTTTATTGGGGGGACTTCGGTTCCCCTGCTTATTAAAAATCGGGTAACGCCTTTGCTGCCCTGACCGCTGGAGGTCGTCATCCATGCACTCAACTGTTCCTAAAGCTGTGATTGAAACCAACTGCCAACGGGGGGTTTTTCGCATCGGCATCCATCGGCCGGAGAAGAAAAATGCCCTGACTCTGGAAATGTACCAGGCCATGGCCAGCGCACTGACCCAGGCCGAAGATGATCCATCGGTGCGGGTTATCCTTCTGCATGGGACTGCGGACTGTTTTACCAGTGGCAACGATCTGCAGGATTTCCTGGCTAACCCGCCAAGCGGACCGGAGAGCCCGGTTTTTCGTTTTCTAACGGCGATCAGCCAGGCGAAGAAACCGATCGTTGCCGCCGTTAATGGGCCGGCTATCGGCATCGGAACCACCTTGCTGCTGCACTGCGATCTGATTTACGCTGGGGACAAAGCCAGGTTTCAGCTCCCCTTTGTCAACCTCGGCCTTTGCCCGGAAGCCGCCTCCAGTATCCTGCTCCCCCGTTTGATGGGTTACCCCAGAGCCGCTGAGTTGCTGATGCTGGGAGAAAGCTTCGATGCCTCCCGGGCGTTGGAACTCGGCTTGGTCAACGCCGTGTTTCCCGAGGCCAAACTGTTTCGACATGCCATTGCCCAGGCGCAGAAACTGGCGGAAAAACCGTCAGCGTCGGTGCGCTTGACCAAGCAACTGCTCAAGGCCGCACCAGCCACGACCACCGAACAAGCCCTGGTGACCGAAGCGGGGCATTTTCTGCGCATGCTCTGCCAACCCGAGGCGCGGGAAGCCTTAACGGCGTTTTTCGAGCGCCGTCCGCCAAATTTCAGCCAGTTCGAATAATCCCCCAACCCAGGAGCATGTCATGGGGCATCATCTCGGTTCCAAAAGCAGTCTCGTTCCGCTGATCGACCGGCTCAATAAATACCCGGTCGGATTGGTCGACAGTGAAAAACTGCGAAAAATCCTGACTCTTCTCTTCGATCATCGGGAAGCTTTTGTCGCCTCCTGCTTCCCCCTGGAAGAAGCGACCCTGGCCGAACTCTCTATGCGCACCAAGCTCTCTGAGGAGGAACTTCTCCCGGTGCTTGAGCGGATGGCCGATAAAGGCTTGGTCATGGATATGCCCTACGGCGATAAAACCTATTATCTGCTGATGCCAGGGTTGATTGGATTCTTCGAATTCACCTTTATGAAAAACCGCACCGACTTGCCGATGAAAAAGATTGCGCAGTTGATGCAGGAGTACATGCACGAAAATCCGCAGACCGGGATGGCCAAAGAATTCTTTGGCAGCAGCACCCAGTTGACCCGCTCCCTGGTCTATGAAGAACAGATTCCGGTGACCTCAGAAATCACCACCTATGAAAGCGCACGCGAAATCATCAAGCAGGCCGGTTACGGGGCAATCGGCATGTGCTACTGCCGGCATAAAAAGGAACACCTCGATCAGAGCTGCGACAAAGGTGCCCCGACGGAAGGGATCTGTATTTCCCTGGGCGCCGGAGCCAAGTTCATGGTCCGCCGGGGGTTCGCCGAGCACAAAACCACCGAGGAATTGCTCGCAGTGCTCGACCAGGCCCGATTGTTAAACCTGACTCACGTCACCGACAACATCCGCCACAAGCCATCGTTCATCTGCAACTGCTGCTCCTGTTGCTGCGAACTTCTGGCCGGGGTGCAGGCCGGGTACCACGACGGCATCGCCAAGACCCCGTTTATCGCGGTTATCGACGAAGGCAAATGCAACGGTTGCGGGCTTTGCCTCAAGGCTTGCAACGTCCACGGCATCGTTCGCAAAGATGGGGAAGGGGAGACACGTCAGCCGGCTCGGGTGCTGGAAGGACTATGTCTCGGCTGCGGCGCCTGCGTTCCCGCCTGCAAACGCGGTGCGTTATCCATGGTCGAACGACCCGTGCGGCCAATGCCGCCGCAGAAACGCAAGGATCTGTATTACAAACTGCTGAAGGAGAAGGGAAGATTGCGGCCGTACGTGATGCTCAAGGCGACAAAAACTTTGAAGGGATTGTTCAAGGGGAAGAGCTGAGTCTCAACGCTTACGTAAACTTTTCGAAGGAAGCGCGCCGGAGCCGTTTTTTACAGCTCCGGCGCTGTTGTTAGAGCTAGGCGAGAGCCTTGTCTTTGAGGATATCGGCGATGCGAACCCGGTAGTCGGCGATGTCTTTGCGCAGGGAGGCCAGGCGACTCATCTTCTCATCGATCTTCTGGATATGTTCGTCAAGAAACTCCAGCAGTTTCGGCATGATCCGATCGGAATCCTTGTGCAGACGGTAGATGTCGGCCAGTTCATGCATTTCCTTAAGGGTGAGGCCGATCTCCTTGAGTTTCAATATGAATTTCAATCTCAGGATATCTTCTTTGGCGTAAACCCGCATCCCGCCTTCGAGACGCTGAGGAGCCTCCATCACGCCGATTTCCTCATAGTAACGAATCGTGCGGGTGGTAATTCCAAGCATTTCGGCCAACTCGCCAATCTGCATAATGTCGTCGTTTTTTATTTTCATAAATATTAACCTTTACGTAAGAAATTGAACTTTTTAACTAGCATTGCCCGAGGCCCCTGTCAACGGGAAAAACCTCAGATTTAGGAACCGTAGCGACAGCGATCTGGCCGTGAAATGGACGGCGAAACCAGCTCAGGCTAAAATGAAGCTGTGGTCTGTTTTCGACAAGGGAAAGGACGCAACTCATGACGCTCAAGAATTTTTTTGCAGCAACACAACATTCGACCTTCACCGACTTGGCGGTGTTGCTGCTCCGCCTGGTCGTCGGCCTCGCTTTCATGCTCCACGGTTGGGGGAAGATTCAAAATCCCTTTGGCTGGATGGGACCAGAGGGCTTCGCCCCGGGATTCCTCCAGGCACTGGCGGCCCTGTCCGAATTCGGCGGAGGGTTGGGCTTAATTTTGGGGCTTCTGATGCCCTTGGCTTCACTGGGAATTGCCTCGACCATGGCCGTCGCCTTTTCGACCCATGCCTTTATGCGCGGTGACCCTTTTGTCTCGATGACCGGAGGGCCGGCGTCGGAACTGGCCGCGGTTTACTTCTGTATTGCAATGCTGTTACTGGCGATGGGACCGGGGCGGTTTTCGCTTGACCGGGCATTTTTCGGGAAACGCTAAGGATTGGCCTAGGTGTGGAGGACAAAGTGCTCCAATGCGTATTCCGGAGAAAGTGGGCCAGTGATTCCGTTTTAAACTGGTCCACCGATTCCGGAGCAAAGTGGGCCACCTGTCGGAGCGAAGCGACGCTGGAGTCTTTTTGTAAATCGACTGTCAGTTTTGGTCAAGGCTGATGGCGTGTTTTCTCATCGAATCTCCTTTCAGTCCAATTTTGTAAG
>Ga0209231_1000368_pt1 | contig 26839 bp, 19 predicted proteins | sample Deesub45470m_DNA_FD_188086 | JGI IMG/M metagenome (GOLD analysis project Ga0209231, IMG submission 188086) | Deep subsurface microbial communities from North Pacific Ocean - 450_OLKR46/470m Metagenome (SPAdes) (version 2) | ecosystem: Environmental > Terrestrial > Deep subsurface > Unclassified ... | reverse complement strand
AATAAATTTGACCGATGACATTTTTGGCAACAGCATCAGGTTTGATAATCGACAGGGTACGTTCAACAGCCATGCTACATTCTCCACAAAGTAAATAAAACTCGAAATTAACAAAAATACCACCGCGCATTCTATCAGGCTTTGCCCATCCTGTCGCTCGACCACGACCCGTCACCGCCCGATAATTTACACTGTCAGAAGCAAGCTGCGCAGCTGCCGCGCTCACATTTAAAGGCGCTCATGTAAAGATTTCCCGATATTTGCCGATACCAGAGTCAAAGGGATCGCCAGTGAGCCGAACCATCACCCCTATCCCGACCCACATCAGCCAAGACGCGAGGGGCAGCAATCATGAGCGTAACCTTCAGAATCAATGAACGCCTTTACCGGGCTTATCCGAGCCGTTTTTTTTGCGATGGCATCGAAATTTCCGCGACCGAATTTTATGCCGCAATCCGATCACGCCGAACCTGAACTGTTTACATATCACTTATGCGCATACTAATGCTATTGATGCTGCTGATTTCAGCTGCATCACAGGCCGAAACCGATACATTGAACGAGGCACAGCGGGCACAGGAGGCAGGTGATTACGCGAAAGCCGCAACCCTTTTTACTCCTCTGGCAGAAAAAGGCGATCCCGTCGCGCAGTTCAATCTGGGTGTGTTATACACCCGGGGTCGCATCATCCTGCAAGATTACCGCGTGGCACTGCAATGGTATCTGGCCGCGGCCGGGCAAGGACACGCGCAGGCCCAGAGCAATCTGGGCGAGCTATACCTGACCGGCAAAGGCGTGCCACAGGATTTCAAAAAAGCCATGCACTGGTTTGCAGCATCCGCCAAACAGGACTATGCATCAGCCCAGCTGCACATCGGCGGGATGCACGCGGCGGGACAAGGCGTCCCGCAGGACTACCCGGAAGCCATAAAATGGTATCGTCTGGCTGCTGCTCAGGGCAATGCCGACGCCCACGCACGACTAGGTGAATGTTATGAAAACGGGCGGGGTGTTGCGCAGGACAGCGCCGCAGCCTCAGAATGGCTAAGCCGCGCGGCAAACCATGCCAGCGATGTGAACACCCGCGACGCCTATCTGGCACAACGCGATGTCATCACCAAAGGGATAGCCAGCCGCCAGCAGGCCAAAGAACAGCAACTGGCCCGCGAAGAAGCCGAACGCGCCAGGGCCGCCGAAGCGGCGAGAATCGAGGCCGCACGCAAAGAGGCCGAACAGGCCGCACTTGCCCAGGCGGCTGAACAGGCCAGACAAAAGGCGCTCGCCGACGCAGCACTCGAGGCGCAGATATTGGCTTACAAGCAGGCAAAAATCGAGGCGCAGGCAGCCAAACTCAAGGCGCAAGAGGAAGAAAAGGCCAGACGCAAGGCCGAATCAGAACGGCGCATGGCCGGATTTGAAGCAGCAGCGGCGCAACGCCGGGCCGAAATCAATGCCGAAGCCAGACGGCGCGATGCCGAAAACCGCGCGCTAAGACTCAAAGCCGAGCGCAAGGCAAAACAACAGGCCGAAGCTGCCAACAACAGCAAGGCACGGCACACGGACAAGCTGGAGGAAATTGCCGAAGAACCGCAGGATATGCTGATGAATGAACGCGCTGCGAACACGATAAACCTGCCGCCCAAGACCCCGATCAAAGCAAAACAGATCGAATGGTCGAAGGAGAAGGTCAGCCACTAGCCGCAACGGTCATCAGGGCCATTTGGACTGATGTCTCGCCTTTACCCGCCTGATATTCAGCCGCAGTCGCTATTCCCGGCACACAAACCAGCGCATCGCCGCAATAAAGCAGCGGCAAGCGGTCGCGCTGCCAGGGCGGTACACGATGCTCTTGCAGCAGATTTTTCAGCGTGCGCGTAGCGGCATGTGCAGAGGGCCGCAGCGTCTCCCCCCCCCGACGCAGACGCACGCTGACGTCCGCGCCCTGCAATTTCGCCAGGCTGATACCCTGCCCTGTGTCCTGCCGGAAGGCGATACGGCAACCCAGCGCGGGCCACTCCAGCGCCGTTTCGCCATGCCACGGCAAGACGAGATGGCTGTCGAATTCCCCCGGGTCGCGCAGCGCATGCACCCTGCCCTGGTAGCGGCGCAACTGCCATGCACCGCCGGCAAAACGGATGCACACAGCCGCATCCTCCCGTGCCGCGCACAACTGATTAACCATATCATCGAGTTGCACGGTTTGCGGCATGGGCGCGCCCAGCTGATGCAAAAAATAGCGCAGCAGATTTTTTGAGCGCGGCAGACTCAACGCCTTAATAGTCGCAACCGACAGGGTGTTTTCCGAAATGGATTCCGCAGCATCGATGCGCGCCAGTTCATCGAGCAGCCCGCCCGCCTCGGCAAAATGTTGCGCGCTGCGCGCCAGCGTGTCCCGGCAGGCGGGAAATTTTTCAGTCAGCGCAGGCAGCAGGCGGTGACGCAGGAAGTTGCGCGGATAACTGTCATCCGCATTACTCTCGTCTTCTATCCATTGCAGTTCATGCGCCCCGGCATAAGCCACGACTTGCTGACGCGTACAGTGCAGTAAGGGCCGCACTTTCCTGTGCGAACTTGCGCGCGCGGAAAGCAGCGGCATCGCACTCGCGCCGCGCACCCCTGCACCGCGCAACAGTTGCAGCAACAGGGTCTCTGCCTGATCGTCGGCGTGATGCGCGAGCGCGACAAAATCACAGGGCTGAGCGGCGAATGCCGCATGACGCAAACGGCGTGCGGCGGCCTCGATACCCTGTGCACGCAACGGAGCAATGTCCACCTGTTCGATGCGCAGGGGAATATTCATGCGCGCACACAGCCTGGAACAGAAATCCGCCCATGCATCCGCATTCGGGCTGATGCCGTGATGGACATGCAGGGCGGAAAGTTGCCAGCTATGGCGAGGTGCGAGCCTGTGCAGCAGATGCAGCAGCACTACGGAATCCACGCCGCCGCTCAGGCCGATCAGAATACGACTGCCCGCAGGCAGCAGCGGCGTGATGCCCGCCGCAACCCGCTCCGGCAGGTCAGGCTCGCGCACTCGCTCTCCCGCGAGCACAGAGGGGGAAACAGGCACGGTTGACCGCGTTCCTACAGTTCGACTTCCTTGAACTTGCCATAGCTCATCAGGCGATTGAAACGATGCTGCAACAGATCGTTGGTTGATTTGGCCTGCGCGGTCTTCAGCGCGTCCTGCAAGGCCTTTTTCACGCTCTGCATGGTCGCCTCGTAGTCGCGATGCGCGCCACCCAGCGGCTCACTGATAATCTTGTCGACTATGCCCAGCGCCTTCAGCCGGGATGCCGTGATGCCCAGTGTTTCTGCCGCATCCGCCGCATTGTCCGCGCTCTTCCACAATATGGACGCGCACCCCTCGGGCGAAATCACCGAGTACGTGCTGTATTGCAGCATCAGCATGGCATCGCCCACTGCGATCGCCAGCGCTCCGCCTGAGCCGCCTTCGCCTATGATGGTGCAGATGATGGGCACGCGTAGTTCGCTCATTTCATACAGATTACGGCCTATCGCCTCGGACTGGCCGCGTTCTTCCGCGCCCACTCCGGGATACGCGCCGGGGGTATCGACAAAAGTGATGATGGGTATGCCGAATTTTTCCGCCAGGCGCATCAGGCGCATCGCCTTGCGGTAACCTTCAGGACGCGGCATGCCGAAATTACGCACGATTTTTTCCTTGGTGTCCCTGCCCTTCTGATGACCGATAACCATCACGCTCTGGCCATTGAATCGCGCCAGGCCGCCGACAATGGCCTTATCATCGGCAAAGCTGCGATCACCGTGCAACTCCTCAAAATCAGTGAATAAATGTTCAATATAATCAAGCGTATACGGGCGCTGAGCATGACGGGACACCTTCGATATTTGCCAGGGAGTAAGCCTGGCATAAATATCCTTGGTCAGGGCTACGCTCTTCTTGGATAGCTGCGCGATTTCTTCCGCGATATCGAGTGCGTCATCATCGTGCACGTTGCGAAGTTGCTCGATCTTATCTTCCAGATCCGCAATAGGACTCTCAAAATCCAAAAATGTAACTTTCATGTTTGACCCCAGCAAGTAGCAAGTAGCAAGTAGCAAGTAGCAAGTAGCGTGTAGCAAAAGCACAACCAGGGTTGGCTACGAGCCACAAGCTACAGGCTTATTAATTTTTCATTCGGCGTATGCCCGCCAATTCCGGCGCGATGATACTACAAACCGAAGAATCGTTTAACGTTCAGCAACAGCTCATTCTGCTGAGAACTCGTTTCCTGCTGCCGTGTTTGTCCGTCCAGGTGGTGCAACACACTGTCCATCTGCGCACGACGCTCCACCAGGATACGCGTCATTTCCTCAGCCAGGCTGGGTCTGGCCTGCATGATGCCGGCAAAGGCCTCCTTGTCGAGACGGTAGCATTCCACATCGCTGGTGGCGATCACTGAAGCAGAACGCGGCTCGCCGGTCATCATGCCCATCTCGCCAAAAAAACTCCCCCTGGACAAGCTATTCACGCTGCGTCGCTCACCATTCGGCGTTTCAAAAAACACCTCAGCCTCACCGTTGATAATAATGTACAGCCAGTGTGCCACCGCCCCCTGCCTTGAAATGATATTGCCCTTGGCAAACTGGGCGTATTTAAGTCTGTCCGCCAACGCGTTCAATTCATCGTCCGTCATTTGTGCAAACAGTTCAACGCGCCTGAGAGTCTTGATGCGTTGCTGCGCCTCGCGCTGGTGCACCACTCCCTCGTATTTTTCATTTTCCTTGACGTAATGAACCTTCTGCTCTTCCACTGCCAGATGGATGCCGGCGCGTTCCAGCGACGTATAGACATGCCAGCGCACCGCCGCATCGGTCGGATCATCCACAGCCAGATCGGTCAGCCAGTAGCGCAAGGCGTAGCGCGCCACGCCGCGGTCTATTTCCATCAGCACGCAACTGGGCGCGGGCTGCTTGGCCACATTTCTGATATCGGCCTGAGCAATAGTCTCTTCCACCGCGCGTGCCACCTGCGCGGGCGATGCGCTCAGCGGAACGCCGAACCAGACCCAGCGACGCAACTGCACCGACTGGCCGCTGCGCCGCCCCAGCACCAGGAATTTGTTTTTCATCAACTGACTATTGGGAAACACCACCGTTTCCCAATTGCGCGTCTCCACCAGCGTGGAACGCCAGCGTATGTCCACCACGCGGCCTACCACCTTATCCACCTCTATCCAGTCACCGATTTCAATGGAATTATCCAGCTGCAACGCCAGCCCGCCCAGAATATTGCCCAGCGTATCCTGCATCGCGAAGGCCACTACGGCGGTGATCATCGCCGAAGTCGCGACGATGCTGCCCAGATCCAGCCCCGCATAGCGCAACCGCACCAGACCCCAGGCTAGATAGGCGATGATGACAAAAATATCTTCGGTGATACGCGGGGGTTGCAGCCGGGTCAAGGGCAGTACGATGCGAAACACCAGCAAACCACACAGCCGTATGACTGCGATGCCCATGCCGATCACGGCGACTTCACGGAACATGGCCGCCGAAGCGAATTGCATGGCATGTATCATCCCGCTGAGCAGGGCCAGTGCCTGACAGCTGATGAAGAAAATCAGCGTATTGAGTACGCTCTTGTGATCTTCTTTAAGAAAATGCAGCAAAAACAAGGCGATGCCCAATGCGATGAGCAGCACCGTCAACGACTCATCATTCCAAAAATACGGTATCGCTGTATGCCAGAAAGCCATGGTATCCCCGCTACTCATCGTGTGAATTATGCTGCCGAATATTCGGGCAGACGCTTGGCACGCCGCCAGACCGCCCAGGCATCGCCGCGCGTCAAATGCGATTGCCGCAAGGTATCGCCGCCAGCAATATCGACCTGCAGGCGGGCGATTTTCCCGCTGCGCAGGGCCTGCCATAAGGGCTGCGCGTAACCCGTCTCAAAATCCAGCAAGGCCTGCCGCCACGCCGCCAGATCGCCACGCCGCAAGGCACTGCGCAAACCGGTCCAGACCAGCAACTGCCTGTCCCCGCCTGCCTCGCTGCACCATGACGCAGGCCAGTCGGCGAACTGAACACCCGCGGCGGAGGCGAGCATTTCAACCAGTACCTCGTCCGAACTCACGCTGTCATAGGCGCATCGCGGCGCTATATCGCCACCGCCCTTGCCCCAGAACCACACGCTGTTGACCGGCACGGCACCGCGCGCCTCACGCGCCGCATTGAGCGGATGCGCGAACAACAGCATCTGCACCTCATTGAACAGCTGATGCCAGCGCCGCGCTTCGGCGCCAGCCGGCAGATTGCCGTGTATATTATGCCCGGCGGCCTGCGACAGCGGCACGGTTGCGATGTCCGGCAATTCGGCCAGTTTCACATACCAGCGCTGCGGGTGCGGCGCGAAAAATTCCAGCCCCTGACCGGCGAAATGTTCGTTCAGGCTGGCACACAGTTGCCGCGCCTCATCGTCACTGACTTGCACATCAGGCAACAGCACCACCTGTTCACGCTGCAAACGCACATGCACCGGATCAGCACGCAGCCAGCATCCTTCCCCCAGCCCGTCAAACACCGCAGAAATGGCAGCGACCGGTGCATCCGGCACATCAAACAACCCGCACAACGCCGCTTCCAGCGAAACGGTACGCTGACTTTCAGCGCGCCCCCTTGCCAATATCTTTTCCAGTGCCGGCAAATGCAGACCCGCACACACCTCGGCGGCAAAATCCTCTGGCAGAAACAAATCGGCAACAAGCAGATGAACATTTTTCATGGGCGCGAGTTTATCACTTCCCGCGCTGTTATCCCCTGCCCGCTTGTGGCAAACTGTCGTCCGTTCCAATTTACGGCTATCCACCTTGCAACCCTACGAATTATTCATCGGCCTGCGCTACACCCGCGCCAAGCGGCGCAACCATTTCATTTCCTTCATTTCGCTGATCTCGATGCTGGGCATGGGTCTGGGCGTGATGGCGCTGATCGTTGTCTTGTCGGTGATGAACGGGTTTCAGAAGGAAATCCGCGCGCGCATGCTGGGCGCCTCGCCGCATCTGGAAGTGGTCGCGGACGGCGGGCGGATGGAAGACTGGCAACCGATACTGGATACGGTTACGCAGCACCCGCAAGTCACCGCTTCCGCACCCTACGTGTCCGGTCAGGGCATGCTGTCGTTTGGTCAGAGCGTACAGGGCGTGATGGTGCGCGGCATCGACCCGGCGCGCGAGACCGGCATCACTGATTTATCCAACAAGATCAAGGCCGGTGAACTTGCAGCACTGCGCGCAACCGAATTCGGCATCGTGCTGGGCTCCGATCTGGCGCGGGCGCTGGGCGTGCGCATGGGCGAAAAAGTGATGCTGGTCGCACCGCAGGGTTCGATCACCCCCGCCGGGATGATGCCGCGCCTCAAGCAGTTCCGCGTGGTGGGCATGTTCGAGATCGGCATGGCGCCCTATGACAACAGCCTGGCGCTGATCAACATCAGCGATGCGCAGAAGCTGTTTCAGCTGGGCGAGGCAGTGACCGGGATCAGCACCAAGTTGCGCGAGATCGACAAAGCGCCCGAGGTGGCCTCCGCACTGCAACAGCAGCTGCCGGCGGGGCTGTACGCCAACGACTGGACGCACCAGAACAGCAACTATTTCAAAGCGGTGCAGATGGAGAAGAAGATGATGTTCATCATCCTGTCGCTGATCGTCGCGGTGGCCGCGTTCAACATCGTCTCGACGCTGGTGATGGCGGTCACCGACAAGCAGGCCGACATCGCCATCTTGCGCACGCTGGGCGCGAAGCCTTCCAGCATCATGAAAATCTTCATCGTGCAGGGCGTAGTAATCGGGCTGATCGGCACGCTGCTGGGCAGCCTCTGCGGCATCGCGCTGGCGCTCAATCTGGACGTGGTGGTGCCGTTCATCGAGAATCTGTTCGGCGTGCATTTCCTCGCCAAGGACGTGTATTACATCAGCGAACTGCCGTCCGACCTGCGCTATGCGGAAGTTGCGCTGGTGTCGGGCCTGTCATTCATCATCAGCCTGCTGGCCACGCTCTATCCGAGCTGGCGCGCCTCGAAGACACAGCCTGCGGAGGCGTTAAGATATGAATAAGCAAATTCAGGATCGAGGATCGAGGATTCAGGATTCAGAAAACAGGACTGAGGGCAAAGGACTCAAGACTAGGGATCAAAGTTTTGGAACTCAGCACTCAGCACTCAGCACTCAGCACTGTGTTATTTCCTGCCGGGACTTGAGCAAGACGTTTACGCTGGGCAAGCTGCAAGTACCCGTACTCAAGGGCGTCAGTCTGGAAGTCGGGCGCGGGGAGCGCATCGCCATCGTCGGCGCTTCCGGCTCAGGAAAAAGCACGCTGCTGCATCTGCTCGGCGGGCTGGACAATGCCAGCAGCGGCAGCGTACAGATACTCGGACAGGCAGTGCAACAAATGAGCGAAACGCAGCGCGGCGACATCCGCAACCAGTCGTTAGGCTTCGTCTATCAGTTCCACCATCTGCTGCCGGAATTCACCGCCCTTGAGAACGTCGCCATGCCGCTGCTGATACGCGGCATGAAACGAACAGAGGCCGAACCGGTTGCCGCCGCGATGCTGGAAAAAGTGGGACTCGCGCATCGCATCGGGCATCTGCCCGCCGAGTTATCCGGCGGCGAACGCCAGCGCACCGCCGTGGCGCGCGCGCTGGTCACCCAGCCTGCCTGCGTGCTGGCGGATGAACCCACCGGCAATCTGGATCGCGCCAGCGCAGAAGCCCTGTTCGACCTGATGCAGCAGCTCAACGAACAACTGAAAACCAGCTTCATCATCGTCACCCACGATCTCGAACTGGCAAAACGCATGCAACGCAGTTTGCGTCTGGTGGACGGAGTCTTGCACGACGCGTAAAAATTTTCAGCAGGGCGATAGTTCTGCGCGCCGAAACGCACTTCAGGAATCGACTCGCCGCCGTTCTCTCGCACGCCATTTCAACAGCACCACCACACGCCAGCCGAGGCGCACCGCGACATAGCCCGCTACCGCCAGTATGACGGCGAGCAGCGGCAAGCCTATCATCAATGGCTCTCCCATCTTCATCAGCCAGCCTGTCAGCTCGCTGATCCAGCTGTCCCAGTGCAACGCCGGAAAGTCCAGTTGGGCAAGCGCCCTGCCGTTTTGCACGCCGCTCACCCACGCACCCAGCTCGTAAGCCAGCATGTACAGCGGCACGATGGTGAACGGGTTGGTGTAAAAGGTAACGAAGATTGCGACCGGCAGATTGACGCGAAACAACACCGCCAGCGGCGTGGATGAAAGTACTTGCAGCGGCCCCGGCACCAGTCCGCAAAACAGCCCGACCGCCACGCCGCCCGCCACCGAGCGACGGTTCAGATGCCATAAATTGGGATGCCGCAGCCAGCTGCCGAACGGTTTGAGCCAGCGGTTGTTTTTCACCGACTCATGGTGCGGGATAAATCGACGTAAATATTTTCGCATGACGACATTCTAGCCGCGCGCTACGCTGCGCGCATGATTCTGTTCACCTTATTCTTCACCCTGGGCATCTGGCTGCTGCAACGGCAGGCGGCGCTGCCTGATTATTCCTGGGGCTGGCTGCTGGCCGGCCTGCCGTTTGCTCTGCTGATTCCAGACAGGACGGCAACGCTGCGTCTTGTACGCAGGGTATTGATAGCCATGCTTGCCTGCGGCCTCGGTTTTTATCACGCGGCCTGGCAAGCCGAACAGCGCCTTTCCGTCAGCCTGCCGGACGAATGGCAGGGGCGCGACATCGAGGTAATCGGCGTGGTTTCAGGATTGCCGCACATCCGTGAGAACGGCTTGCGCTTCAGTTTTGATGTCGAAAAAACGCTCACGGCTGATGTGCAAGCACGTCCCCTCTCCCCAACCCTCTCCCGCGTTGCGGGCGAGGGGGCAAACGAATCGCTACGCGAGCTTCCCTTAAACGTCGGCGTGCCGGAACACATCTATCTCAGCACCTATTTCAATCTGCGCAGCGAACCTCTGGAACTGCATGCCGGAGAACGCTGGAGGCTCACACTGCGCCTGAAGCAACCTCACGGCAGCAGCAATCCGCATGCCTTCGATTTTGAATTGTGGGCGCTGGAAAATAATGTGCGTGCGGTCGGTTATGTGCATAACGCCGAAAGGCTTATGGCCGGGCACCCGAAAGGTAACAATGTGCGCATCGATGCGCTGGCCGACGGGGTGTTTTACCGGATTGAGTCCTGGCGGGAGGCGGTGCGCAACAAGTTCAATGCCGCGCTGGGCAGCGCGCCCTACGCAGGGGTATTGAGCGCGCTGGCCATCGGCGATCAGGGCAGTATTCCGCAGGCGCAGTGGCAGATTTTCACCCGCACCGGGATCAACCATCTGGTCAGCATTTCAGGACTGCATATCACCATGCTGTCCGGCATGGGTTTTGCACTTTGTTACGGGCTGTGGCGGCGCAGCGCGCGCCTGACACTGTGGCTGCCAGCCCGCAAGGCCGCCGCAACTGCCGCCCTGCTGGTGGCGACAGGCTATGCGCTGCTATCCGGTTTCGGCATACCCGCACAGCGCACCGTGTATATGGTGGCTGCCGTCGGCATAGCCCTCTGGCTGAACCGCAATTTTTCGCTGTCCCAGATACTCAGCATCGCCCTGCTGGCGGTACTGCTTGCCGATCCATGGGCTGTGCTCTCGCCCGGATTCTGGCTGTCGTTCGGCGCGGTGGCGCTCATCCTGTATGCCACCGCGCACCGCATCGGTGATCTGCTCTGGCTGCCGGAAGAGGGTAATAGATGGAAACAGATACTGAATTATCCCTTGCAAAAAGAAGCGATCCGGCATCCCTTGATCCACGGGAAGACACTCGCAGTCTTGCGCGTACTGCGAGAATACGCAACCGTGCAATGGGCGATGAGCATAGGCCTGATCCCCCTGCTACTGGGATTATTCGGGCAAGTCTCGCTGGTGTCGCCCGTTGCCAATGCCTTCGCCATCCCGCTGATAAGTCTGATCGTCGTGCCGCTCGCCTTGCTGGGCGCGGCATTGCCGACAGAGGTGCCGCTGTGGCTGGCACATATCGTGATGGACTGGACGATGATTCCGCTGCAATGGCTGAGCGATCTGCCCCAGGCTGTCTGGATACAACATGCTCCGCCAGCCTGGAGCGTCGTGCTCGGCATGCTGGGCGCAGTGTGGATACTGCTGCCCGGCGGCTTTCCGGCACGCTGGCTGGGAGGGCTGCTGATGCTGCCCATGTTTATGAACGCGCCCGAAGCGCCACAGCCCGGCACCGCGCACCTGACCGTCTTCGATGTCGGGCAGGGTCTGTCAGTTGCCGCACGAACCCGTAATCACGCCCTGCTCTACGATACCGGGCCGGATTTTTCCGGGGAAGCAGACAGCGGTAACCGCATCCTTATTCCCAGTCTGCGCGCCATGGGAATAAGCGAACTGGACGGACTGATCCTGAGCCACGACGACATCGATCACACCGGCGGCACTGCATCCGTTTTGCAGGCCATGCCCGTCAGCTGGGTCTCGTTTTCGCAGCCCATAACCCGACTCAAGTCCGTTCCGCCTATCCCCTATGAGGCGCGCCGTTGCCGGGAGGGTGACAGATGGAACTGGGACGGGGTGCAGTTCGAAATACTGCACCCCGGCCAAAACAATCGCGCCAAGCCGCATGACAACGAGCGGAGTTGCGTGCTGCGCATCAGTGTCGGCAATCAGCACATCCTGTTGACCGGAGACATAGGAAAGCACAGCGAACAGCGCCTGCTCAGGGAACATGCCGACCAGCTCGCCGCCAGCCTGCTGGTCGCCCCGCATCACGGCAGTGCAAGCTCGTCGAGTATCGACTTCGTCGCGGCTGTCCTGCCCGACTACGCCCTGTTCACCGCCGGTTACCGCAACCGCTTCGGCCATCCAAAACAGGAAGTGCTGCAACGCTATGCCGACAGTGGCGCACAACTGCTGCGCTCGGATCGGGACGGCGCGATTCTGATCGTGATGAACGGTCAGGGTTTAACCGTCGAACGCTACCGCATGACGCACCGCCGTTACTGGACGCACACACCCGGCATTGACCGGGGCGTATTTCCTTAGGGAAACGCTGAATTATTCATCAAGGGTGTCATTGCGACCGGCCTTTAGCCGCGAACAAAGTGTGACGGGTGGCAATCCGGCGCTTTGATTTATAAAGGAATTCTGGTTTTCCACGTCCCGCCACGTACCTCGCGGCTAAAGTCCGCTCCTGATGGAACTACTAGCCATCTCACTAAGGCAGCAAGCTGCCAAGTGATTGATTATCGCAAAGACGATTTAAACAGCGTTGCCCTAGGCAGTTTGGCATATTGCCCAACGATCTGAGAACTGAAAGACTGCACGCTCGAAATCGGAGCGTGGGGCGAATCGTGCAAGTACGCGACCCGCCCCCCCTGATAACTCGACAAACCGTGTTCCGGTGCAATGGGTGACGCACCGTATGCAAGAGACCTCTGTCACCCGCAACAACTTCCAAGGAGAATGAAATGGCCGCAGTATCAAGCTACCACGTCTTATTTTATGGCAGCCCGGAAGGTTATCAGACCAACCGCGCTCAAATCCAGCTGAGTGACGCAGCCGGAAAAACACTGGCCTGGGTGCGTTTCAATGATCCGGGCATGGCCTTTGAGGCCGATGCGAACACCGGCGGAATTATCAGGATGCACCTGCCTTCAGCCATGTTCCAGAGCGTCCTCGATGTGCTGCGCAACGAGAAGCCCATTAACGTCTATTTTGCTCAGGGACGCGGATTCCTGGGCACCGGTTCTCTCGAAGCAGTCGGAGAAGGCGAATAGAACCGACTCCCCCTTGTGCTGGCTGCGCCAGCACAAGATTGACGCAACGAACCCTCACCTCATCCGGCTTGCCTGTGCTAGGCTGCACGCCATGAAAAATCTCACTGCTCACCTCGCCTCTTTATCCATCACTGCCTGGGTCGGCAGCCTGTGGGCCATAGGCTACCTGGCTGTACCTGCCCTGTTCCATGCCCTGCCCGACAGGCAGCTGGCAGGCATGCTGGCCGGAGAGATGTTTGTCTGGTCGGGCTATCTCGGCATGATTTGCGGTTTTTATCTGCTGGCGCACTACGTGAGTCAGTCTGGCCGCGCGGTCATTCGTCAGCAACTGTTCTGGATAGTGGCGATCATGCTGCTGATTACGTTGGCAATACAGTTCGGCATACAGCCTGTCATGAGCGATCTGAAAACTCAGGCATTGCCGCTTTATGTGATGCACAGCCCGCTCGCCGAACAGTTCAAAATGCTGCACGGTCTGTCCAGCGCGCTCTATCTGGCGGAAAGTCTGCTGGGCGCATTGCTGGTCATCAGGAGCCGTTAAACCTTAAAACGGCTTTTTATCCACGCAATGGTTTTCGCAGGGATACTGCCTTTGGCAGCAACTCGCAAAGACACGAAATTCACGAAAGAAAACAATTTATTGCCTAAGTTTACCAACCCACCTAACGGGTGACACAACAAATCCTGACATGTATTTGAATTTGTTCGTGTCTGTTCGTGCTTTTCGTGGACAACTGCTTTTTCGAGGTTAAAAACAATCTTGCGCCAACATCAATCCCGCCTCAGCGACGCCTCGAACTGCTCGACCGGCACCGGCTTGCCGAACAGATAACCCTGATAACGCATGCACCCGGCCTCACTGATGAAATCGCATTGCGCTTGCGTTTCCACGCCTTCGGCTATCACTTCCATGCCCAGATTATTGGCCATGCCTATGATGGTTTGAACGATCACCGCATCGGTGGATTTAGTGCCGATATTGCGCACGAAGGATTGATCAATTTTCAATTGATCGAGTGGCAATCGGGTCAGATAGGACAGCGATGAATAGCCCGTACCGAAGTCGTCCATGGAGAAGCGCACACCAGCCAGCTTCAATGCCTGCATTTTGGCGATGGTGTCGTCAACATTATCAAGCACGATACTTTCGGTCAGCTCAAGCTTTAATCGCTCCGGATTGATGCCGGTCTGACGGATGACTTCGATGACTTGTGCGACGAAATCCGTCTGGCGGAACTGTCGTCCGCTGACGTTGACGGCGAGCAGCAAATCGCGGGTATGCGGCTCACGCTCCCAGGTCCTTAGTTGTCGGCAGGCGCTTTCCAGCACCCAATGTCCGATTGGCAGTATGAGTCCCGTCTCCTCCGCCAGCGGAATGAATTGCAGCGGCGAGACCAGTCCTGCATCGGGGGAGAACCAGCGCAGCAGGACTTCTGCCCCGGTAATCGTCCCTTCGTGATTGACCTGCATCTGGTAATAAAGCCGGAATTCCTGATTGCGCAGGGCATCGCGCAGACCGGCTTCAAGCCGGGCGCGGTTTTCCAGATCAGCCTGCATCACCGGATCAAAGAAACGCAAGGCATTGCGACCGGATTTCTTCGCTTCGTACATGGCCGTATCGGCCTGTTTGAGCAACTCATCAAGCCTTTCCCCGTGATCGATGAACAGGGTTATCCCTATGCTCGATGAACTGTACAACTCGCATCCTTCAAGAAAATAGGGCTGACTGAGTGCCGCGAGTATCTTTTCACCCACCCCTCGCGCCTGCACGGCGGCATGCGATTTTTCAGCGCTCAGACCCTCCAGCAGCAACACAAATTCATCTCCGCCGAAACGCGACACGGTATCCCCGTCGCGAACGCATTCCTGCAGGCGTCTGGCGACCTCAACCAGCAGCAAATCACCGATATCGTGTCCCTTGGTGTCGTTCAGTATCTTGAAATTATCGAGGTCGATAAAAATGAGTGCGCCACCAGTCTGATTACGTACGCTGACCGAAATGGCCTGCCGCAGACGGTTAAGCAGATAACGACGGTTGGGCAACTGGCTGAGCGGGTCGTAAAAGGCAAGTTGATGTATGTCGTTCTCGGCCTGTTTACGCTCGGTGATGTCTATAAACGAGCCGATATAGTTCACAACTTTTCCATCTGTGCCAAGCACGGCGGAAATATTAAGCCACTCCGGGTAGATTTCCCCGTTTTTGCGCTTGTTCCATATTTCCCCTTGCCAGTGGTGGTTATGGTTTACGCTTTCCCACATGGCCTGGTAGAACGCTACACTGTGACGACCGGACTGAAGCAGGGCCGGGGTCTGGCCGATGGCCTCCTCTGCGCTGTAACCGGTCAAGCGGGTGAACGCCTGATTGACCCGGATAATCACCGCATGCTCATCGGTCACCAGCATGCCCTCATCGATTTCGAAGGCAATCGCGGCGATACGCAGGGCCGCCTCATGTTCCTCCCGCACCGACATCATACTGTTGAATGCGTGCGCCAGCCTGGCGATATCCTTCGGTCCGCCGGGCACGGCGCGCACCAGCGATTCACCCGTCCGGGCGCGTTCCATGCTGGCAGACAGGTGTTCGAGCGGGCGCGCCATCCCGCGGGTCAGATAACGAATCAGCAACAGAAAGATCAACGCAAAAAAGAACGACGTAAACAGATTGGAGATAAAAATATCAGTCGTTCTTCTGGACAGATCCGCCTTGCTCATGATCACCGAGACATTGCCGAGAAATTCGGGCGTACTCACTTCACCGAAAGGTGAGCCCGCGGAAGGCTGTGAATAGACCGGTGCGGCAAAGCGCCACGACTTTGAATTTTCGGTGCTGAGTATGCTGGAAGCCTGCAATCCACTGAGCTGATTGGGTTGTTCCAAGAATTCGGCAAAACTGGTATTGCCGCGTGCCAGCAACACACGCCCTTCGACATCGCGAATTTCCACGCCTATGATCCCCGGGAAAGCCATGGCGATATTCACCGCTGCGGTGGCATTGTCGGCAGAAGCATAAATCAGCGCCAGAGCGCTTTGCCGCGCCAGATTCTCCGTGACCTGCTGCCCCTGCTCGATCAGGCTGTCGCGCATCCGCTTGTTGCCTTGCCATGATCCTGCAATGGAAGAAAACAGCGTCAGCGCGAGTATGCCGAGCGTCACCGTGATCCCGATCTGGCGCGAGAAGGTGAGTGTCTGAAAAAATTTCCTGCAAATTTTCTTCATAGCGGCGCGCCTTAATGTGCGGGGAACGCCATATCGAAACTGTGCGGACGGCTGGTATCGATGCCCAGGTGCCGGGCCGTGCGCAGGTTGATAGCCATCAACACTTCACGCAACGGAAACATGCCGGATGGCTCATTTCCGGCGGAGCTCAGAAAACCCAATGCAGAACCGGCGAGATGGCGGCCCAGCTCGACATTGTTGGGATACAGCGAAAACAGCACGCCGCGCCTGACATGGCCGAAATTACTGGAAAACACCGCCAGGTTTCGTGACCATGATTCCTCAAGCACCAAAGGGAGTACCGAACCCTCTTCCACCGTGGTGGAATCATGGGGCAACCATAAGGCATCCTGACTGCTGTCGGCGGTAGCGAGAATTTTCTGATAAGCCAGCATCGCGCTGCGCAAATCCTGCGCCTCAAAGGCCGTAAACTCCAGTCCCTGGACGCGCGCAGCCTCTTTCGCCAGACGCATCATCCACGCATTCTGGCGCGGATCGTACACGGCATATACCCGCCGCACCCCAGGTTTCATGGACTTCAGACGCGAAAACAACAGCGCTGGATCAGGCGACAGGCTATTTACCGGATGATCGCGCACTTCGTTTTCCGGTGCCGTCAGCACGGCACCCACCACGACGCGAATATTGCTATCCAGCGCGGCAGCGACCTTTACGCCCTGTCTGCCCAGCGCAATCACCACCCGTGTATCCTGGCGGCGCAGCGAATTATTCAACTCGCCGGTATCCACGTTCGCCCCCACCGCAAAATTGGTCACGCGCCCCCCGGCTCTGCCCTTTATTCCGCCGACAATTTGCGTGAACACGCTGCGATAAGGTTCGCCGATATCGGGATAGATGACGGCGATGTTGCCGTCGGCCTGCGCGAATTGATTGGCAAGGTTGCGGGTCGCGGCAGCGATTACGGGACCTGCAACCAGAATGGGCACAACAATTACGTCCGGAACCGCTTCAATCGCGCGCATCACCTCGGCATAGTCTGTCTCCAGCGAAGTCGAAGCGGGTAACAGCAAGGAGGGCGCAACGGCGCGAGTCACGCGAACATAATTCTGCTGCAATATTTCGCCCGACAAGGAATTACGATTTTTCAATGTCGCCCATGCCGGCGCGGTCATCAGCAATAAAATCGCCAGTAACACCGCGCCCGCCCGTATATGGACAGGAAACATAATGCTGGGCGGGGGCGTGAGTACAGCCATAGTTATTTATTTCGTTACCATAACTTGCGAATCTGAAAACAAGTAAACCTTAGCAAAATTTCGTCTATCCTGCACACCATCGGCGAGCGATCCGTTTACCGGTTTAACCGACGGGAGGTATTCCATGCTGATGACGGGATTATAGTATCAGGCTTACAAAGCCCTTGCTCGGTTTGAGGGTTAAAAAACACGATTTAGCAAAAATTTGCGGTAGCATGACGATCTGCAAGCGTGCTGACAATAGACCGACAATGCCAATATTCACCGGCAAATGATGATTACAGGGTGTGGTTCCCACCAGAAGGATATTTATGGGTGCTCATGTTTTGCCTGCCAACAGCACGACCAGCATAATGACGACCCGCCCGGCAATCGTTGCGGCTCTGACCGTGGCTGATCTGCTGGTTGCCTATCTGGAACAGATCGGCGTCGAATACGTATTCGGTGTGCCGGGCGGTGCCATCGAACCGTTGTTTAACGCCATGGCACGCAGTCAGCGGCGTGGCGGACTAAGGCCTATCGTGGCGCGACACGAAGCGGGCGCGGCGTTCATGGCCGATGGCTATGCCCGCGAAACCGGACGCCTGGGTGTGTGCTGCGCCACTTCTGGTCCCGGCGCGACCAACCTGATCACCGGCGTGGCCTGCGCGCATGACAACAACGTTCCGCTGCTGGCGATCAGCGGCCTCCCGGCGCTGCCTTCGTTCGGCAGGGGCGCGTTGCAGGAATCGTCCGGCACCGGCGTCAACGTCTTTGCGATGTTCCAGCACTGCACCCGTTACAACGCCATGATCTCCCATCCCAGTCAGTTCGAACACAAACTGACCAACGCACTGATGACGGCGCATCAGGCCCCCGGCGGCCCGGCGCACCTGGCGATTCCGCTGGACATCCTGCGCAGCGCAAGGGATTGCACCACCCCCGCCTACAATCTGGCGGCGCTGTTCGAACAGGAGCCGATGCTGATCGATGAGCGCGCGATACAGCGCCTCAACGACGAACTACGGCGGTCACCGCGCACCGTGTTCGTGATCGGCGCCTCCTGTATTGATGCAATCGAAACGATCATGGCGCTGGTCGAACTGATCGGCGCAAGGTTCATTACCACCCCGGATGCAAAAGGCTACATCAATCCTCGGCATCCAGCCTATTGCGGCGTGTTCGGCTTCGGCGGCCACGACAGCGCAGCTGCCCTGCTCTCCGGCACACCGGACATCGTACTGGCATTCGGCACCGGCTTCAGCGAATTTGTCAGCGGCGGCTGGTGCGATTCCCTGCTCAATAACCGACTGGTACATATCGACAACTCTGAAGATAACCTGATGCGTTCGCCGATGGCCCTGCTTCACGTGCGCGGTCACATCCGCTCGACATGCAAACGCCTGATCGAACTGCAAAAATTCGCATCCCAGTCTGGGGCCGGAGGCGTTAAATACCGGAATGACATAGCCGGCGTTACCCTCCAGTCATCCGCAAACTACCATTCCGACGCCACGCCGATCAAACCGCAACGCCTGATGAAGGCCTTGTCCGAGCGCTGCCCGCCCGACACCCGCTTCCTCGCCGATTCCGGTAACAGCATGGTGTGGACCGTGCATTATCTCCAGCCGCTCAATCGCCGGACTAAACGGTCGCGTCTGCCTGCCGAGGGAGAATTGCCAGAGCAACGTTCAGGCACAGCCAACTGGCTGCGCGTAATGATGGACTTTTGTCCGATGGGCTGGGCCATCGGTGCTGCGGTCGGCATCGCACGGGGCAATCCGGTTTGTCCTGTCGTCTGCATCACCGGCGACGGTGCTTTTCTGATGAGTGGGCAGGAAATCACCGTGGCCGCAACGGAAGGTCTCACCGTCGTTTTCGTGGTGCTCAACGACGGAGCACTGGGGATGGTCAAACACGGCCAGCGGCTGGCCGGGGCCGAACCCGTCGGCTACGAGTTACCCCAAGTCGATTACCGCAGGCTTGCAGAGGCCATGGGGATACCCGGTCACATCATCCATACGCCGCAGGAATTGGACAATCTCGACTTCGACGCGATACTGCGGCGCAAAGGGCCGACGCTGCTCGATGTGCGCATCGACCCTGATGAAGTACCGCCGATGGTGCTGCGCATGAAAACCCTGGGAACCCTGAAATGAACGCTGAAAAAATCCACACCCGCATCTGGCGTGAAGAACCTGAACCCGATAACCCTTTTGCAACCCGCGCCGCCTTTTGTCATGGATACGACGTTTACGGCGAGATGCTGGGACAAGCGCGCTGGGTCGAAATGCTCTACCTGTTGTTCCGCAGCGAAACACCTTCGGCATCGCAGGCGGATTTGCTGGAAGCACTGGCGGTCGCGCTGGCCAACCCCGGCCCGCGCGATGCGTCGGTGCATGCCGCCATGTGCGGTGGCGTAGGCGGCTCCGGCGCAGCAGCCTCGCTGATCGCAGCCCTGTCCGTCGGTGCGGGACGCTATCGCGGCGCGCGCGAGGTATTTGACGCTATGAACGCGTGGGAGAGTTGCGGCACCGATCTGAATGCCTGGGATGCATACAGCCAGATACAGGATCACGAGCTGGATAGCTGGCCTCGGCACGAACACCCCCCGGGCTTCGACCCACATGGGGTATCCACCGCCACCAGCGTATGCCAATTGCTGGAAACACTGGCTCGTATCGGCGTAACACCGCGCCTGTGCTGGCTGGTGTTACACCGCCATGAACTGGAAAAAACCGTCGGACTGCCGCTGGATCTCGGCGGCGTTGCCGCAGCCGCATTCGCAGATTTGGGCTTCAGTCCGAACGAAGGGGAAATGCTCTATCTTTTGCTGCGTTTGCCCGGCGCTGCGGCACACGCGCTCGAACAGGCGGGCTATGGCTACAAACGCTTCCCTTTCTATCCGGTAGAGTTGGCAGATGATCCCGCTGCCGGTGCATTGCCATGAACGGCCCCAAATTATTAGCCGAGCACACCGGCATCCTGCGCAGCAAAGTCGGCGCTTGCTGGCCAGGCACGCGCGCAGTGTTTCGCGGTCACGACCTGCATCAGGACTTTCACGACAGCGACTGGATGGCACTGTATATTTTCGGGATTACCGGACGCCATTACACCCCGGAGCAAGTCAGACTGTTGCATGGAATCTGGGTACTGACCAGCTATCCGGATACGCGCATCTGGAACAACCGCGTCGCAGCCCTCGCCGGCAGCAGTCGCAGCACACCGACGCTGGGCCTGAGCGCTGCCCTCGCAGTTTCCGATGCACGTATTTATGGAGGGGGCTCCGGCCTGCGCGCTATCGACTTCTTCCTGCGCACAGCAAAAGCGCGTGCATCCGGTCAGAAACTGCGCGATTTCATCGTCGAAGAACTCAAATCAACGTACATTTATGGCTATGGTCGCCCGATCGATTCACGCGACGAACGGCTGCCGTGGCTCACCCGTCTTGCCGGAGAACTGGGACTGAATCAGGGACCGCACTTCAAAATGGCGTTCGAGATCGAAAATATCCTTCAGAAATTGGGTAAAACCAATTTACGCATGAATTACGCCGGCCTGATAGCGGCGCTGGCAGCCGACCTGGGGCTGACGCCGAGGGAATTCCACATTTTTATCATGCCGATGTTCCTCGCGGGCATGCCGCCGTGCTGGCTTGAAGCGGCAGAAAAACCCGAAGGAGCACTTTTCCCCACACCGTGCGACGGAATTGCCTACGAAGGCTTACCAACACGACCCTGGCGCAGTAGAATCACCTGAACCACAGCGCGTCCCGTGCAATACTGTCTACGATCAGCCATGGATGAAAAATGACAAACAAAATACTTTATCGCGTCCTGCTCCCGGTTTCACTGTTGCTGCTGCACGCACCCTGCGCCCTTGCCCTGACTTCCGATGAAGAAGAACTTGCACTGTCTTACGGCGACAATTCTACCGTTAGCATTGCCACCGGAGCTCAGCAAACCATCACCCGCGCGCCCTCCAGCGCGACGGTTATCACCTCGCTAGACATTAAAGCCATGGGTGCAACCGGGTTGGAGCAGGCTCTGGAGTCGGTTCCCGGATTGCATGTGTCGATGAACAATTTCGCTTCGGGCCCGATTTACAGCTTCCGTGGCATACATACCCTACGCAACCCGGAAATCTTGATGCTGGTCAACGGCATCCCGATCTCCAATGTGTTTGCCGGTGATCGCAGCCAGATTTGGGGCGGCATGCCGCTGGAAAATGTGGCGCGCATCGAGGTAATCCGCGGGCCGGGTTCTGCGCTGTACGGAGCGGATGCCTACTCCGGCGTGATCAATGTCATCACCAAAACGGCGAAAGACATCAACGGCACCGAATACGGCGCGCGTATCGGCAGTTTCAACACGCAGGATGCCTGGATACAGCACGGCGGGAAACTGGGCGAGCTGGATGCCGCGTTCTATCTCGGCGCGGGCAAGGCCAACGGCCAGAAGGGAATATTTCAGCAGGACGCGCAGACCGCCTGGGATGCAATTTACGGCACGAGAGCCTCGCTCGCGCCCGGCCCGGTCAATGCGCAGAACAAGTCCCTCGATGCGCGTATGGATTTATCTTATCAGTCATGGCGTTTGCGTTCGGCTTATCAGCAACGGGAACTGGGCACCGGTGCCGGCCTCGCGGGTGCGCTGGATCCGAACGCGCGCATTCCCGAGTCCAGATTGTATCTGGATGCCAGCTATGAAAAAGCTAACTGGCTGCCCGGCTGGGATGTATCCGCTGTGGCGGGTTATTACGATATCAAAAGCAATCCGGCCAATCCGGCCTTTACCCTGTTCCCTGCCGGTGCCTTTGGTGGTGCTTTTCCCAGCGGCATGATAGGCAATCCCGGTCATTCGGAACAGCACACCCATGCCAGCGTCACCGCCGTCTACAGCGGTTTTGCAGCTCACCGGATACGTACAGGCACCGGGTTCCGGGTCGATGATTTGTACCAGACCCGGGAATTCAAGAATTTCGACGCCAATTTTTTGCCGCTACCCGGTGTAATCGACGCGAGCAACAATCCTGCGCAGGTGTTTTTGCTGCCGCACAAGCGCAACGTGGGCTTTGCATTCGTTCAGGATGAATACAATTTTGCACAGGACTGGACGCTGACGGCCGGGGTGCGGCATGACCGCTATTCTGACTTCGGCGGCACCACCAATCCGCGCCTCGCTCTGGTGTGGGATGCCGCCTACAATATCGTAGTCAAAGCCATGCACGGCACGGCGTTCCGGGCACCCTCCTTCACTGAACTGTACAACATCAACAATCCGGTGACCGTTGGCAATCCCAGCCTCAAACCCGAAACCATTACCACGGATGAACTGGGGTTTTCCTGGCATCCGGTGGACAAGCTCAAAACCAGTCTGAATTTCTTCCGATATCGTATTCGCAACAGTATTCTGCCCGTAGGCGCATCGTATCTGAACAGCGGCGGGAAAAACGGCCGCGGCTTTGAATTCGAGGCAACTTTCGAGGCGGATCGCAACCTGCGCCTGACGGGTAATCTTTCCGTTCAGCATTCCAAGGATGAAGCCACGGGACAGGATGTCGGCATGGCACCGCATCAACGCACCTTCGCCCGGGCCGACTGGCGTTTTATTTCTCTGTGGCAACTCGGTGTAACCGTCAACAATGTGAGGGGAAGAATGCGGGAACCGGGCGATACCCGTCCGTTGATTCCGGATTACACCACGGTGGATTTGACCCTGCGACGCGAGAAAGTCGCCCATAGCTGGGAATTGAGCATCATGGCGAGAAATCTTTTCAATGCTGATGCGCGCGAACCCTCTTTCAAGTCGGTCGGAACGACACTGCCCGGCGTCCCCGTTATGCTCTCCGACCTGCCGTTGCCCGGACGCACGCTTTACCTTCAGCTGCAGCATGGTTTCTGAGCACAGACAGCCCGGCTGAATAATTCGTGGCATGTCGTCGTTGCGAGGCCGAAGGCCGCGGCAATCCAGTCGGCTACATAGTTAAGAAAAATCTCTGGATTGCTTCGCGTTGCTCGCAATGACGGCATTCTGGATTGCCACCCGCCACACTTTGTTCGCGGCTAAAGGCCGCTCGCAATGACGGCGCAACGAATAAATCAGCGTTTCCCTAAATCAAGCGCTCCTTAGCTCTTGCGCAGGTAGGCTTCGAATTGCTCTGCCAGCAATGGCTTGCTGAAATAATAGCCCTGCACCTCGTCGCATCCTTGCAAACGCAGGAAGGACAATTGCCCGGATGTTTCCACGCCCTCGGCTATCGTGCGTATGCCCAGGCTGCTGGCCATGTTGATGATGGCGGTAACGATCGCTTTGTCTTCCGGATCATCGGTGATATCGCGGACAAAGGATTGATCTATCTTCAGCTTGGATACCTTGAACTTTTTCAGATAACTCAATGAAGAATAGCCGGTGCCGAAATCATCGATGGACATACGGATACCGCTTTCATGCAGCTTGTCCATCACCGCGATAGCGGCCAGCGGGTTATTCATCGCCACGGCCTCGGTCAGCTCCAGCTCCAGATATTCGTGCGGCATCCCCACCTCATTGAGTATGCCGTTCACCCGCTCTATCAAATTGGTCTGATGGAACTGCACCGCAGACAGATTCACGGCCATCAGCATGGGCGGCAATCCGCTGTCTATCCAGTCCTTCAACTGCCTGACCGCCGTGCGCAGCACCCACTCGCCTATCTGGATGATCTGCCCGCCATCTTCGGCGATGGGGATATAAATTCAGCGGGAGAAATCATGCCCAATTCAGGGTGCCGCCAGCGCAGCAAGGCTTCCGCGCCGACGATGCGTCCGTCCTGTATCGAGATTTGCGGCTGGTAGTGTAAAAACAATTCGTTGCGCGACAAGGCGTAACGCAACGCATTTGCCAGTTGCATGCTGCGCACGGTGTCGGCCTGCATCTCTGGTGTAAAAAAGCGGAAATCGTTACGCCCTTCCTGCTTGACGCGGTACATGGCCGCATCCGCATGCCTGGACAGGGTCTCGAAATCACTACCGTCGTCTGGATAGATCGCGATGCCGATCGAAGGCGTCGCAATCAACTCATGCTGATCGAATTTCCAGGAGAGTGATACGGCTTCGAGCAGTTTGCTCGCCACATGCGCCGCGCCATTGGCATCGACACCGGGCAGGACAATGATAAATTCATCACCGCCCAGACGCGACACCGTGTCTTCTTCACGCAAGGTTGCCTTCAGCCGTCTGGCCACCTCCATCAGCAATTGATCGCCGATGGCATGACCCAGCGTGTCGTTTATATTCTTGAAGCGATCCAGATCGATGAACATTAACGCCAGTCGCTCGCCGCTGCGTTGCGCCATACTGAGCGCAAACTGAAAACGCGCATGCAACATGCTGCGATTGGGCAGGCCCGTGAGCTGATCGAAATGCGCCAGCCTCTCCATGCGCGCTTCAGCCTTCTTTTTCTCGCTGATATCCTGCTTCACAGCCAGATAATTGCTGACTCTGCCGCTGAGCTGCCTCACCGGCGAGATCTGCACGGCTTCGGTATATTCGCTGCCATCCTTGCGGCAGTTGACCAGCTCGCCCTGCCAGGGTTCACCGCGCGTCAGATTCGACCACATGTCAACATACGTTGCTCTGGGTGTCTTGCCCGACTGCTGGATGCGCGGATTCTTGCCGAGCACCTCATCCAGACTGTATCCAGTCATTCTGCTGAAGGTTGAATTGACATACTCGATGTGTCCGTCGAGATCGGTGATCACGATGGAATTGGGGCTTTGTTCCATGGCAAAGGAGAGTGTAAACAACGACTCTTCGGTTCGTCTGCGCTCAGTAATATCCTGGGCGGTTCCCGCCATATAGTCCGGTTTCCCGTCGGCATCCAGCATCAGCTCACCCTGCCCGACGATATAGCGGATCGCGCCCTCCCGCCAGACACGAAACTCCAGCGCGCCCGGCTTGCGGCCTGATGCGCAGTCTGCGATCCATTCCTGCATGGCGCTCTGGTCATCGGCATGTATCAGCCTGATGAAATGATCGGCATCGAGCGTGAATATTCCAGGATCAACCCCATAAATGTGAAACATCTCATCCGACCACGACAACTTGCCGGCAAGGTTTAAATTCCAGCTGCCGATATGCGCGATTTGCTGCGCCTGCCTGAGATGATATTCGCTCTGTTGCAGCGCGATTCTTTCCAGTTTTTGCTCGGTAATATCCTGATAAAGGCCCAGCACGCCTATCGTTTCGTTGTCTTTATTGCGCAACGGCACCTTGGAAGTGCGCAACCAGGTAACTTTTCCGTCCGATGAGGTTGTCGGCTCGTCATAAAAAAGTTTGGGAATCCCCGTATCCATAACTTGCCGGTCATCGGCACGATAAATTTCGGCCTGTGCTTTCCAGGCCAACTGGTAATCATCCTTGCCGACAACCTCCTCCGGTGATACCGCACCGGCATCGGCGGCAAAAGCGGGATTGCAGCCCAGATAACGAAGCGCATTGTCTTTCCAGAAAATACGGGCCGGCATTGCGTCGACAACCGCCTTGAGCAGGCCGTGCGATTCGGCCAGTTCCAGCTCCATCTGCTTGCGTTCGGTTATGTCGCGTGACAGCACGACAAAACGCGCATCCTGCCCGGGCTCGACGAATTTGCGGCTACCTGAAAACTCGAACCAGCGTTTCCCCCTGGGCGAGTCTAATTGATACTCCCCCCTGGCAAACCCGGTTTTATAGGCCTCCTGCAAGGCTGACATGCCTATCTGGGCCACATCGGCCGGCAGCACTTCACGCATGGTCTTGCCTATATAGGCGGCGGCAAATGCAGGCTGCAAATCTGATCCAGGAGAGTGATACGCATGGTAGCGCCCCTCCAGATCGAGCTCAAACAACAGGTCGGGAATGGCTTTGATCGTAGCCTGCAGTTGATTTTGCGCGGCTTGCAACTGTACGTAGGGATGCTCTATGGCTACCACAAAGATCGCGCGGTAAAGAAACAGATAGGAGGCCACCTTGTACAGATGCCCCATCAGGTTATACACATCGGTCACGTCACCATAGAGCGTAAACAGATATTCGCTCAAGGCCATCACACAGACCGCGCCAAACAATCCCGCCGCGTCATAGGGCTGGGGTTGGCGCATGCGCAGCCACAGAACAAATAGCGTTGCCAGATTCAACGCAATCAGCGCGTACTCATAATAGACCTTGAAGCGGGTGAGCCCCTGTCCATCTACGAAAGTCTGCGGCAACAGATGGGCGTGAAACAACATCAACCAGTGCAGGCATCCCACTCCCGCTATCACGCCGGCGAGCAATACATAACGGAATAACGCAGAGCGCAGCGGTTGCCAGGGCAGGATGACAACCGCAAACAGCGTAATCGCTGCCAGCGTACGCGCCGCCAGCCAGAAGGCTATCGCCTTCTCCGGGCTGCCCGGCGTGACAAAATCAGACATGCCGGTATAGGAAATCGTGTGCGTGAAATCCAGCATCCCCACCCCGAGAAATGCGCAGCCTATCAGCAGCAAGTTGCCGGATAATTCCCGGCGATAGGCATGCCAACCTACCGCGAATACCAGCATCGCAATAACGATCGCGATAGTTTCGAGCAGAGTGTGCAGCGGCTTACCTGCCGCTGCACA
>Ga0209231_1000366_pt1 | contig 27008 bp, 23 predicted proteins | sample Deesub45470m_DNA_FD_188086 | JGI IMG/M metagenome (GOLD analysis project Ga0209231, IMG submission 188086) | Deep subsurface microbial communities from North Pacific Ocean - 450_OLKR46/470m Metagenome (SPAdes) (version 2) | ecosystem: Environmental > Terrestrial > Deep subsurface > Unclassified ... | reverse complement strand
CACGTCGAGTGCGCCATTGGTGTCGCCGGCCACGAGGTCGTTGGCGTAAGAGGTGAACAGGGCATGTTGCCCGTCGGCGGCAAGCTTCAGGTGCGAGACGAACTCTGACGAGTAGCCGCCGTCGGGGCGCACGTTGATGCGCGTCGTGACGCGCGTGCTCATATCGTGCAGAAAGGCGCCGGCGCCGAATCCGTCGGCCACCAGGTTGGACGCCGCCGCGCTTTCGCTCTTGAACGCGACCCACTGCCCATCCGCGGATATCGACGGCGCGAGCGACGGGGCATTGGATACGACACCTGACGGCGTGGCGCTGACCAGGATCGCATTGGTGGAGGACGCGGCATTCACGGTCAGCGTGGCCGCGTTACTGTTAACACTGCCGGAACCATTCGTTGCCACCGCCCGGAACTGCTGGCCGTCGTTGGCCAGCGCTACGCCCGACAAGTTAAAGGTAGCGCTGGTGGCTCCGACGATGTTGCTCCAGATTACACCGCTGTCGGTGCTTAACTGCCATTGCAGAGTCGGCGTCGGCGTGCCGGTGACGACGACGGTGAACTGTGCGTTCTCCCCTTCGTTGATGGTGACGTCGGCGGGCTGGGTGGTGAAAGCAGGCGCCACGGCGGCCGTGATGGTCAGGGTCGCCGCGTTGCTGTTGACCGTGCCCGCACTGTTGCTGGCCACGGCACGAAACTGTCGACCATTATTGGCCAAGTTCGGAGCCGTGACCGTAAAGATGGTGTTGGTCTGACCGTCGATATCGTTCCAACTGCTGCCGCTGTCGGTACTCAACTGCCATTGCAAAGTCGGTGCGGGCGTGCCGCTGACTGCGACCTCGAACTGGGTGTTCTGGCCTTCGACAATACTGACGCTGGCTGGCTGGGTGGTAAAAACAGGTGTACTTTGGGCGGCATTGACAGTCAGTAACGCCGCGTTGCTGGTGACACTGCCGGCGCTATTACTGACGATAACGTGAAACTGCTGACCATTGTCCCCCAACGGTACTGCGGTCAGAGTCAGCGTTGCATTCGTCGCGCCGACGATGTCCGCAAAGCTGGTGCCGCCATCGGTGCTGCGTTGCCACTGGTAGCCAAGAGTTGTGCCCGTGGCCGTCACCGAGAAATTGGCGTTTTGCTCTTCGGTGATGGTCTGGTCTGCGGGCTGCACGGTGATGGCAGGCGCAATCGGCGCCGCAGTCACCGTCAACGTGACCGCCGAACTGGTGACATTGTTGACGGTGCCACTGACGATAACGCGATAACGTGTGTCATTGTCGGCCAAGGTTGTCGCCGCCGTGGTGTAACTGTCGGCCGTTGCGCCGAGGACACTGTCAAAGGTGGTCCCGCCATCGCTGCTTATTTGCCACTGATAACCGGTGGCGTTGGTGGCGACGACATTCAATGTCGCAGTCGTTCCCGCCACCACGCTTTGATCGGTCGGTTGTGAGGTGATGACAGCAGCAGATTGATCTGGGGTGCCGCTGCCACTCCCGCCGCATGCCGACAATGTCGCAAGTATGAAGAGTATGAAGAAACCAGACCACCTGAGTTTTATTGACATATGCTCTCTCCTTTGCGCGTTGGCGCGTCACTATTTTCGCTTGGAGAAACACCGCCTTGCGGGAGTTCTTCAGAAGCAATAAGTCGCTACCTTACTGGATCGTGCCGGTGACAAAAACGGAATATGAGTATCCGCCCGTCCCCACCGGCGCGCCCACACCCGATAGTGCGCCAGTCGTGGCATTGATACCGAAGGCGTTGACACTGTTGGTGACGTTACTCGTCACATATGCGAACTTGCCGCCGGGGTCGACGACCACGGACTGTGGCTTCGCACCCGCGGCGAGGGTCGTCGCGCCCACGCTGGTGAGTTCGCCGCTGATGGCGTCGATGGTGTAGGCCGAGACATCGCCAGAGCTGTCGTTCGCCACATAGGCGAACTTACCAGTTGGGGCGACGGTGACCCAGACAGGTTTTGACCCCGCTGCCGTCGCGACGAGACTGGTGAGCCCCCCGTTCGTGGGGTCGATGCTGTAGGGCGTGACGTTGTTGCTGGAGGTATTAGCTACATAGGCGTTCTTCCCCGAGGGATCGACGGTAACGGAACAGGGATTGGTTCCCGCCGCCACGATGGCGCTAAAGGTCAGGGCCCCGGTGGTAACGTTGATAGTGTAGGCCGAAACGTTGTCGGTATCGGCATTTGCCACATAGGCGAATCTGCCCGTGGGATCAACAGCAATTCCCTTGGGTCGCCCTCCGGTTGGCACGGCGGCGCCAATGCTGGTGAGTCCGCCGGTGCTGGCGTCGATGGTGTAGGCCGAGACATTGTTGGAGCCTTGATTCGTCACGTAGGCAAAACGTCCCGACGGGTCGACGGCGACGGACCAAGGATTCGTCCCTGCCGCCACTGGCACACCGACGCTGGTAAGCGCGCCGGAGGTGGCGTCGATGGTGTAGGCCGAGACGTTGTTGGAGCCATAATTCGCGACGTAAGCGAACTTGCCCGCCGGGTCGGCGGTAACGACGCCGGGATTGGTTCCCGCCGCCACGGCTGCGCCGACACTGGTAAGCGCGCCGGTGCTGGCGTTGACGGTATAGGCCGAGACATTGTTGGAGTCGAAACTCGGAACGTATGCGAACTTCGGCGTGTATTTCACCGCCGCCGTGCCCTGGGTCATGGCGATGGAGGAGCCGCCATTACGAGTGAGCGCATTGCCAGCTGCGGTGAGCGCGCCAGTGGTGGCGCTGATAGTGTAGAGCGAGACTTCGTTGGAGTTGTAATTCGCCACGTAGGCGAACTTGCTGCTGGGATCGACGGCGACGAAGTTGGGATTGACTCCCGCCGCCACAGCTCCGATACTGGTGAGCACACCAGTGGTGGCGTCTATGGTGTAGGCCGAGACGTCGTCGGAACCGTAATTCGCCACGTAGGCAAACTTGCTGCTGGGATCGACAGTGACGGAGGTGGGATTGGTCCCCGCCGCCACGGCCGCGCCGATGCTGGTCAGTGCCCCGGTCGTGGCGTCGATGGTGTAGGCCGAGACGTCGTCGGAACCATAATTCGTCACGTAGGCAAATTTGCTGCGGGGATCGACAGTGACGGAGGTGGGATTGGTCCCCGCCGCCACAGCCGCGCCGATGCTGGTGAGCGCGCCGGTGGTGGCGTCGATGGTGTAGGCCGAGACGTTGTGGGAGCTGCGATTCGCCACGTACGCGAACTTGCCGGAGGGGTCGACAGTGACGGAGAGGGGAGTCGTCCCTGTCCCCGCACCCGCGCTAAAGGTCAAAGCCCCGGTGCTGGCGTCGATGGTGTAGACCCAGACGCTGTTGGAATTGACATTGGCCACATAGGCGAACCTGCCCGAGGGATCGACGGTGACGGTGGTGGGATTGGTCCCCGCAGCCACGGCATCGCCGAGGCTGGTCAAGGCCCCGGAACTGGTAATGCGGTAGGCCGAGACGGTGCTGTCGCTGGTGTTGGCCACATAGGCGAACTTACCCGTAGGGTCGACAGTAACGGAACTGGGGCCGGCTCCCACCACCACATAGCCGTTATGCCGCAACTGGCCAGTGCTGGGGTTCACTGTGTAGAGCGAGACGGTGTTATCGGTCGAGTTGGCGACATAAGCGAAGCGCGGGACAGGCTGCGAGGTTGCTTCGTCGCCGTTACCACCGCCACCACCGCCACCGCCGCAATTGACGAGCGCAATTGATGCGACCAGAACAAGCGCCGCGCTTACGATAAGATTGGATCTCTTTCTAGTGGCAGTGCCCATTGAAATCTCCCTTTCACAGCTGGATGATCGATTCAAACCTTCGGGCGACAAAATTCCCCGCGCTTGATCATTTTTCGTTTCTTTTCCCCTCCGGTATACAGACCTGCTTACTGTCCAGAATGGCCCAGAGTTCTTCAAAGTTGGTGAATGACCGCTCCTGCTTGACTTCCACGCATTCAACCATCCCCACCAGGTTCTGCGGGCTGTTTTTGTCTCTGCGGTAAACCCGGACGACATAGCTGTCCATAATGCTCCTTCTGATGGGTGCCGGCTTCCCCGAGGCACGGCCGCGCTCTATTTTGGGAGGTGGCGGCCGCGGCTTCGTGACGGCCGTACACAGTCACAGAATCCATTTGCTTTTGGGATTAATTGCCAGGTTAGTCAATCGGGGGTTACGGATAGGTTACTTTTCGATCCCGGATGGGAAGAGATTTTGGGCCGCCCGAAAAGGGTGCCTCGCGATCGTAAATGCTGGGGGGGGGGGGGGGAGAGAAACAGTGACGCCAACGGCCAGGCGCAAGTGCGCCCGGCGGTGGCGGGCCCGGACGGGCGCACGCTGGCCTAGGAGCCAGCCGGCCATGGATAGTCCGACAGGCTCCTGGAGTGGATCATTAGAGGTGGGACATCAGGGGGTGAGAGCCCGCAAGGCGCGGGCCAGAGTCTCGCTCTCAGGGGCGGGGGCGACCTTGAGCTGGGTGGCGAGGAGGCGGCGCAGGCGCTCGTAAGCGCTAAGCCCTTCGGCGGCGCGGCCGTTCTGAACACAGATCCGCATGACGCCCTGGTGGAATTGTTCGGCCAGCGGCTCAAGGCTCAATCCGCGCTCATACCAGACGAGTGCCGGCTCGGGTGCACCCTCGCGCTGCAGGCGCGAAGCGACGATCTCGATGGTGCGCAGCCAACAGCCGCGCAGGCGCTCGCGCGGCGCAATCGCATAGGCGACGTCCTCACCGTCGAGGAAAGGCCCGCTGTAGAGCGTCTGCATGCGATCGCCGAGCCGGATGCGCTCGGTCGCACAAAGGGTATCGCCCGTTGCGGCGAGTTGGTTGGCCAAGGCCTCGAAGCTCCACGCGTCCACCCAGCAGAGGCGCGGATCAAGCGACAGCTTCGACCCGCGCAGCACGACCGCGTCGTGACCGATCAAACCGCGCAGGCGGTGCAAGGTCATTTTGAAGCTGGTGCGTGCGGCGTCACCGTCGGCATCCGGCCAAAGCGTGTCGCAAAGCTTTTGCTCGCCGACCTCTCGTCCGCCGAAGGCGATCAGCGCCCGCAGCAGGTCGAGAGCGCGTTTCTGCACGCGCCCCTCGAAGCTGACCGGCCGGCCATCGCGCACCAGGCCGAAGCGCCCAAAGGTGTTGATCCGCAGGGGCCACGGCCAGGCCTCCGGCGGCTCCGCCGCAGGCGGGGGTACAAGCGCGCGGCGGCGAATCAGATCCTGAACGTATTCCGTTTCGATCCCGGCCTCAAGCGCGTGGGCGCACAGCCGTGCCATGGGCGCCGCCTGCCAGCCGTGAAACGTGACCAGCCCCTGTTCCCGCCCCAATCCGAAGGCCCGCGTCAGCCAATGCCGGAGCGCCGTCTCGTCCCCCTGGGCCAGGGCGAAGAGGGCCTCGTCAATACAGACTGTGTACTCGATCAGCTTGCTGCCGGTTGACGTCGCAAGGCGATGCACCGCCTCGAGCGACGGCCGCGCCTCGTCGAATCGGCCCCGGGCGATGCACGTGCGCGCCTTTGTCAGGTCGATCACCATGTTTCCGAACGTCAAACCGACACGCTCGCGCAAGGCCGCGACTTCGTTGGCATGCCACTCGGCGGCACCGAGGTCGCCGCGACCGAGTGCCTCCCAGTTGCACAGGAAATGGTAATAGGCGACGTCGATCAGCCGTGCCTGAGCCAGCACTTCGCCGAAGCGGCGCAAGAGACGCTGCGCGGTGGCCGCATCACCGGCGGAGAGCGCCGCCGCTGCGCCGTGGCAGAGCAGATGATGCTGCCAGACGTACACGCCGGTTCGCTCGCAGCTGACCAGAGCCTCCTCGATAACGGCAAGGCTCTGCACTGTGTCCGCCTCTGCGATCCATGCGTACATCCCGGCGGTAGCACTGACCAATTGCGTCATGAGCGGTGGGGCCGGCACGCCGCGAACCAGGCTGGTGAGCCAGTCGAGACTCTGGCGCGCGCGCCTCGGCTCGCCCATCCAGCAGAAGTAGATGCACAGATAGACGCCGGCAATCAGGCGCAGTCCCGGGTCCGCACCGGATTGCAGGATGACGAACGAACGCTCGGCCCAGGTCCCGATGTCCGGATGGCTCGGCTGTCGCAGCACGAGCGCATTGAACATCTGCACCACGATCCGATCATGGAGCGCCGCCGGCAGGGGCTCGGCTCCGGCGATTCGGTCAAACGCCTCAATCCACCCGTCCAGGGCGCCGAGGCCCTGCCCTTCATGAATTGCGGTGTCCACGAGACCCGCCCACGCCAGCAGAGAACCCTCGCGGGCGTTCTGCTGTTCGAACAGGGCGAGTGCGCGCTCAAACTGTGCGCGCGCCTCCGCCGGCGCGAAGGGCAGCCGGCACTGGCCGAACCAGAAGTGCAGCCAGGGATCCGCCGCACGACGATCCTCCGGCAGCGACTCGATCCAGGCCGCCAGTATCTGCCCGCGGCCCTGCTCCAGCAGAGCGGGAGCGATCTGGCAGACATAAGGGATAAGCGCGTCCCAGGCCTCGGCCGCATGCCACAGGGAGACGGCTTCGTCCACGCTTCCTGCCGCCGCGGCGCCTTCAGCGGCCCGCGTCCTGAGTGCCACGAGGACCTCAGGCGCAAAGCTGGTTTCAAGCCGCGCCAGCAAGAACTCTCGAAACAGAGGATGGTACTCGTAGATGGGCACGCTGGGCGAGAGACGGTAGGTGAAATAATTCTGCTGCTGCAGCTCGGCAAGCATCCTGCCTGCTTCCACATCGCCGCAGAGCGCTTCAATCTCGCTGACGCGCATCTTTGCCAGGAGCGCGCTCTTGATCAGCATGTGCTGCCTTGACTCATCCAGCCCGCGTACCACTTCAGAAGCAAAATAATTGAACAAGGTTTGCATATCGGACGTTTTGGCCACGGCAGGCACGTCAGCTTCCTGTCGTTCATCGGCGCCGTGCAGCATCAGGACAAGTCCTGCAACCCAGCCATGCGTGCGTTGATGCAGCGCCGCCACATCGATCTCTTCAGCATGCCCGCGCAAGGCGGCTATGCCTTCGGCTTCTTCAAGGGAAAGGCGAATGCTTGAAGACTCCAGCACCGCAAGCTGGCCGTTTGCGCGCAGTCGCGCAAAGATTGGCGGCGGCGCAAGACGGGAAACGCACAGCATTTTCACGTGGGGAGGAATACTTTCGACAGCAATCCGCAGGATATCATTGAGCGGACTATCGGCACCGCACTCCTGGACGTTGTCGAGAACCAGAACAGAGCCTTTTGGCATGCACCGAAACAGTCCTTCAAAAAAACGCCGGGCAAAAACCTCGATTCCGGGTAAATATTCGGGGGTGAGGTGGGGGAGCGGACACTCATGCCGGGGCGCCAGGTGATTCGCTGCCAGCCCCAGGTGATGAAAGAAGGTCGCAAGATCGGCATCCCCTGCGTCAACCTGGTACCAGAGACTGGTGCGTTCGCCCGCATCGAGCCAGCTCGCCGCAAGCGTCGTCTTGCCTGCTCCCGGCTGAGCTCCGATCCACACCGCTGGGGCATCAAATGCCTGTTCGAGCATCTCGATGAGCCGGGTGCGCCGATACGCCTTGGTTAACCTCGGACGGGTAAGTTTGGCGGAAAGTTCCTCCCCTTCGGAGACGCCCGATTTCTGCCCTTCGACGCTTTCTTTGTTCTCAGCCATATAGGCGTCCCATCCTCTCAACATGTCGCCTGACACACCGACCTTCAGCAGTTTTCGAGCGTCCGCCGATGGTCCATTTTGGCCCTTCTCGACAGCATGGCAGTTATGCTAGCACGGCTGGAGATAAAGATGAAGCCTGTTGCAGGCGCGAGAAATCGGAACTCTGGCCGCCAATGCCTTGGGGTGGGGGAAGCTCCGTCCGCCCCACAAAAAAAGGACGGCCCAGAGGCCAACACGTTTGGTTACGGAGTTGAAAACCGCCTTCCGTATAATCTGCTGGAGGCGGTTTTCTCTTTTGGAATCCCCTATATGCCGCCGAGAATGATTTTCAATTGCCTTGCCGAGATTTCTTTTCAGCAAAAATGGTGGCGCCGCGAGTTCCATTTACTGGAAAACGCGGCGCTTTTTCAATCATTTGAACCAACCTTCAACACGTTAACCAAACGTGTTGCCCAGAGGCCGTCCTTTTGTCGTTCTCACTCTCGATCGCTGCTAATTGCCGGCGCGGATAGCCGCCACGGTCTTCCCCCGCAGCCCCCAGTTGCCGGCGGCGTATTCCTCGATGATGACGTGGGTCGTCTCCGGGTTCTTGCCCAGGACCTCCTGCATCACCTCGGTCAGGCGCTCGATCAGCCGGTTTTTCTGCTCTTGGGTGGCCCCTTCGACGGTTTTGACGGTAATGACGGGCATGGGACGGACTCCTTTCGGCTTGTTAAATAGGTACGCCCGCCCAGTATAGCCGATGCGGCTGCGGATTCAACGGCCGGAGTCCTCAGCCTCGCTTGCGACCGAAGCCGTAGATGACCTGGTAGGTGGCGGGAATCGTTCCCCGAACGCCGAAGTGTTGGCCGTAGAGTTCCGTCATCCGGGCCATCACCCGCCGCGAGGCCAGACCGGCAGGACGGCCGGAGGCGGCATTGGCGGCGCCGATGCGTTTGAGGGAACGCAGCAGGTCGGGGACGTCGGGATGGTGCTGGATTTCCTCCTCGGAGAGGACCCGGACCCCTTCGAACCCTGCTCCGACGAGGGCGGCCTCCACCGCGGCGGGTTCGGGAAATTCCTGGGCGTGGGACGCCTCCCCTCCCCCTTCGGCCAGGGCTCGAGCAAAGGCATGGCGCAGTTCGAAGAGGGTGCGCTCGCCGAAGAGGGCGAAGGCGAAGCGCCCTCCCGGGGCGAGGACCCGGGCGCTCTCGGCAAAGGCGGCGGAGAGATCGTTGACCCACTGGTAGACCGAGGAGGAGACGACCGCGGCAAAGCGCCCGGAGTGCAGGGGGAGGGACTGGGCGTCGCCGTCGAAGGGGAGAGCGGCGGGGATCCGGGCGGCGGCGTGGCGGGTCATGCCATGGGCGAGGTCGGCGATCACCGGGCGCATCGCCGGCGAGGCGGCCAGGAGACGGGCCGTCAGCTCGCCGGTGCCGACGCCGACGTCGAGAGTCGCACCGACAAGGGGACCTTCGGCGAGCAGGAGCTCCGCCAGGCGCTCGACCACCCTCTTCTGCACCACGGCGTGGTCGTCGTAGTCGCCGGCCGAGGCGGAGAAGTTGCGGCGGACCCGGGAGAGATCGAGGGGACGGGCGCTCATGACAAAAAGTCTCTCCACAGGGCAAAGGTCTCTTCGGGACGGCTGAGAAAGGGGGCGTGCCCGGCGCCGGGGATCAAGGCGAACTCCCCCCGGGGGAGAGCGGCGGCAAGGGCTTCTCCGGCCGCAACCGGAACGATGCGGTCGATTTCGCCGTGGACGACCAGGGCCGGGGCGCTGACGGCAGAGAGGTCAGGGCGCTGGTCGGCCAGGCGCAGCGTCTCGAGGGCGGCCAGGGCCACCGCCGGCTCGGGGAGGTTCCCCTGGCGGACGGCAAAGTCGACGACGGCGAGGTAGCGCTCTCGGGAAATCTCCTCGCCGGCAAACTGCAGGGCGAAAAAATCCCCCATCGTCTTCCGAAAGTCGCGGGCAAGGTCGCGGGCCATGGCCCGCACCTGGACGGCGGGGAGACCCTGTTCCCAGTCGCTGCCGCAGGCAAAGCGCGGCGTAGTGTCCTGCAGAATCAGGCGCTCGATGCGGTCGGCAACAATCGGATAGAGCTCGAGAAGGACCTGCCCGCCGAGCGACCAGCCGAGAACCGCCGCTTTCCGAAGGTCGAGGGCTTCGAACCAGGCGGCCAGATCGGCGGCGAAGTCGCCGAGGGCATACCCCGGCCCGGGATCGGAGGCGCCGTGGCCGCGCAGATCGACGGCCAGAACCCGGCGGCTTCCGGCCAAGGAGCCGAGGGCCTCGGTAAAGACCGCCGAGGACATGGACCAGCCGTGGATGAGTACCAGCGGCGGGCCGCTGCCGGCCTCGCGCCAGGCGAGGCGCCGGCCGTCGCCGAGAGTCAAAAATCCCTTCACGCCCCCGTCTCCAGCACCTGAAGGATGGCCGCGGCCGCCTCGAGGAGTTCCCCTTCGTCATGGACGGCCATCACGGTGGCCCGCAGGCGGCAGCTCCCTGCGGCCACGGTCGGCGGGCGGATCCCCTGGACGAAGATCCGCCGCTTGAGAAGCGCCCCGACGGCGGCCATGGTCGGGGCCGGGTCGCGCGTCAACACCGGGACGATCTGGGTGCGGCTGCCGAGGAGATCGAGTCCCCCCTTCTGCAGGGCTTTGGCGAAGACTTCGCGGTTCCGGTGCAGGGAGCGGCGCAGCCCGGCCCCCTCGGCGCTGTCGACGATGTCGAGGGCGGCGCAGGCGGCGGCGGGGACGGCCGGGGCGAGGCTGGTGGAGAAGATGAAGGAGCGGCTGTAATTGATCAGGATATCGATGACGGTGCGCTCGGCGGCCAGGTAGGCGCCGCAGCAGCCGAGGGCCTTGCCGAGGGTCCCCATGTGCAGGTCGATGCCTGCCAGGCAGCCGAGGTGTTCGGCGGTCCCCCGCCCCGTCGCCCCCAGCACCCCCGTTCCGTGCGCGTCGTCGACCATGAGGAGGGCATCGAAGCGCTCCTTGAGGGCCACCAGTTCGGGAAGGGGAGCCAGGACGCCGTCCATGCTGAAGACCCCGTCGGTGACGATGAGCCAGCGTCCCCGGCGGCCGGGGGCCTCCTGCTCCATCAACGCCTCGAGGGCGGCGACGTCGCGGTGGGGATAAACAACGGTGCGGGCCCGGGAGAGGCGGCAGCCGTCGATGATCGAGGCGTGATTGAGGGCGTCGGAAAAGATCAGGTCATCATCCCCGCAGAGGCCCTGAAGAATCCCGGTGTTGGCGGCGTAGCCGGAATTGAAGAGGAGGGCGCTTTCCGTCCCCTTGAAGGCGGCGAGGCGCTCCTCGAGCAGGACGTGGGACTCCATGGTGCCGGAGATCAGCCGGCTGCCGCCGCTGCCGGCACCAAACCGGGCGGTCGCCGCGCAGGCGGCTTCCACCAACGCCGGGTGGGCGGCCAGACCGAGATAGTTGTTGGAGCAGAGGAGGAGGACATCCTCCCCGGCCAGGGAGACGTGCGCCCCCTGCGCCCCGGCGACGGTGCGCAGGGAGCGCAGCATCCCCTTGGCTTCGAGCCGCGCCAGATCGTCCTGCCAAGTCTTCACCGTTCCTCCTTCCAGGGCGCTGACCCGCCGATCGCACCGACCTCGTCGATGAGTAGGGGGGAGCTCTCCAATTGCTCGATGATGCCATTGATGTCGTCGTGCCCGGCCCTGACGAGGAAGGCCCGTCCGCCGCGCTCCTCGCCGAGGGGCTTGAGGTGCGTCAGGCGCACGTACCCGAGCTGCGGAGCGGCGACGTAGCCGGCGGTGTAGTCGGGGTCGTCGGACCAGCAGAGTTCGGCGGCAATCCCCGGCACGGAGAGGACCTTGGCGGCCAGGACCAGGGCCTCGCGGACGTGGGGATTGTCGAGGCCGCGCGCCGAAAGGCGCTCTCCGAGCAGCGCCGCCGCCCCGGAGGTGAGTCCCATGCGGCTGGCGCGGACTCCGCGGCTGGCGTCCGGTTCGAGACGCTTGCCGCTGGCCGCATCGATGAGCATCGCCCCGCGCATGCTCGAACCGGTAGGGGAGGCGCCCTTCTCCAGTGCGCTTATCGCCGCCGCCGCAGCCGCAGCCGAGATTCCGGCCGTCCCCAGAAGGATCGCGGCGGCTTTTCGCCCCTGGCGGTAGTCATCGACGCTCACCGTCCGCAGATCCGGCAGGGCCCCGCGCCGGATCCGTCCGGCGTCGACGGCCTCGACGGTGATGCGGATCGATTCGGCAGCGCCCCGGGGGTGGTGGAGGGCGCGGCGCACCAGGGCGGCGGCGAGGGTCTCGAGATGAGGCTCCGTCGCCAGTTCTTCGGCGCCCGAAAGGTGTTCGCCGCCGCGGGAGGCGTGCATGCGCAGGCTGTAGAGCGTTTCGTTCATGGCGGCGAAATTATCATGAGGTCCACCCCTTGTCAACCACATGAAGTCGCAGGGTTGACAATCCCGGCAATCCCCCGTCGCTTTGCCCTTTGCCTCCTTGCCCCTCTGTGATAATCTCCGCCAACGTCTTGCCTTTAACCGCGGCGCGCCGCGCCCCGTTCCCGACAGGTTGCCATGATTTCAGCCGATCAGTCCCCGCTGCTGGTGGCGGCCTTTGCCGCCTACCTCGCCTCGACCCTCTTTTATCTCCTCCACCTCGTTCTGCGCCGCCGTCTCCTGTGGCGCTTCGCCTTTTTCCTGGTGGTGACGGCCTTCGCCCTGCAGAGCGTCTGCCTGGCAGAGCGCTGGCTTGCGGCGGGGTACCTGCCGGTCACCAACCTCTTTGCCACCCAGTTCTTCTTCAGCTGGGCCCTGGCGGCGACCTATCTCTATTTCGAAATCCGCTACCGCATCCACGCCGCCGGGCTCTTCGTGATCTTTCTCAACCTCCTCCTCCTGACCAGCGCCCTCCCCCGGGATCCGGTCATTCCGCCGCTGATCCCGGCCCTCGACACGCCGCTCTTCACCCTGCATATCTTCTTCTCCTTCGTCGGCTACGCCTTTTTCGCCATGGCCTTCTCCCTGGCGGTCCTCTACCTCGTGCAGCGCCGACTTGCCACCGACCTCCTCCCTCCCCTCCCCCTGCTGCGCCAGCTCAACGAGGAGGCGATCTTTCTCGGTTTCTGCCTCTTCACCCTCTGCCTGATCTTCGGCAGCATCTGGGCCTACGTCGCCTGGGGGTACTATTTTTCCTGGAACATCAAGGGGGTCTGGTCGTTTCTGGTGTGGATTTTCTACGCCGGGATGTGCCACGCCAAATTCGTCCGCCGCTGGCAGGGGACCGGCTACGCCTGGCTCTCCGTCGCCGGCTTCGGTGTCGTCCTCTTCACCTACCTGGGGATCGGGCTTCTGCTCTCCAGCAACCATCCCCTGAACTGACAAGGAGGCTCCCGTGGCTCTGCGCCCCCTTTTTGCTTCTCTTTGGCGGCTCCTCTGCTCCCTGAAGCTGGCCATCGTCCTGGCCGCCGCCGTCACCCTTCTCGGCATCGGCGGATCGCTGGCGATGCATTTCAACCCCGGGGTCTTCGGCGATCTGGACCGCATGATTCTCGGCCGCTGGTGGTCCACGGCGGGGAGCTCTGCGCCGCTCCTGAGCTGGTGGGTGCCGGTCGGCGCCCTCCTTCTCGTCCTCCTCGGCCTCAACACGTTCTGCTGCTTTCTCGACTGGGCACGGCGCATCCGCTACCGCTGGCGCAAGTGCGGCGAATACCTGATTCACCTCGGCTTCGTCCTCGTCCTCCTCGCCTATTTCTGGGGGAGCGTCGCCGGATTCCGAAGCGAAGGAAACCGCCTCTTCGTCGGCCAAACCCTCCCCCTCCCTTCCCTTCCCGGACACTTCCTGCGCCTGGAGGCTTTCGAGCCGATCTTCGCTGAAAACGGCCGACCCGTCGACATGCTCAGCACCGTCGCCCTCCTCCACGGCGACAACGTCCTTACCAGGCAGATCGTCCGAACCAACACCCCCCTGACCTGGAAGGGGCTGGCCGTTCTCCCCGGCTCCTTCGGGCGGACCGTGGAAGGGTTTTTCGTCCACATCGCCGGGGTGGGGAGAGTCTCCCTCTCCTCCGGCACCGAACTCTCCCTTCCCGACGGCCTGCGCCTCCGGGTCCTGAATTTCACTGCCGATGCCCGGCGCCTTGCCGGCGGGCGGATCGCCAGGGGGAGCGGCGAACCGCGCAGCCCGGCCTTCGAACTGGAGCTGAGTCGAAGGGACGGGTCGATCTGGCGGGGCTGGTACCTCTTCGCCGAAGGGCCCCCTTCCCCGCTGACGGAAGCCGGGCTCCTCCTGCGCCCCATCGAACCCCTCTACCGCCCCTACAGCATTCTCACCATCAATGGCGACCCGGGGGCCTCCCTCGCCCTGATCGGGGGACTGGCGATGCTGGCCGGAGTCCTGCTGGCCCTGGTCTCCTTTTACTACAAACGGGGACGGGGCGACCGACCGGAGGTCTGGTAGTCCTCCCTTCTGTTATACTTAAGGTCGGGAAACAAACTCTGTTCACCACGGAGTCACAGAGGTCACAGAGAAATTCTGAATAATATTTTGGGTCTACTCTTAAGTTCTCTGTGTCTCAGTGATAAGGCTGTTTTTCTTTCTGTCCTGAAACCTAGACATAATGGCTGACAAGGAGAATAAACATGATCGACGTCGGCGAGACCGCACCCGATTTCACCCTCCCCGCCTCCTCCGGCGGCGAGGTCACCCTCAGCGCCTTGCGCGGAAGCAAAGTCCTCCTCGTCTTCTATCCCCTGGCCTTCACACCGGTCTGAGCCTCCGAACTCTCCGGTCTGGAGGGCAACGCACCGATCTTTTCAAGGTTTTCCACAAGAATCCTCGCCGTCAGCGTCGATTCGCCCCATGCCGCCCGGGCCTTCGCCGAGCAGATTGACGTGGCGAGCTTTCCCCTCCTCGGCGATCTCAACAAGGAGGTCTGCCGCCGATACGGCGTCCTGCGCCCCGAGGGCTTTTCCGAACGGGTGACCTACCTGATCGACGAAGGGGGGATGGTCCGCTACCGCGCCACAAGCGATCTCGACCACCCGCGGGATATCACCGACTACCTGCAGGCCATCGACTCTTTGAAGCCGTAGGGGCAAGGGGGGGAGATCAGTCCAGCCTTCTTCTCGCCTCCCGGCTCAACCCCGCGATCACCAGGGCGTAGGAGTCGTCGATCATCGACTGCAGTTCGTCTTCGGGGATGCTGCCGTCGACAAGGACGGTGTTCCAGTGGCGCTTGTTCATGTGGTAACCGGGGAGGACGGCCGGATAGTATTCCCGGAGCACCCGGGCGTGGTCGGGGTCGCTCTTGAGATTGAGGCACACAAGGTCGCCGTCGAAAAAGATCAGGGCGAACATCTTCCCCCCGACCTTGCACACCGGCGTTTCCGGGCCGAAGGGATACTCCTCCACGGCCCCCCTCTTCTCCAGCAGATAGCGGCGCAAGCTGTCCAGTTCCATCTCTTCCCCCCTCTCCCTTACCCTGATTTTACCCCACTATCTCCGGCGATGGGCACAGGGATGAAAAAGGGGGTCCCCCTTCGCCGCCACATCTGTTAAAATCCACCGTTACCGCGCTCCTGCTTTCGGCGCCGCCCTTTGCGATCCCGGCAATCAGGCCACTCAAGGATTTCCCCCCATGACCGGCACTCTTCACCCCCTCCTGGCCGACTGGCCCCGTTGCTCGTCCAAGCCCGTGAAGCTGCAGGTCAGCAACTCGGCCGTCGCCAGTCTCCACAGGGGTCACCCCTGGCTCTACGTCGAACGCATCACCCGGGAAAGCCACAAGGGAGAACCGGGGGATCTGGCGGTCGTCTTCGACAGCAAGAAGCGCTTCGTCGCCATCGGCCTCTACGACCCCCTTTCCCCCGTCCGCCTGCGCGTCCTGCGCGCCGGAGTGCCCGGCCCCATCGACCGCACCTTTTTCGCCGGGAGGATAGCACAGGCCCTGGCGCGCCGCCTCCCTCTGCTGCAGACGGAAACAGACGGCTACCGCCTGATCCACGGCGAGAGCGACGGGATGCCGGGGATGGTCGTCGATCGCTACGGCGACACCGCCGTGGTCAAGCTCTACACCCACGCCTGGTTTCCCCACCTTTACGACTGCCTTGAGAGCCTTTTGGAGCAGCAACCGCTCTCCCGCATCGTGCTGCGCCTCAACCGCGGACTGCAACAACACCCCGAATATCTGCGCGGCCTCGAGGACGGCCAGATCCTCTTCGGGGAGCCGATCGTCGGAACCCTCACCTGCCGCGAAAACGGGCTGCGCTTCGAGGTCGACCCGATCCGCGGCCAGAAGACCGGCTTCTTTCTCGACCAGCGCGACAACCGCGCCCGCGTCGAGCGGCTCGCCCGGGGGAAACGGGTCCTCAACGTCTTCTCCTACAACGGCGGATTTTCCCTGGCCGCGGCCCGCGGAGGCGCCCGGGAGGTCACCAGCATCGACCAGAGCGGGCCGGCCCTCGAATCGTCGCAGCGCAACTTCGCCCTCAACGCCGACGTGCCGAGCATCGCGGCGGCGCGCCACCTGACGATCAGGGACGACGCCTTCAAGGCGATGGCCGACCTGGTGAAGAAGGGAGAAAAGTACGACCTGGTGATCATCGACCCGCCGGCCTTCGCCGTGCGCCGCGCCCAGGTCAAGGAGGCTCTTGCCGCCTACGGTCGCCTCGCCCACCTCGGCGTCAGCCTCCTTTCCCCCGACGGCGACATCGTCCTCGCCTCCTGCTCGAGCCCGGTAAGCCCGGAGGATTTCCGCCGGACGATGTGCGAGGCGGCCGCCCGCGCCGGTCGCCCCCTGCGCCGGATCGAGGAGACGAGCCATGCCCTCGATCACCCCCTCGACTTCGCCGAAAGCCGTTATCTCAAATGTCTCTTCGCCAAGGCCTAGGATCCTGTCGGACTATCCATGAGCCGGCTGCAAAATCGTCTATCTGGTCCATATCCGAGCTCCTTTTCGATCAATAGAGACGGCTATTGACTCTCAAACGAGCTCGAATCTGTCCTCAAATATCCAATTTTTCGCTTCGGCCCGTATAGTCCGACAGGATCCTGGTACACATATGAACGTTTTGCCCCGACTCTACCTGCTGGACGGCTCCGGTTACATCTACCGCGCCTATTACGGCATCCGCGACCTCGCCACCGCAGGAGGCATGCCGACCAATGCCGTCTTCGGTTTCACCAGGATGCTCCTTAGCCTCCTGCAGGAGAACGCTCCCGATTATCTGGCCGTCGTCTTCGACCCCCCCCGGGAAGAGACGTTCCGCAGGGAGATCTATCCTCAATACAAGGCGAACCGGGACGCCATCCCCGAAGACCTCGTTTCCCAGCTTCCCTACATCAGGAGAATTTTGGCGGCCCTGCGCATTCCGGCCCTCGAAGCGAGCGGATTCGAGGCCGACGATGTCATCGCCACCCTGGCCCGCCGCCATGCCGCCGAAGGGATCGAGGTTACCGTCGTCACCGGCGACAAGGACCTGATGCAGATCGTCGGCGAGGGAATCTCCCTCCTCGACACCATGAAGGACAAGCGCTCGGGGCCCCGGGAGGTTCTCGAGCGTTTCGGCGTCCCCCCTGAGCGGGTGGCCGATGTCCTCGGGCTGGCCGGCGACACCTCGGACAATATCCCGGGGGTTCCCGGGATCGGCGAGAAAACCGCCGCCGAGCTGGTCCGGCGCTTCGGTTCCCTCGAAGAGGTCCTCGAGTGGAAGAGCCTGGTCAACGGAAAGAAGCGCCGCGACAATCTCCAGGCCTGCGCCGAGCAGGCCCGGCTCTCGAAACGTCTGGCCACCGTCCGCTATGACGTCCCCCTGGAGGTTCCCCTGGCCGATCTGCAGCGGCAGAGGCCGAACCTTCCGGAATTGATGGCCCTGCTGCGCGAGCTCGAATTCGAGGCGCTCGAGATCGCCTTCACCCCGCCGCCGCCGGGGGTGGTCGAGCTCTACAGCGATGGCTCGGGTCGGGATTCGGGCCCCGGCGGGTACGGCGTCATCCTGCGCCATGGCGGGATGGAAAAGGAGTTGAGCGGATTCGAGCCGGCCTCCACCTCGCAGCGCATGGAACTTCTGGCGGCGATCCGGGGGCTCGAAGCCCTGAACAACCGCAGGACGGTGCGCGTCTTCAGCGATTCCCAGTACCTGGTGCGGGGGATGAGCGAATGGATTGACGGCTGGATCCGCAATGACCGGCTGGAGACCCCGGGGGCCCTGGCCAATCAGGACCTCTGGCAGCAGCTCGCCGCCCTCTCTTCCCGGCATGAGGTCAGCTGGCAATGGGTGCGCGGCCATGCCGGGCATCCCTTCAACGAACGCTGCGACAAACTGGCCAAGCGGGCGGCCGATGCGGGGGTACGGGCGACCGAAGTTCAGACCGAGGATGCGGAGACAGAAGAGAAGGCGAACCCTGTGCCGGCTCCATCGGTCGATCTGGCGCCGGTTCCGGTCCGGGAGGATTCGGAATTTGAGTCCGAGGAGGACGGACAGCTGCGGCTCTGCTGAAGGAATCAATAAACCTTTAAAGGGGAGTTGATCACGCGACGCCGCAACGAACGCAACGAAATGCAAAGACAGGCAGAAATCCTGATTTTCACCCCCGTTTTTTTTGGTCTTATTGCAGGCTTTTTTAGTTTTTTCGTCGCGTCGTTGCGTCGTCGCGTGAGACCGCTTTGTATTTAGAAACAGCCTGAGAGATCAGAGATATGAAAATTCAGAAGGTGACGGAAGAAACCCGGGCCAAGGTCTACGCCCTCCTGCGCGCCGCCTTCCCCGGCAGCACCTACGAAGCCGATCTGGTGAAAAGGCTCCACGAAAACAGCAGGCCGATGCACGAATGGGTCTGCCTCCACACCAACAAGGCCATCGCCTACCTCGCTTTGACCAACGCCTACCACGGCAAGGAGATCTGCGGGTTGCACCTGGCGCCCATGGCCGTGACGCCCGAATTCCAAAAGCAGGGGGTCGGCTCCGAACTCCTCAAATTTGCCCTGCGGCAGGAACCGGTCAAGAGCCGGAACCTCTTCGTCCTCGGCGAAGTTGCCTACTACAAACGCTTCGGCTTTGAACCCTGCAGTCTGCCCATCTGTCCTTTCGACAAAAACAACAGGCATTTTCTGAGCATGCGAAACGAGAGAAGCGACAGTTTCATCGTCGGCTACGAACCGGAGTTTAAAACGGCGGCAAAACCGGCCGGCCCCCCGGGGAAGAAGCGACGGTAAGAAAATCAAGAGGCCCCGGCGGATCCGCCGGGGCCTCTTGATTTCACGACCCGGATGCCCGACGGACCCCCCTTGTCGCCCCGAATGACGGGAAGGCTTTCCGACCCCTGGGTGAAAAAGGGAGACGATGTTTTACAATTTAATACCTATGGAAAAGTGCATATTTAATAATACCTGAAAATATCCTTGGACATATTAGAAACATTGTTTTAAATTATCGAAAATATGTCACAAGGAGCAAGCGCGATGATCCGGAGCTTCTACGTCTTTCTCGAAAAATCCTTATTCAACAGCCTGACCCGCAAGCTGGTGGGGAATTTTCTCTTCCTCGGCGCCATCCAGTCCCTTTCCATTCTGATCGTGTGGCGCAATCAGAAGGTGATCCGAACCATCCTCTCCGGGTCCGCCCCCGATCCCGAGGCAATCGGACGCATCGAGGCCCTCCTCGACCTGACCATCTTCCACCTGTTCGGCCTCCACGCTCTGGCGGCGGCGGTTTTCGTCGTCCTTGTGCTCTTTCTGCGGCACCTGATCGTGCGTCCGGTGAAAATGCTCTTCGAGATCTTCGCCGACCTCGGCTGGGCCAAGGGCGATCTCTCCATCACAATCCCCTCCATCTCCCATGACGAATTTCGTCAGCTCTCGGAGAATTACAACACCTTCCTCGCCATGCTGCGCGACATCTTTTTGCGCCTGCGCCGGATGGGACTCAACATTGCGGTGCAGACGGCGGCCCTGGCCACCAAGATCGCCCGCTCGTCGGCGAGCGCCCGCCGGCAGGAAGAGCTGGCCGGAGAGATCCTCAACACCAGCCGCGAATCGATGCAGGCGCTGGAGGAGGTGACCGTCAATTCCGCCGACATCCACGCCTCGACGGCACGCAACCTCGAGACCGCCCGCGGCTCCTTTGCCGAATTGGAGGAGGTACGCAGCCAGGTGGTTCTGATGAAGGAGCGGATCGAGGGGTATGCCGAAACGATCGCCAGGATGGACGCGCAATCCAAGGATATCCAGAATTTCGTCGGCATGATAACGAGCATCTCCCAACGTACCGGCCTGCTCGCTCTCAACGCGGCCATCGAGGCGGCACGCGCCGGCGAAAGCGGCAGGGGTTTTGCCGTGGTGGCCAAGGAGGTGCGCAGCCTCGCCGATCGGGTCAACGAGGCCAACAACAGCATCTCCGAAAAGATCACCGGGATGCTCGACTACATCCACACCTCGACGGACGAGGCCCGTGTCATCCTGGGCTACTCGGAACAGACCGGCACTGCAGTCACCAGCGCCTGCAACCAGTTTCGCGGCATGATCGGCGATTTCGAACGGAACTCCCTGCGCCTCGAAGGGATTTCCCTGGCGGTCAACCAGCTCTCTGCCGTCAATCGCGGGGTCTACGAAAAGGTATCGACCATCACCGGGTTGAGCCACGAGGTGACCGTGCATATGGAGGAATCGGCCTACATGGCGGGGGTCCTGAAGCAGGAGACGGAACAGATGCAGGGGATCGTCTCCCACTTCAAGACCGGGGAGGGGTATCTCGAGGAGATCCTCGTTCAGGCCTCCGCATTTCGTGATGAGATGGCGGGGCGACTGGAGGCACTGCTCACGAACCGGCAGATCGACATCTTCGATCGCAAATACCAGCAGATCCCGGAGACCGACCCGCCCAAGTACCGCACCAACTACGACCTGGTTTTCGAGCAGGAAGTGCGCCCCAGTTACGACCGTATGCTGAAACAGACCCGGGGGGGAATATACTGCCTGTGCGTCGACATCAACGGCTACGGACCGGCCCACAACACCTGCTTCAGCCAGGCCCTCACCGGCGACCACCAGACCGATCTGGTGCAAAGCCGCGACAAGCGCATCTTCAACGACCCCACCGGGCGCCGGAGCGCCGGCAACACCGACACCTTCCTGCTGCAAACCTACGGACGCGACACCGGCGAGGTGCTCAGCGACCTCTCGCTCCCCATCGTCATCCAGGGCCGCCACTGGGGCGCGGTCCGTCTCGGCTTCGATCCCAGGGTCCTGATGGACGAGGAGAAGGGTTCAGGCCCGGCGCACCCTCGGGACGCAGCAAAGAAACCACCCTCCCGCAGGGCGATTCTCCCGATCAGCCATTATGTCTAGTCCACCGTACTTTGAACGACCAGCTGCGTTACCTCTCCTCAGAGCGCTCCGGCTACAGGGGGGCGCGCAAACGCGCATCGAGGGGGAGGGGCTGATCCTCGACAATCCGGACCCGCTGAAAGTCGGGGTGGGCCGGATTGAGCAGAACGTTTTTCTCCGGGACGTTGGCCGGCAGGAGCGCGGAAGGGACCTCAAGCCCCAGCGTCTCCCCCTTGGTTACCCATGCGCACCCCAGGTCCCTGAGCCGGCCGGGGGGCGGGTAATTTTGCCACCCCGGGGGGAGATCCTCAGGTTCAAGGCGCTGAATGACCGATTCATGGGGGATTTCGATGGTAGTCAGGACTAAAGAGAGGAAGGATTCGGTCGTCGGCTGGTGGACCAGGGATTCGAGAACCGAGAGCGAGACGCTGGTGGTCGTATAGAGGACCGCGGTCCCTTTCGGATTCCAGCGCCCCCCGTAACGCCGGGCGCCCTCGCCGGAGAGGTCCCGGGCAAAGCGGCTCGAGATCAGCCGGTACAGCCGCATCAGGAAAAGACCCCCTGCTCGAGACGGCCGAGTTCATCGAGGACGAGCTGGACGCCGGTGTTGGTATCGAGCAGGTCGAGAGGAACCTCGTTCCCCAAGCCGCGGATCGGCATCTTCAGCCACTTGACCGCCAGCTGTCGATCTTTGATGACCTCGGTGCAGCGCTGGTAAACCCTGGCAATCTGGACGATGTGGTCGGAGAGGTCGGGGGAGAGCCTCTTATCCGCCTCGTAGCGCTGGATCGTGCGCCAGGTCACCGGCAGATGCGCCGAAAGATCGATCGGCTTGATGTCGAGCGCCTTGGAAAGAAAATCGATGGATCGCCTGGGGAGTCCCTGACGGGTCTTTTCGATCAGGTCGAGGGGGGAGCCTTCCGGCAGTGAGACCCCGAGGATCTTGGTGAGTGCGACGGTGGGCATGGCGACCTCCATTCCTGTTCAATCCCGACCTGTGACAATTGTCTCCGACAATACGACAATTGTCAAACAGGAAACCCTTGTCAAACACCCCCGCCCCGATTAGTATCGTCTCCTCCCTGGAGGCCGTGCAATGAAGATCTGCCTGATCGAACCTTTCCATACCGGCTCCCACGCCGCCTGGGCCTGCGAGTACGCCCGCTGCAGCCGTCACGACGTCGAACTGTTGACCCTGAGCGGGCGGCACTGGAAGTGGCGCATGCATGGCGGGGCGGTAACCCTGGCGCGGCGCTTCCTGGAAAGCGACGGCAAACCGGATCTACTCCTTGCCAGCGACATGCTCGACCTGACGACCTTTCTCGCCCTGACCCGCAAAAAAAGCGCAGCCCTGCCGACCGCCCTCTATTTCCACGAAAACCAGCTCACCTACCCCTGGTCGCCGACCGATGCCGACCCGGTGCAACAGCGCGATGCCCATTACGCCTTCATCAACACCACCAGCGCCCTGGCCGCCGATGCCGTGCTCTTCAACTCCCGCTATCATCGCCAAACCTTTATCGGCGAGCTTCCGGCCTTTCTCAAGGGGTTCCCCGACGAAAACGAGCTCGAAAGCCTCTCGCACATCGAGGCAAAGAGCGCGATCCTCCCCCTGGGGCTCGACCTGCAGCGCCTCGACAGCCACCGGCCGACAGAGACGAAGGAGGCAGGGGCACCGCCGCTGATCCTCTGGAACCACCGCTGGGAGTACGACAAGAACCCGGAAGAGTTCTTCGCCGCCCTCTATAGCCTGCAGGAGGAAGGTCTCCGTTTCGAGGTGGCGATCCTCGGCGAATCCTACCGCAAGTTCCCGAAGGTCTTCACCGAGGCACGGCAGCGGCTCGGCAAACGGATCGTTCACTTCGGCTATGCCGAGAATTTTGCCGACTACGCCCGCTGGCTCTGGCGCGCCGACATCCTGCCGGTCACCTCCAGCCACGACTTCTTCGGAGTCAGCGTCGTCCAGGCAATCTACTGCCGCTGCGCGCCCCTCCTGCCGCAACGCCTCGCCTACCCCGAGCATCTGCCGGCAGCGCTGCAGGAGCGCTTCTTCTACGACGGCTTCGACGACCTGCTCGGCCGCCTGCGGACGATGCTCCAAAGCCTGCCGGTGCCGGAGACGGCGGCGCTGCGCGACCATGTAGGGCGCTATGACTGGGGGGAGTTGGCCGGGCGGTATGACGATCTCTTTGAATCGCTGGCCGGGGGACGGACGGACACCCCGTAGGGGCCATTCAAGATTTTGACGCCACCTCCCCAGGGATTTTCACACAGACCGGGGACTAGAACCCGGTGAGCCGGTGAAACCTCTTCCCCACCGTGGCCAGCATCCGGCCATAGGTCACCTGGGTCCGCCCCATCAGTTTGAGCATCCGGCCATTGAACCGTCTGGTGCTGTTGTCGGTCAAGCGTCCCATTCCGACGCGGAAACCGCCCCGGAGCTGATTCCATTGTCCTCTTGCGATCACGGCGTTCATCTGTAGTCTCCTTTCTTTGGCGTCTTCTTCCTGCACTCCCAGTTTATCGCGAAGTTCGACGATAGCCAGAGGAAATTTCACCCCTCGGCAGGACGCCAGTTCGCCGGGTAGGCGGGAAAATCGGCGCGGGCAAAAGGGTAGTCCTGATCGAGATGATCGGTCAGGGCCCCCTGGAGGAGGGCGGCGGCGTCGGCGGCAAAGACCAGCTCCTCGTGGGTCGGAACGACGTAGATCCTGACGCTCGACCCCTCGGCGCTGACCAGAACCTCCTGATCCACGGTATCCGGGGCGCGGTTGCGCACCCGATCGAGACGGATGCCCAAAGACCCCAGGGTTTCGAGGACCCGCTCCCGGACTCCGGCCTCGAGGAGACCGTGGCCGCTGGTGAAGACGATGGCATCGGGACGGCCGACGGCGGCAAGATAGCCGCCGATGTATTTTCTGAGGCGGTAGGCCTCCATCTCCACGGCCAGGAGGCAGCGCGCCTCCCCCTGAGCGGCCTGCGCAAGAACGGAGCGGCGGCTGACGGCGGTCCCGGTGATCCCGAAGAGGCCGCTGCGTTCGTTGAGGATTTCGTTCATCGCCGCCGGGCTCAGCCCCTCCTGGTCCATGAGAAAGGACGGGATCCCCGGATCGATGTCGCCGCAGCGGCTCTCCATCAGGGCCCCCTCGATGGGGGTCATCCCCATGCTGGTGTCGATGGAGGCGCCGTTTTTGATGGCGCACAGGGAGATCCCCCGGTCGACGTGCACGGTGATGAGGTTGCACTCGGCGGGAGCTTTGCCGAGGAGAGCCGAGGCGCGCTTGGCGAGATAGAGGTGAGAGGTGCCGTGAAAGCCGTAGCGACGCACGCCGAGGTTCTGGTACCAGCTGTAGGGGACGGGATAGATGTAGGCGTGAGCGGGCATGCTCTGATGAAAGGAGGTGTCGAAGACGGCGATCTGCGGGACCTTCGCCAGCAGGGCGAGCCCGGCTTCGACTCCGGCCAGATTGGGCCGGTTGTAGCGGGGAGCCAGGTGCTCGTAGGAGCGGATGGCCTCGATCACGTCCCTGTCGATGAGAACCGAACGGGAAAAGCGCTCGCCGCCGTGAACCACCCGGTGGCCGATGGCGGCAATCTTTTCCGGCCCGTCGAGGGGACCGGAAGCGGAATCGGTGAGGAGGGCCAGGAGGAGGGACAGGGCGGAGCGGTGATCGGGACAGGGCTCGCTGCGGCGAAGAAAGCGTCCATCGGGGCGGACGAAGGAAGCCGTGGCCAGGGGGGTCCCGACTCCGTCGACACTCCCCTGGCCGAGAAGGTGCTGCTTTTTCCAGTCAAACAGGACACAGGTGAGGCTTTGGGTGCGACAATTCAGCGTCAGTATGACCACGGAATCTCCTCTGCGACGAGTTATCGGCCGGTTCTTTGCCCCCGGGAAACCGGACGACGGGAAGCCGGGCTTGCAACGGGGTGAAACTGTCGCATTTTCGCCGGGGGACGTCAATGATCAAAATACCCGATCTGTAAATTAATACACCATGGCGCCGAAAACGAAAAAGCCCCGGACCTTGCGGGTCCGGGGCTCCTGATCATCGATTCGGGGCTTGGAAAAAGGGGGCCTGCCCTTAATTGCCGGTGCGGCTGCCGGGACGACGGGGGCGGCCGGCCGGGGCATAGGAGGCGGCGCCCCGGGAGCCGGGAGCCTTGGGACGGCTCGCTGCGCCGCGGGATCCCGGTGCCCCGTCGCCGGCGGGTTTGCGGCGCTGGGTCGATTGGCGGGGAGGACGGGCGAACTCGACGTCCCGGCTCGGGGCGGCGACGTTGTAGTCGAATCCGTCCACGGTGCGGCGTTCGATGGTCGACTTCAGGAGGCGCTCGATGGCGCGCACCGTCCCCGTATCCTCACCGGTGATCATGGTGAAGGCGTCCCCGGTGCGGGCGGCGCGGCCGGTCCGGCCGATGCGGTGGATATAGACCTCGGGGGTGTCGGGGATGTCGTAGTTGATGACGTGGGAGATCTGCGACACGTCGATGCCGCGGGCGGCGATGTCGGTGGCCACCAGGATCTGGTAGGCGCCGCTGCGGAAGCCGTCGAGAGCCGCCTGACGACGGTTCTGGGAAAGATTCCCCTGCAGGGAGGCCGCCTTGTAGCCGGCTTTTTCCAGCTGCTCGCCGAGGCGCTTGGCCCGGTGCTTGGTGCGGGCGAAGATCAGCACCGACTCGGTGTCGGTGTGCTGCAGCAGTTCGAGAACCAGGGGGGTCTTGAGGTGCTGGCCCACCGGAAAGAGCGCGTGGCTGACGGTCACCGCCGCGGAGGTGGTGCCGACCTGGATGGTCACCGGATGATGGAGGACATCGTTGGCGAGCTTGCGGATCTCCACCGGCATCGTCGCCGAAAAAAGGAGAGTCTGACGCTTGGCGGGGAGACGGGCCAGGATCTTGCGGATGTCGGGGAAGAACCCCATGTCGAACATCATGTCGGCCTCGTCGAGAACCAGGACTTCGAGGCGGCTGAGGTCGATGGTCCCCTGACCGATATGATCGAGGAGCCGGCCGGGGCAGGCGACGACGATTTCGACGCCGCGCTTGAGTTTCTGAATCTGGGGGTTGATCCCCACGCCGCCGTAGATGGTCATGCTGCGCAGGCGGGTCTCGGCGCCGAGGGTTTCGATCGCCAGGTGGATCTGCTCCGCCAGCTCACGGGTGGGTGCGATCACCAGGGCGCGCACGGATCCCCGTCCCCCCTCCATCAGGCGGTTCAGGATCGGCAGGGCGAAGGCGGCGGTCTTGCCGGTGCCGGTCTGGGCGAGGCCCATCACGTCATCCCCCTTCATGACCGCAGGGATTCCCTCGGCCTGGATCGGGGTCGGCTCGCTGTAACCGGCCGCTTTAACGCCTGCGGCAACCTGGGGGTGAAAATTGAATTCGCTGAAATTCATCATGTCCTTCTTTCTATGCCCGACAAAAAAAAGCCCCGGATCTTTTCCGGGGCTTCGTAAGATAATATCGAGTTTTTCCGGGGGGCTGGTATATGAATTGCCAATATTACAGCCCTGACCGATCCCTGTCAAGGAGAATTTCCGCAGCCGGGGCGCCTCCGTCCCCCTGGGCGACCGGCCGCCCCCCCGTCAAAGGGGACGGGGGATCTCGATGGCGATGACCGCCGCCGCCGGGTTGACGTAGACCAGGTAACCGATTCCGGGAATCAGGATCGGATCGGCGGCCGAGGTCAGACCTTCATCGAGGTAGGTATTCCCCCAATCCTGGCCGACATATCGATAGAGGGCGTTGAAGACCCAGTTCAGGGTCACCGCCTCGCCCCAGCCGACGGTCGCCCCTCCTTCCTGAATCAGCCTCACCTGCGAAAGGGTCTGATGACCCAGGTAGGGGTTGGTGATGATGTTCCACCCTCCGTGCAGAGGGAGGACGATGGTTGGCCCCGGCACCTCGCCGTATTCGGCCAGCTCCGGGAGGGTGGAGGCGGTGCCGCGATAAACGACATACCCTTCCCCGGCGGTCACGAAGGCGCCGTTATCGACGGGAGCATAGACCACCTGCCCCTCGCCGTCGAGGACCCAGCGATAGGCGGACGCCGTTCCCAGCGCGGCGACGCTGCCGAGGCGGGCGGCGGCG
>Ga0209231_1000365_pt1 | contig 27088 bp, 22 predicted proteins | sample Deesub45470m_DNA_FD_188086 | JGI IMG/M metagenome (GOLD analysis project Ga0209231, IMG submission 188086) | Deep subsurface microbial communities from North Pacific Ocean - 450_OLKR46/470m Metagenome (SPAdes) (version 2) | ecosystem: Environmental > Terrestrial > Deep subsurface > Unclassified ... | reverse complement strand
CCCCGGAACCAGCCCGCAAAACAGTCCAACCGCCACACCGCCCGCTACCGAACGGCGATTCAGATGCCACAAATTGGGATGCTGCAGCCAGCTGCCGAACGGTTTGAGCCAGCGGTTGTTTTTAACCGACTCATGGTGTGGCAGAAACTGACGTAAATATTTTCGCATGACGACATTCTAGCCGCGCGCTACGCTACGCGTATGGTTCTCTTCACTTTCTTCTTCGCTTTGGGCATCTGGCTGCTGCAACAGCAAGCGCTGCTGCCTGCTTTTTACTGGAGCTGGCTGCTGGCAGGTCTGCCGTTCATCCTGCTGATTCCAAACAGAAAACCAACGCTGCGCCTTACCCGCAGGGTATTGATAGCCATTCTTGCCTGCGGCCTCGGTTTTTATCACGCCGCCTGGCAAGCCGATAAGCGTCTTTCCATCAGCCTGCCGGATGAATGGCAGGGGCGCGACATCGAGGTAATCGGCGTGGTCGCCGGATTGCCGCACACCAGCGAGCGCGGCTTGCGCTTTAGTTTTGATGTCGAGAAAACCCTCACCAGCCAGGTGGATGTTCCGCAGCACATCTACCTCAGCACCTATTTTAATCCGCGCAGCAAACCTCTGGAGCTGCACGCCGGAGAACGCTGGCGGCTCACACTGCGTTTGAAACAACCCCACGGCAGCAGCAATCCGCACGGTTTCGATTTTGAATTGTGGGCGCTGGAAAATAATATACGGGCAGTCGGCTATGTGCATAACGCCGAAAAGCTTATGGCCGGGCACCCGAAAGGTAACAATGTCCGTCTGGATGTGCTGGCCGATGGCATGTTTTACCGTATCGAAAGCTGGCGAGAAGCGGTGCGCGACAAGTTCAAAGCCACGCTGGGCAACGCGCCTTATGCGGGTGTATTGAGCGCACTGGCCATCGGCGATCAGGGCAGTATTCCGCAGGCGCAGTGGCAGATTTTCACCCGCACCGGGATTAATCATCTGGTCAGCATTTCAGGACTGCACATCACCATGCTGTCCAGCATGGGCTTTGCGCTTTGTTACGGGCTGTGGCGGCGCAGCACGCGCTTGACGCTGTGGTTGCCAGCCCGCAAGGCAGCCGCAAGCGCTGCCTTGCTGGTGGCACTGGGCTACGCCCTGCTGTCCGGTTTCGGCGTACCCGCACAACGCACCGTGTACATGGTGGCCGCTGTCGCCGCAGCACTCTGGCTGAATCGCAATTTTTCGCTGTCCCAGATACTCAGCATCGCGCTACTGGCGGTATTGTTTGCCGACCCATGGGCAGTGCTCTCGCCCGGTTTCTGGCTGTCGTTCGGTGCGGTGGCACTCATCCTTTATGCCACTGCGCACCGCATCGGGCGCGTATTCCGGCTACCCGAGGAAGGCAACGGCTTGATGCACGCACTCAATTATCCCTTGCGCGTGCTGCGGGAATACGCAACCGTACAATGGGCGATGAGCATCGGCCTGATACCCTTGTTGCTGGGATTATTCCAGCAAGTCTCGCTGGTGTCGCCCATCGCCAATGCCTTCGCCATCCCGCTGGTGAGCCTGATTATCGTGCCGCTCGCTTTACTGGGCGCGGCATTGCCGACCGAAGTGCCGCTGTGGCTGGCGCATATTGCGCTGGATTGGACGATGATCCCGCTGCAATGGTTGAGTACCCTGCCCGCAGCCGTCTGGACACAACATGCCCCGCCGCCATGGAGCATCGTGTTCGGCATGCTGGGCGTGGTGTGGATGCTGTTGCCCTGCGGCTTTCCGGCACGCTGGCTGGGATTGCTGCTGATGCTGCCGATGTTTCTGAGCGCGCCCGAGCCGCCACAGCCTGACACGGTACGCCTGACTATCTTCGACGTTGGACAAGGCCTGTCAGTTGCCGCACAAACCCGTCATCACGCCCTGCTCTACGATACCGGGCCGGATTTTTCCGGCGAAGCCGACAGCGGCAACCGCATCCTGATACCCAGTTTGCGCGCCATGGGCATCAGCGCCCTTGACGGACTGATCCTGAGCCACGACGACATCGATCACACTGGCGGCACGGCTTCCATCCTGCAGGCCATGCCCGTCAGCTGGGTCTCGTTTTCGCAACCCATCACCCGACTCAAGTCCGTTCCGTCCCTCCCCTTTGAGACCCATCGTTGCGTGGATGGCGTCAAATGGCGCTGGGATGGCGTGGGATTCGAGATACTGCACCCCGGCCAAAACAATCGCGCCAAGCCGCATGACAACGAACAGAGTTGCGTGCTGCGCATCAGTACCGGCAATCAGCACATCCTACTGACCGGAGACATAACAAAGCGCAGCGAACAGCGCCTGATCAAAGCACATCCCGACCAACTCGCCGCCAACCTGCTGGTCGCCCCGCATCACGGCAGTGCAAGTTCTTCAGAACTTGCCTTTGTCGCTGCCGTATTGCCCGACTACACCGTATTCACAGCGGGCTACCGCAACCCGTTCAAACATCCCAGAGCAGAAATAGAACAACGTTATGCCGACAGCGGCGCGCAACTGCTGCGTTCGGACAGGGACGGCGCGATTCTGGTCGAGATGAACGCGCATGGGCTGAGCGTCGAACGCTATCGCAAAACGCACCGCCGTTACTGGACGCACACGCCACAGCCGGATTGAGATGATGACTAGGCCGGATTACATAGGCAGTTTGACATATGGCACTCAGACTCTAAATCTGCAAGACTGCACACCGATGAGCGAATCGGAATAGCCGGGGGGCAACCGAAATCATGCGAGTCATTGCCTGTGCATGCAGATAGCTATGCCACCCGCCACATCTTCATCAATCGTTCAACAAATCAGCATTTGCCAGGTTTCGGTGTAATGGGTGGCGCGCCGGATGCAACGCTACAACTGCCACCTGCCACGACAACATCACAAGGAGAGTTAAAATGGCCGACGTATCAAGCTACCACGTTTTGTTTTATGGCAGCCCGGAAGGTTATCAAACCAACCGTGCTCAGATTCAACTCAATGACGCAAGCGGAAAAACGCTGGCCTGGGTTCGATTCAATGACCCCGGCATGTTCTTTGAGGCCGATGCGAACACAGGCGGAATTATCAAGATGCATCTCCCTTCCAGCATGTTCCAGAGCGTCCTCGATGTACTGCGCAACGAGAAACCCATTAACGTCTACTTTGCCCAGGGACGTGGATTCCTGGGTACCGGTACTCTCGAAGCCGTAGGCGAAGGCGAATAAAACCGACTCGCCCTTCAACCTGGTGCTGGTCATATCAGACGGCGCCAGGTTGACAGACACAGCGAACGCTCACCCCACCCGGCTTGCCTGTGCTACGCTGCACGCCATGAAAAATATCACTGCACACCTCGCCTCTTTATCCATCACCGCCTGGGTCGGCAGCTTGTGGGCCATCGGCTATCTCGCCGTGCCTACCCTATTCCATGCCCAACCCGACAGACAACTGGCGGGCATGCTGGCCGGAGAACTATTTGTCTGGTCGGGCTACCTCGGCATGATTTGCGGGGCGTATCTGCTGGCGCACTACGCGAGTCAGTCCGGCCGCGCAGTCATGCGTCTGCAAGCATTCTGGACAGTTGCAATCATGCTGTTGATTACACTGACAATACAGTTTGGCATACAGCCTGTCATGGCTGACCTGAAGACACAGGCATTGCCGCTTTATGTGATGCACAGCCCGCTCGCCGATCAGTTCAAAATGCTGCACGGTCTGTCCAGCGCACTCTATCTGGTGGAAAGTTTGCTGGGCGCATTGCTGGTCATTAAAAGCCGCAGAGGCTAATCATACGCCAGCAATCAAGCCGGATTAACCCCGCCTCAGCTGCGCCTCAAATTGCTCAATCGGCACCGGCTTGCCGAACAAATAACCCTGGTAACGCATGCATCCGGCTGCCATGATGAAATCACATTGCGCTTGTGTTTCCACGCCTTCGGCTATCACTTCCATGCCCAGATTGTTGGCCATGCCGATGATGGTTTGAACGATCACCGCATCGGTGGGTCTTGTGCCGATGTTGCACACAAAAGATTGATCAATTTTCAATTGATCGAGTGGCAACCGGGTCAGATAGGACAGTGATGAATAGCCAGTACCGAAGTCATCCATAGAGAAGCGCACGCCAGCTTGCTTTAATGCCTGCATCTTGGCGATGGTATCGCCAACATTATCGAGCACGATGCTTTCGGTCAATTCAAGTTTCAGGCTCTGCGGATTAATACCGGTTTGATGAATCACTTCGATAACCTGCGCAACGAAATCTGTCTGGCGGAACTGCCGCCCGCTGACGTTAACAGCAAGCATTAAATCCCGGGTATGCGGATCGCTTTCCCAGGACTTTATTTGCCGACAGGCGCTTTCCAATACCCAGTGTCCGATGGGCAGAATCAGCCCTGTCTCCTCAGCCAGCGGAATAAATTGCAGTGGCGAGACCAACCCCACATCAGGATAAAACCAGCGCAACAAAACTTCTGCGCCGATAATTTGCCCCTCGTGATTGACCTGCATCTGATAATAAAGCCGGAATTCTTGATTACGCAAGGCTTCACGCAAACCTGTTTCAAGTCGGGCGCGGCTTTCCAGCTCAGCCTGCATCACCGGATCAAAGAAACGCAAGGCATTGCGGCCGGATTTCTTTGCTTCGTACATGGCCGTATCTGCCTGTTTTAGCAACTCATCGAGTTTTTCCGCATGATCGATGAACAAGGTGATCCCCATACTCGATGAACTATACAACTCACATCCTTCAAGAAAATAGGGCTGGCTGAGTGCCACGAGTATCTTCTCACCCACCCCTCGCGCCTGTACGGCAGCATGCGCCTTCTCAGCGCTCAAGCCCTCCAGCAACAACACAAATTCATCTCCGCCAAAACGCGACACGGTATCCCCATCGCGAATGCACTCTTGCAGGCGTTTAGCGACCTCAATCAGCAGCAAATCACCAATATCATGTCCCTTGGTGTCGTTCAGCGTCTTGAAATTATCGAGGTCAATAAACATGAGTGCACCGCCAGCCTGATTGCGTGCGCTGATCGAGAGGGCCTGCCGGAGACGATTAAGCAAATAACGACGGTTGGGCAGCTGGCTGAGCGGGTCATAAAAGGCAAGTTGGTGTATATCGTTTTCGGCCTGTTTACGTTCGGTGATGTCTATAAACGAGCCGATATAATTCACAATTGTCCCGTTTGTGCCGAGAACTGCGGAAATACTAAGCCATTCAGGGTAGATTTCCCCATTCTTGCGCTTGTTCCAGATTTCCCCTTGCCAGTGATGGTTGTGATTTACACTTTCCCACATAGCCTGATAGAAGGCGGCGTTATGACGACCAGACTGAAGAAGCAGAGCCGGAGTCTTGCCGATGGCCTCGTCGGCACTGTAACCAGTCATCCGGGTGAATGCCTGATTAACCCGGATAATCACAGAATGCTTATCCGTTACCAGCATGCCCTCGTCGATCTCGAAGGCGATGGCTGCGATGCGCAAGGCCGCCTCATGTTCTTCACGCACCGACATCATGCTGTTGAACGCGTGCGCCAGCCTGGCAATATCCTTCGGTCCGCTGGGCACGGCGCGCACCAACAATTCGCCCATCCGGGCACGTTCCATACTGGCTGACAAATGTTCGAGCGGGCGCGCCATCCCACGGGTCAGATAACGGATCAACAACAGAAAAATCAACGCAAAAAAGAACGACGTGAATAGATTGGAGATAAAAATATCGGCGGTTCTTCTGGACAGATCCGCCTTGCTCATCACCACCGAAACATTGCCGAGGAATTCGGGTGTAGTCACCTCACCGAAGGGTGAACCCGCAGAAGGCTGGGAATAGACCGGTGCGGCAAAGCGCCACGACTTTGAACTTTCAGTGCTGAGTATGGCGGAGGCTTGCAACCCATTGGTCTGGCCGGATTGTTCGAGAAATTCGGCAAAGTTGGTATTGCCGCGTGCCAGCAACACACGCCCGTTGACATCGCGGATTTCCACGCCGATTATCCCCGGGAAAGCCATGGTGATGTTCACCGCTTCAGTGACATTGTCGGCGGAAGAATAAATCAGCGCCAGAGCGCTTTGACGCGCCAGATTCTCTGTGACCTGCTGCCCCTGCTCAATCAGGCTGTCGCGCATTCGCTTGTTGCCTTGCCATGATCCCGCAATGGAGGAAAACAACGCCAGAGCGAGAATGCCGAGCGTCACCGTGATACCGATCTGGCGCGAGAAGGTGAGATTCTGGAAATATGTCGCGAAAGTTTTCCTCATAAATGGCGCGCCTTATTGTGCGGGGAACGTCATATCATAACTTTGCGGGCGGCCGGTATTGATTCCAAGGTGTTGGGCTGTACGTAAGTTGATAGCCATCAACACTTCACGCAACGGGAACATGCCGGATACCTCATTATCGCCGGACGCCATGAAAGCCAATGCGGAACCGGCAAGATGGCGACCCAGTTCGACATTGTTCGGATACAGCGAGAACAGCACGCCGCGCCTGACATGACCAAAATTACTGGAAAACACGGCCAGGTTACGCGCCCATGATCCCTCAAGCACCAAGGGGAGCACCGAGCCCTCTTCCACCGTGGTGGAATCATGGGGCAGCCATAAGGCATCCTGACTGCTGTCGGCGCTGGCGAGAATTTTCTGATAAGCCAGCGTCGCACTGCGCAAGTCCTGTGCTTCATAGGCCGTAAATTCCAGCCCCTGAGCGCGTGCAGCCTCTTTCGCCAGACGCATCATCCATGCATTCTGGCGCGGATCGTACACAGTGAACACCCGCCGCGCCTTGGGCATCATGCTCTTCAGGCGCGAGAACAACAGCGCCGGGTCCGGTGACAGGCTATTTACCGGATGATCGCGCACTTCGTTTTCCGGTGCCGTCAGTACAGCCCCCACCACGACGCGGATATTGCTATCCAGCGAGCCAGCGACCTTCACGCCCTGCCTGCCCAGTGCGATCACCACCCGGGTATCCTGGCGGCGCAGAGAATTATTCAACTCGTCGATATCCACGTTCGACCCTACCGCAAAATTGGTCACGCGTCCTCTGGCCTTCTCCTCGATTCCGCCCACAATTTGCGTGAATACACTACGATAAGGTTCACCGATATCAGGGTAGATTACCGCGATGTTGCCTACCCCCGATGCCTGCGCGATTTTATTGGAAAGATTATTGCTTATTCTGGCAACCGGGCCGGCGACCCAGATGGGGAAAACCACAACATCAGGAAATGCTTCGATGGCACGGGTCACATCAATATATCTGTCCTTCAGCTCAACAGGCGAGGAATGAGACAGCAACAACGTATTGTTAGCGCGAATCGACCCGTGAGCATCTTGCAGCAGCAACGCAATTCCGGGGGGCAAAACTGAAGTATCTTTCTGAACCGCCCAAACCGGAACGGTTGCCATCGTCAGCAGTGCAACTGCCAGTAGCACAGCGCCCGCCCGTATACGGCAAGCAGACATAATGCAGGGCAGCTGAGTCAATATCCCCATGTTAATTTTTTTGTCATTACATTAATGTGCCTGATCACAACGAATAATTTCCGTTTGCATTCCTTCTTTGCTCAGACACGTTCAAAACGCTAGTTGAACCGATAGGACACGCGCATTCCACCACAATAAATATCGATGCACAACAGGCTGGCCAATCGCAGTCGCACCACATGGCGTAATAGTATCAGCCTTTACATAAACCTTATTTGAATTGTGGCTTAAAAAATGCAGTTCAGCGAGAAATTACGGTAGCATTATCAACCACAATAATTATCGGTGGCAGACTAATAACGCTGGGACTCCTCGGCAATTCATTGAAATGATATGTTAATAACGCGAGGGGGTTTCACTTATGGGCGCTCATGTTTTGCCTGTCAATAACCATACGAAAGCAGTAGCAAATGGTCCGGCAATCGTTCCTGCTCGAACCGTGGCCGACTTGCTGGTTACCTATCTGGAACAGATAGGCGTTGAATACGTGTTCGGTGTGCCGGGTGGAGCCATCGAACCCCTGTTTAACGCGATGGCACGCAGCCAGCGGCGCGGTGTTCTTCGACCAATCGTGGCGCGGCACGAAGCCGGAGCTGCATTCATGGCTGATGGCTATGCCCGTGAGACCGGGCGTCTGGGGGTATGCTGTGCCACTTCCGGCCCCGGTTCAACCAACTTGATTACCGGCGTGACATGCGCGCACGACAACAATGTCCCGCTGCTGGCGATCAGCGGTCTTCCGCCGCTGCCTTCATTCGGCAGAGGCGCGTTACAGGAATCTTCCAGCACCGGTGTCAACGCCTTTGGCATGTTCAGTCACTGCACGCGTTACAACGCCATGATTTCACACCCTGATTAGTTCGAACGCAAGCTGGCCAACGCACTGATGACAGCGCACCAAGCCCCCGGTGGCCCTGTGCATCTGGCGATTCCCTTGGACATCCTGCGCGGCGCGATATCGAGCGACATCCCGACCTACGATCTGGCAGCCTTGTTTAAACATGAGCCTGTACTGATCAATGAACATGCGATACAGCGACTCTGTAACGAACTGCAGCAGTCATCGCGCGTTGTGTTCATGATCGGCTCCTCCTGTATGGATGCCATCGAAGAAATCATGACACTGGTCAAGCTAACCCGTGCATTATTCATTACCACTCCCGATGCCAAAGGCTACATCAATCCACTGCACCCGGCCTATTGTGGTGTATTTGGCTTCGGCGGTCACAGCAGCGCCAATGCGCTGCTGGCCAGTGCGCCAGATATTGTGCTTGCCTTTGGCACTGGCTTCAGTGAATTTGTCAGCGGCGGCTGGTGCGACTCCCTGCTCAACAAACGCCTGGTGCACATCGACAATTCAGAATACAACCTAATGCGTTCACCGATGGCCATGCTCCATATGCGCGGACACATCCGTTCGACATGTGAACGCCTGATCGAACTGCAAAAAGCCATTTCCCCACGCATCGCCGAGTGCATCAGACGCCCGAACGGCCTGGCCGGAGTCACCCTCCAGTCGCCCGAAAGCTACAATTCCGACGCCACCCCGATCAAGCCGCAACGCCTGATGAAAGCCTTGTCCGAGCGCTGCCCGCCCAACACTCGCTTCCTCGCCGACTCCGGCAACAGCATGGTGTGGACGGTGCATTATCTCCAACCGCTGAATCGGCGAATTGAACGGCCACCCCTATATGTCGATGGGCAAATGCCGGAGCAACGCTCGGGCACGGCCAACTGGTTACGCGTGATGATGGACTTTTGCCCGATGGGATGGGCCATCGGTGCTTCGGTCGGCATCGCACGGGGCAATTCAGCCTGTCCGGTCGTCTGCATTACCGGCGACGGTGCTTTTCTGATGAGCGGTCAGGAAATCACCGTCGCCGCCATGGAAAACCTTTCCGTCGTTTTCGTCGTGCTCAACGACGGTGCGCTGGGAATGGTCAAACACGGCCAGCGGCTGGCGGATGCCGAACCCATCGGTTACGAATTGCCACAGGTCGATTACCGCAAGCTTGCCGAATCCATGGGCATACCCGGTTACGTCATCCACTCGCCGCAAGAGTTAGACGATCTCGACTTCGACGCGATGCTGCGGCGCAAAGGGCCAACGCTGCTCGACGTGCGCATCGACCCTGATGAAGTGCCGCCGATGGTGCTGCGCATGAAAACCTTGGGAACCCTGAAATGAGCACCGACAAAATCCACACGCGCATCTGGCGCGAAGAACCCGAACCCGACAACCCCTTCGCCACCCGTGCAGCCTTCTGCCGGGGGTACGACGTTTACGGTCAGATGGTAGGCAATGCCCGCTGGGTCGAAATGCTCGCACTGCTGTTCCGCGACGAATTGCCCGCCGCTACCGAACTCGACATGCTGGAAGCCTTGGCGGTCGCGCTGGCCAATCCCGGCCCGCGCGATGCGTCAGTTCATGCCGCCATGTGCGGCAGCGTGGGCGGCTCCAGTGCCGCAGCCTCCTTGATCGCCGCACTCTCCGTCGGCGCGGGACGCTTTCGCGGTGCTCGCGACGTATACGACGCCATGATCGCCTGGGACACTTGCGGCACCGATCTGGATGCCTGGAATACCTACAGCCGCCTTGATACGCGGAGCGATTTCGTGGATACCTGGCCCCGGCGCGAGCATCCTCCGGGGTTCGACCCCCACGGTGTATCCACTGCCACCAGCGTGTGCCAGTTGCTTGAAACGCTGGCTCGTATCGGCGCTACACCGCGCCTGTCCTGGCTGACCTCGCAACGTTGGCAACTGGAAAAGATTATCGAACTGCCTCTGGATGTCAGCGGTGTAGCCGCAGCCGCATTCGCGGATTTGGGGTTCAATCCGAACGAAGGGGAAATGCTCTATCTGCTGCTGCGCCTGCCCGGCGCGGCGGCACACGCCCTGGAACAGGAGGGCTACGGCTACAAACAATTCCCTTTTTACCCGGTGGAACTGGAAGACGATCCCGCTGCCAGGGAGTTGCCATGAACGGCCCCGAATTATTGGCGGCCCATATCGGCGTCCTGCGCACCAGAGTCGGCGCGTGCTGGCCGGGTACGCGCGCGGTGTTTCGCGGCCTCGACCTGCATCAGGGCTTGCACGATGCCGACTGGCTGGAACTGTATCTGTTCGGCATCACCGGGCGCCGTTATACCCCCGAACAAGTCAAACTGCTTCATGGTATCTGGGTAATCACCAGCTATCCCGATGCGCGCATCTGGAACAACCGCGTCGCCGCCCTCGCCGGAAGCAGTCGAAGTACACCGGCATTGGGCTTGGCCGCCGCAATGGCGGTTTCTGAGGCACGCATCTATGGCGGCGGCCCCGGCCTGCGCGCCATCGACTTTTTCCTGCGCGCCGGAAAAGCGGTCGCTTTTGGCCAGACACTGCGCGACTTCATGGACGAAGAACTAAAGTCAAAGTACATTTACGGCTATGGCCGCCCTATCGATTCCTGCGACGAACGCCTGCCGTGGCTCGCCAGTCTTGCCAGGGAACAGGGGCTGGATCAAGGACAACATTTCAAGATGGCGTTCGAGGTCGAAATAATCCTGCTGGAGATGGGCAAACCCAATTTACGCATGAATTATGCTGGCATGATAGCCTCCCTGGCGGCCGATTTAGGGCTGACACCGAGGGAGTTTCATATTTTTCTCGTTCCGATGTTCCTCGCAGGAATGCCGCCATGCTGGCTGGAAGCGGCGGAAAAACCTGAAGGAACGCTTTTCCCCACACCATGCGGTGAAATTGCCTACGAAGGCATAGGGCAACGGACTTGGCGCAATATAATACCTTGAGTAACCCGCCTGCCAGTGTTGTATACTTTTCCAGAAACCAGACATACTGAGGCGCCGATTTTCATCGGCAGACAATAACAAGATGTTGTTTGATATCACTGGGGGAGTACCACTATGCAACCGAGCATTCGTCGCCTGACAATTTGCGTAATGCTGTCTTTAGCCTGGACAGGTTCCGCCACCGCACTGCCTTCCGAAGAGGGAGACCTAGCACTGATCTACGGAGATAATTCCACCGTCAGCATCGCCACCGGTGGCCGGCAAGCCATTACCCGTGCACCTTCCAGTGCAACTGTTATCACCGCACAGGATATCAAGGCCATGGGGGCAACCGGACTGGAACAGGTTCTGGAGTCGGTTCCCGGACTGCATGTTTCCATGAACAATATCGCCTCGGGTCCGATTTACAGCTTTCGTGGCATTCATACCACCCGCAATTCGGAAGTGTTGATGCTGGTTAATGGCATGCCGATCACCAATGTGTTTGCCGGTGATCGCAGCCAGATGTGGGGCGGCATGCCGCTTGAGAATGTAGCGCGCATCGAAGTGATACGCGGGCCGGGATCGGCGCTGTATGGCGCAGATGCCTTCTCCGGAGTAATTAACGTTATTACCAGGACGGCGGCGGACATCAAGGGCAGCGAATACGGAGCACGTATCGGCAGCTTCAACACACGCGAGGCGTGGATACAGCATGGCGGAAAACTGTGGGAACTGGACGCCGCGTTCTATCTCGGCGCGGGCAATACCGATGGCCAGAAGGGCATCATTCAGAAAGATGCCCAAACGGCCTGGGATGCAATTTTCGGCACAAAAGCGTCGCTCGCACCCGGACCTGTCAATGCACAAAACAAGTCGATCGATGCACGCGCCGACCTGTCCTATGGGGCATGGCGTTTGAGGTCGGGTTATCAACAACGGGAACTGGGCAGTGGCGCAGGGCTCGCGGCGGCGCTGGATCCCAACGCGCGCATTCCCGAGTCCAGACTGTATCTGGATGCGAGCTATGAAAAAACCGGCTGGTCGCCCAACTGGGATGTGTCCGCAGTAGCGGGTTATTACGACATCAAGAGTAATCCCGCCAATCCTGCCTACACCTTGTTTCCAGCGGGTGCATTTGGCGGTGCGTTCCCCAATGGCATGATCGGCAATCCCGGACACGCCGAGCAGCACACCCATGCCAGCGTGACCGCCGTCTATACCGGTTTTGAACAACATCTCCTACGCGCAGGCACAGGACATCGTGTGGACGATTTATACCAGACGCAGGAATTCAAAAATTTCGATGCGAATTTTGCGCCGCTGCCCGGCGTGATCGATGCAAGCGGCAATCCGGCGCTGGTGTTCTTGCTGCCGCACAAACGCAGCGTCACCTTTGCTTTCGCCCAGGACGAATATAGTTTCGCGAGGGACTGGACGCTGACGGCGGGCGTGCGGCATGACCATTATTCCGACTTCGGCGACACCACCAATCCGCGCATCGCGCTGGTGTGGGATGCCTCCTACAATATCGTGATCAAAGCCATGCATGGCACGGCATTCCGGGCGCCTTCCTTCACTGAACTGTACAACATCAACAACCCTGTGACCATCGGCAATTCCCGTCTCAAACCTGAGACCATCACCACGGATGAACTGGGGTTTTTATGGCAGCCGGTGAACAAGCTGAAAACCAGTCTGAATTTTTTCCAGTACCACATGCGCAACATTATTTTGCCCGTAGGGACGACGTATCTGAATAGCGGTGGACAGACAGGCCGTGGCTTTGAATTCGAAGCCACTTTTGAGGCCGATCGCAACCTGCGCCTGACGGGCAATGTTTCAGTGCAGCGCTCGAAGGATGCGGCCACCGGACAGGATGCGGGGCTGGCGCCACATCAACGGCTGTTCGCCCGGGCGGACTGGCGTTTCATGCCGCTATGGCAGTCCGGTGTCACAATAAATCATGTAGCAGGACGCATGCGTGAGCCGGGCGACACCCGCCCGCTGATTCCGGATTACACCACGGTAGATTTAACCTTACGGCGCGAAAAACTCGTCAACGGTTGGGAGGTGAGCGCAAAAGTGATGAATCTGCTCAATACGGATGCCAGAGAACCAACCTTTAAATCGGCAGGCATGTATTCCGATCTGCCGCTGCCCGGACGTGCCTTCTACCTCCAGCTTCAGCATAATCTTTGATAAACCCAGATAGTTCATTAGAAAAAACTGCGTCATACCGGCCTAATGGATTATTTGGGATGAATTGCTCACGTTGCCTCAGTTATTTCTTGCAAACACCTCGAATTGCTCCGCCAGCAGTGGCTTGCTGAAATAATAGCCCTGCACCTCATCGCACCCTTGTAAACGCAGAAAAGCCAATTGCCCGGATGTCTCCACGCCCTCGGCTATCGTGCGGATGCCCAGGCTGCTGGACATGTTGATGATAGCGGTAACGATCGCCTTGTCTTCCGGATCATCGGTAATATCACGCACGAAGGATTGATCTATCTTCAACTTGGATACCTTGAACTTTTTCAAATAGCTCAATGAAGAATAGCCGGTGCCAAAATCATCGATGGACATACGGATGCCGCTTTCATGCAGCCTGTCCATCACCGCGATAGCGGCCAGAGGGTTATTCATCGCCACGGCCTCGGTCAGTTCCAATTCCAGATATTCGTGCGGCAGCCCCACATCATCGAGTATGCCGTTCACTCGCTCTATCATATTAGCCTGATGAAACTGCACCGCAGACAAATTAACGGCCATCACCATCGGCGGTAACCCGCTGTCCATCCAGTCCTTCAACTGTCTGACCGCCGTGCGCAACACCCACTCGCCTATCTGGATGATCTGCCCGCCATCTTCGGCGATGGGAATAAATTCAGCGGGAGAAATCATGCCCAATTCAGGATGCCGCCAGCGCAGCAAGGCTTCCGCGCCGACGACACGTCCATCCTGTATCGCTAATTGCGGCTGGTAATGTAAAAACAATTCGTTGCGCGACAATGCGTAACGCAACGCATTCGCCAGTTGCATGCTGCGCACGGAACTGGCCTGCATTTCAGGCGTAAAAAACCGGAAATCGTTACGCCCTTCCTGCTTGACGCGGTACATGGCTGCATCCGCATGCTTGGACAAGGTCTCGAAATCCTTACCATCGTCCGGATAGATCGCGATGCCGATCGAGGGTGTCGCAATCAGTTCATGCTGTTCGACTTGCCAGGATAGTGACACCGCTTCGAGCAGCTTGGTCGCCACATGCGCCGCGCCATTGGCATCGACACCGGGCAGGACAATAATAAATTCATCACCGCCCTGACGCGACACCGTATCTTCATCGCGCAAGGTTGCCTTCAGCCGCTTTGCCACCTCCATCAATAATTGATCGCCAATGGCGTGTCCCAACGTGTCGTTGATATTTTTGAAGCGGTCCAGATCGATAAACATCAACGCCAGTTGCTCGCCACTGCGCTGCGCCAGGCTGAGCGCAAACTGGAAACGTGCATGCAACATGCTGCGATTGGGCAGGCCCGTAAGCTGATCGAAATGCGCCAGCCTTTCGATGCGTTCTTCAGCCTTCTTTCTCTCGGTGATGTCCTGCCTCACCGCCAGATAATTGGTCACCCTGCCGCTGGCTTGTCTCACCGGTGATATCTGTACGGCTTCGGTATATTCGCTGCCATCCTTGCGACAATTGACCAACTCTCCCTGCCAGGGCTCACCGCGCGCCAGATGCGACCACATGTCATCATACGTTGCTCTGGGTGTCTTGCCTGACTGCTGGATGCGCGGATTCTTGCCGAACACATCATCCAGACTGTATCCGCTTACCTTCCTGAAGGTTGAATTGACATATTCGATACGTCCATCAAGATCGGTGATCACGATGGAATTGGGACTTTGCTCCATGGCAAAGGAAAGCGTGAACAATGACTCTTCGGTTCGTTTGTTCTCGGTAATATCCTGCGCGGTTCCCGCCATGTAATCCGGTTTTCCGTCAGCATCCAGAATCAACTCACCCTGCCCGTTAATATAGCGGATGGCACCCTCCCGCCAGATACGGAATTCCAGAGGGTCCGGCTTCCGTCCTGATGCACAGGCTGCGATCCATTCCTGCATGGCAGACTGGTCATCGGCGTGTATCAACTTGATAAAATCATCAACATTGAGTGTAAATGTTTCGGGAGCAACGCCATAAATCCGATACATCTCATCCGACCACGATAATTTACCGGCGAGGTCATAATTCCAGCTGCCGATGTGAGCAATTTGCTGCGCCTGTCTGAGATGATATTCACTCTGTTGCAGAACGATCTTTTCCAGCTTTTGCTCGGTAATATCCTGATAGAGACCCAGTACCCCTATCGTTGTGTTGTCCTTATTGCGCAACGGCACCTTGGAAGTGCGCAACCAGGTAATTTTCCCGTCCGATGAGGTTGTCGGCTCGTCATAAAAAAGTTTGGGGATACCCGTGTCCATGACCTGCCGGTCATCGGCACGATAAATATCGGCCTGTGCTTTCCAGGCCAACTGGTAATCATCCTTGCCGACCACCTCCTCAGGGGATGCCGCTCCCGCATCGGCGGCAAAAGCGGGATTGCAGCCCATATAGAATAACTCATTGTTTTTCCAGAAAATACGCGTCGGAACTGCGTCGATAACCGCCTTGAGCAGGCCGTGCGATTCAGCAAGCTCCAGCTCCATCTGCTTGCGTTCGGTAATGTCGCGTGACAGCACGACAAAACGCGGCGCCTGCTCAGGTTCAACGGATTTCCGGCTGCCCGAGAACTCGAACCAGCGTTTCCCTCTGGACGACTCCAGTTGATATTCACCCTTGGCAAACCCGGTTTTGTAGGCCTCCTGCAAGGCTGACATGCCGATCTGTGCAACATCGCTCGGCAGCATTTCCCGCATCGTCTTGCCTATATAGGTGTCGGCCAATACAGGCTGAAAATCTGAACGAGGAGAGTGATACGCATGGTAGCGCCCCTCCAGATCGACCTCAAACAGCAGGTCGGGAATTGCTTTAACCGTGGCGTGCAGTTGATTTTGCGCGGCTTGCAGCTGAAGGTAGGGGCGTTCTATGGCTACAATAAAGATCGCACGATAAAGAAACAGATAGGAGGCTACCTTGTACAGATGCCCCATCAGGTTGTAAATATCGCTTACCTCGGCATAAAGCGTAAACAAATATTCGCTTAACGCCATTGCGCAGACTGCGCCAAACAATCCCGCCGCATCGTATGGCTGTGGTTTGCACATGCGCATCCACAGAATAGCTGCCGTTGCCAGATTCAGCGCGATCAGCACGTACTCATAATAGATCTTGAACCGGGTGAGCCCCTGCCCGTCAACGAAAGTCTGTGGCAACAGATAAGCGTGAAACAACATCAGCCAGTGCAGACATCCGACCACTGCTACCACACTGGCAAGCAGCACATAACGGAATAATGCGGAGCCTAGCGTTCTCCAGGGCAGGATAGCAACCGCAAGCAGCGTAATCGCTGCCAGCGTACGCGCCGCCAGCCAGAAGCCTATCGCCTTCTCCGGACTGCCCGGGGTGACAAAATCAGGCATACCCGCGTAGGAAATGGTGTGCGTAAAATCCAGCATACCCACCCCGAGAAATGCGCAGGCAATCAACAGCAAGTTGCCGGGTAATTTCCGACGATAGGCATGCCAGCCCACCGCGAATATCAGTATCGCAATAACAATCGCGATGGTTTCGAGCAGGGTGTGCAGTGGCAAGTAACCGGCGATGCCACGCGTTTCAGGCAACGGCGGAAGCGCGCTTACCAGCAATATAGCCAGCGTCAGCAGTACGACTATGATACCCACACGGCGCATTGCTTGCTGATGGCTGGCGTGTAACCCGAACCACGGTGCGACTTCTTTTTTAAACTGCGTCATGCCTAATAGCCTCTGAATAACAGGGTTTTTACGTGACCGGAGTATAAAGAACATCGGCCGGCTTGTATCGCCTATCCTGCCATCACCAGGAGGCGTTTTATGCGAATTACCGGCCCGCTATTTAAATTTTATTGAATATTTATGTTGTATTTGAGAGCCTGAAGCATTAGCATTAACTTATTCACTCAAATAACATTTCAAAAAATACACTCTGCGCAGTACAAATACTCGTAAAGCTAAATATTAAAACCCCACTGTAATTTACTGAATTTACGATTACTTTTAAGTGGACGATGTACTAGCTCCCCCGTATTTTAAATACATCTGCTCATCGGCAATAATATTGTCACAACGAAATGCTAACGTGATGGTTAATTTGATTGGTTGCAGCACTCGACCCCTTTTGCAGCTGCGATGGCTTGCATTCCAATCAGGAAGCGATAACGCATTAAAATGAAAAAACTCCTGAATTTCCTGTTGCTGTTCGCAACACTGCTGCTCTTCTGGGTATGGCTAAACGGATCGCTCGCCGCTGATGTACTTATCATCGGTGTAATCTCAGCCTTCATCATCGCGCTGTTGTTCCGGGACAGCCTCGCGGTATTTTCCGATTTAAATTCCACGCCGCGCGCGCTGGGTTATTCGGTGTTGTATGTGTTCTTTTTCATCAAAGAACTGATCAAATCCAACATCAGCCTCGCCGCCATCGTGCTCTCGCCCAAACTGCCGATCAATCCGGGTATCGTCAAAGTGCGCACCAGATTGAAGAGCCCCATGGGCCGGCTATTGCTGGCCAACTCGATTACGCTTACGCCCGGCACACTGACAGTTGAGCTGGAAGGTGAATGGCTTTATATCCACTGGGTCACGGTGGAATCAACGGATATTGATGCGGCAACGGCCCGCATCGTCGCGGGTTTTGAGCAGTATCTTGAGGTTATGTATGATTGAATTTCTTGTTTATGTCGCCGCCGCGCTGACGGGCATCGCTTTTTTACTGGCGCTCTATCGCTTCCTTAAAGGCCCGTCTGCTGCCGACCGTGTCGTGGCATTCGATGCCCTGACCATCATTTCCATCACCGCCATCGTGCTCACTGCGCTGACAGAAGGGCGCGGCATTTACCTCGACGTGGCGCTCGTGTATGCCTTGTTGTCCTTCCTCGGGGTTATCGTGATTGCACGCTATATGGAGCGCGGACTGTAATGGATACCCTGCTCCCCATTCTCGGCGGACTGCTGCTGGTCGGCGGCGCAGCATTCCTATTGCTGGGCGGTCTGGGGCTGGTGCGCATGCCCGACCTGTTCAATCGCATCCAGGCGGGCACCAAGGCGACGACGCTGGGAACCCTGCTGACGCTGTCAGGCGTGGCCTGCCTGCAACCCGCGTGGGGTTTGAAACTGTTGCTTATCGGCCTGTTTATCCTCTATACCAACCCGCTCTCGTCACAGGTGCTGGCCCGCGCGGCACACCGTGCAGGCACAGAAAAATCGTCGAAGACGATGGTCGATCGGCTGGCCGAAGACACCGGAGAGAAATGATGAATATATTGATGACCGGAATGAGCGCTGTGCTCTGTATCGCCATGCTGGGCGCAGCGTTGCTAGCCATCCGCGTCAAGGGTGACGATAGCCTACCCCTGTCCATACTTGCCGCCGGACTGGTTAGCCTCTTTGCATCGGTACTCTTCCTGATCCTGGCCGCGCCCGATGTCGCGATGACCGAAGCGGCCATAGGCAGCGGGCTCACCACCTTCCTGTTTTTCTTCTTACTGGCCCGCATTCGGGGTACAGCACAGACTGTAGATAAAAACGACGGTAGCGCGCTCGACGGGAGGGACTATGATTAAACGCTTCATCACCCTCCTGCTGCTCGCCGGTATCGGCGCGATTTTCGCGAGTCTGTTATTCACTTATGTGCCGGATAGCGAACTGAACCGCACCGCCGATTACTATGCCGGACATACCGCCAGCGACATCGGTGCGGCCAATATCGTCACCGCCATCATCGTCACCTATCGCGGCCTGGATACGCTGGGCGAAGTCACAGTCCTGTTCCTGGCATCCAGCATAGTCGGACTGGTGCTGTCTCTTGGCCAAAAACAGCACAAGACGCAGCGCAACCGGGTAGCTGTCGGTGAGTTGCTGACCACCGGCAGCCGCTTTCTCGCCCCCCTCATCATGTTGCTGGGCGTCTATGTCTTCGTGAACGGCCATCTGACCCCCGGCGGCGGCTTCCAGGGCGGCGCCATCATCGCCTCGGGCATGTTGTTGCTGCTGCTGGCCGACCCCCTCAGGCATTTCAGCCACACTCTGATCGCAACGCTGGAATCGTTCTCGGGGCTTAGCTATGTCGCACTCGGCGTACTGGGCCTCTTCATGGCGGGCGGCTTCCTCGACAACCGCATTTTGCCGACCGGCACTTTGGGCGAGCTCATCTCGGCCGGCGCAATTCCGCTGATTTATTCACTCATCGGCCTGAAGGTCGGCGCCGAGTTTTCTTCTATGCTCGCCAGCCTGTCCGAAACGGAGGATATGAAATGATTTACATGGCAATGGCAACCGGCTTTCTGCTGATCCTCATCGGCTTTTATGGCGCGCTGACCAACCACAACCTGCTGCGCATGATCGTCGCCTTCACCCTCGCCAACACGGGCGTGAACATCGTCATCGTCGCCATCGGTTACATGCATGGTCGCACCGCGCCGATTCTGGATGCAGCCGTTACGGCAAGCGCGGCCGCGGCCCGCATCATCGATCCGGTGCCGCAGGCGCTGGTGCTTACCGCCATCGTCATCGGCCTGGGCGTAACGGCGCTGATGCTCGCTTACGCCTATAAGCTCTACGAGCGCAAAGGCACACTAGACATCGCGCAGTACACGGATCTCAAATGGTGAACGCACTCTATCTTATCGTTGCCGCGCTGACGGCCGCATTCCTGCTGGGATTTCTGAACCCGGCGCGTCGCAGCGCCGCCTACACGATCACCCTGCTCGCGCTGACTTTCATGAGCTGCGTCTCGGCCAGCTGGGTCTGGGAATTTGCTGTCAACAATGCCGCACCGGTCGATATATTCACCGCAGGCACGGAACCGCCCTTTGCCATCAATCTGCGCATGGATCTGCACGAAGCCGCGCTGACGCTACTCGTCAACCTGACCGGCCTGCTCTCAGCCCTTTATCTGAAAGATGCTCTGTTCGCGCTGGGACGGCGCGGGATGGCCGTATTGCTGGTTGCCGTCATGGCATTGTGCGGCATCATACTCACCCGCGACATCTTCAACCTGTTCGTATTCTTCGAGCTGGCCGTCATCTCGACCGCAGGACTCATGCTGCTCTCGGAGGACAGCCGTGCGCTGGCGGCGGGTTTCAAATACCTCATCGTGTCGCAGGTACTCTCGGTGTTCTTCCTGATCGGCATCATCTTCGCCTACCACGCCACCGGCACACTGAACATAGACGGCATGGCCGAGGCCTCGCTGGGCATGAAAACCGGCGGCAGCATTGCCTTCTTCATGCTGTTTATCGCAGTCGTCGCTGAACTGAAGCCTTTTCCGGCCAACGGCTGGGCGCTCGACATCTACGAATCGGCTCATCCCGCGTTTGCGGCCATTTTTTCCGCCGCGACCGGCACGGCAGCCATTTATGCGACCGACAAACTGCTGCTCATCGGGGGCGTGGAATGGCTGCCGATATCCACCGGCATCGGCATTGTCACCTTCATCGCGGCCAACCTGCTTGCCTTGCCGCAGACGAATGACCGGCGCTTACTCGCTTATTCCTCTATCGCGCAAACCGGACTCATTCTGGCCGTGCTCGGTCAGCGCGACATTCTGGGCGACAGCACGCCCTTCATCGCGGGCGGCCTGCTGTTCTCACACGCCATCGCCAAGGCGGGACTCTACTGGCTATCCGGCCTGATTGCCGGACGCGAACTAGCCGATTGGGCCACCCTGCGCAGTCGTCCGTTGCTCATCTTCGCCTTCGTCACCTTTATGGCCATGCTCAGCGGTCTGCCCCCCTTCCCCGGCTTTTATGCCAAATGGGAACTGGTACACATGCTAGCCGGCGAGGGACGACTCGCGCTGCTCGCGTTTATCCTGATAGGCGCGCTCATTGAGGCGGCTTATTTGTTCCGCTGGTTCGGCTACATCATCAAGCGCGAACAAGCTGATCAAGTGATTGCCTGCACCCCGTTCCAGATCACGCCGATTCTGGTTGCGGTCGTTGGCGGTTGGGCGCTGGGCCTGGTCTGGGGCGATCTGTCCGCAAGCCATTTCGGTCAGAGCAACCTGCTGCTTGCGCTGCCGCTGCTGTTTGCACTCAGCTTCCTGCTGCTGGACTGGCTACCCGCCTGGGTGAAGAACACCATCGCCATCGCCGGAATGGTCGCCTTCTTTACCCTCACCTACGCGGAATACGACCCGCTGCGGCTGATCTTCGCCATCATCTTTTTGATCGGCGGCGCAATCATTTTCCTGGCGAGTTACGATGCACACGGGCGGCGGATCGGTTTCTATCCTGCAGCGATGCTGATGTATGCCGGACTCACGATGCTGATCCGCGCCACCGATACATTCGGCTTTTTCGCGGCATGGGAGCTGCTGACGCTGGGTTCTTACTTCCTCATCCTGCGCGGCAAACGCTCGGAACCGCACGCGCTCTCCTACGTCATTTTCTCGCTCGGCGGCGCATTTCTGATCCTTGCCGGCTTCGCACTGGCGGCACAGGGCGCACCGCAGTTTGATCTCACATCGCTCAGCCAGTTGACCCAACCCCTCGCGCCCTGGGTATTCCTGCTGCTCGCCATTGGTTTCATGACCAAGACCGCCGCGATCGGACTGCACATCTGGCTGCCGGGGGCGCACAGCGAGGCCGAAACCGACGTATCGCCCATGGTGTCCGGCATCCTGCTCAAGGCCGGACTGTTCGGCCTGATGGTGTTGCTCATGTCTATGGGCAAGCAACAACTCTACGGCGTCGAACTCACCCACGTCTTGCTGTGGATCGGCGCCCTGTCCGCCCTGCTGGGCAATCTCATGGCCATCTTCGAAGAAGACGCCAAGCGTCTGCTGGCCTATTCCTCCATCGGCCAGATGGGTTATGCGCTGTTCGGCCTGGCGCTGATGAACCACCTGGGCTGGCTGATGGCGCTGATGTTCGTCATCAACCACTACATCTACAAATCCATGCTATTCCTGTCGGCAGGCGGTGTCGCCAAACGCACCGGCACGCGTGACATGTACAAAATGGGCGGCCTGATTACGCTGATGCCGCTCTCCTTCATCGCCACGCTGATCGGCATCATCGCGGTCTCGGGCGTGCCGCCGCTGTCCGGTTTCGGCGGGCGCTGGATTTTTTACAACGCCATCCTCACCACCGATTATCGCCTGCCGATGATCATCATCTTCTTCGCCGGGCCGATTGCCTTCCTTTACCTGTTCCGCCTGATCCACACCATTTTCCTGGGTCAATTGAAAGATGAGCACCGCAAGCTGAAGGAAGCGCCTTTCTGGATCATCCTGCCGCAGATGATTTTTGTCGCCCTGCTGATGATATTCGCCATGTTTCCGGGTCTTGCGCTGCGGCGTGTCGATACCTATCTCAACCAGTTTTTCCCTGAAGGCGGGCTGAGCTGGGCAGGCAATACGATTACCAGCAGCTACGGCTACTGGAATCCGATCGCCATCATGATCATCGTCTGCGTAATCTTCGGCACACTGTTCGCGTGGCTGTTATTCGTCAATCGCCGCGCGCAGAAGGTCAAGCAATTCAACATCGTGTTCTCGGCTGAGCGTCCGTTCCGTCCGGAGACGACCCACTATGCATGGAATTTTTTCGCCCCCTACCGCAAGGCGCTGGGATTCCTGGTCCAGCCCTTCGCCACGCGTTTCTGGGGCACGCTGACCGATCTCTTGCATACGACAGCCGATCTGACGCGGCGGCTCTATGACGGCAACGGGCAAAGCTACGTCTTTCATCTGTTCGCCTTTGTCGTCGTCGTTTATTTAATGCGGATAGGAGTCTGACCATGCAATTCGACTGGATGAAAATCCCCTATTCCCTGCTGACGCTGTTCATCGTCGTTAATTACGGCTTTTTGCTCGGCGCACTGATACAGAAAATGGGCGCACGCGCAGGGCGGCGCTACGGCATCCCAATCTGGCAGAACTATGTCGATATGCTCAAAAACTACAGCATGCGCTCATCGATTACCCACGGCGCGATGTTCTACCTCGGCCCGGTGTTCAGGCTGTCGGGCGGAGTCGGTCTGTTGCTGTTCGTGCCGACGATCTACGGCTCGTATATGTTCTCTAACCTGTCGTTCGCGGGCGACCTGATTCTGGCGCTTTATTTCGTATTCTTCGGCACGCTCGGCATGGCGCTTGGCGCCGGCGAGAGCGGTCATCCCCATGCCGCCATCGGCATCACGCGCGGGCTCTCGCAGGTCAGCACAGCCGAACTGCCCTTCGCCCTCGCCGTGTTTTCGGTCGCGCTACAGTATCAAACCCTGTCGGTAACAGACATCGTCGCGGCGCAACAGGGCGGCATGATGAACTGGACGCTATTCACCAATCCGCTCGCAGTGGCGGCCGCGATGCTCGCTTTCCTGGGCACGATGATGCGCCCGCCTTTCGATGTAGTGGTCGCGCCGCAGGAGATACCGATCGGACCGCCGACCGAGTATCACTCCTCCTATCTCGCCATGATGCAGACCAATCGCGCGATTTTCCCTATCGCCAAGATAGTGATCTACATGAACCTGTTTTTCGGCGGGGCGGACAGTTGGCCGGTATTTTTCTTCAAGGTTTTCCTGATCTACCTGTGGTCGGCCTTCGTCGGCGTTGTTTTCCCCCGTTTCCGCGTCGAACAGTCGATACGCTGGTTTCTGATCTGGGCTGTTCCGCTGGGCATACTTTCAATCGTATTGGTGTGATGACATGAAAGAAGAACTCAAAATACGCGTCGTCAAAGGGCCGGACGGCGTCGAATTCGAAGTCGAGCCGTTACGCGACTACTACTGCGAAGCCGCTCCCACGGTCATGCCGGGTGCCTACATCAAGATCGTCGAGGATATGTTCAACTGGGCGCGTTCCGAATCGATCTGGATACTCGGTTTCGGCACCGGGTGCGGCGCCATCGAGATGCGGCCGCTGATGACCCCGCGCTTCGACGCCTATCGTTACGGCGTGCAGTGGCGACCCACGCCGCGCCAGGCCAACCTGTTCGTCATATCCGGCTATTTATCGACCAAGACGCTCAAGCGCGCGATTCGCGCGTATGAGCAGATGCAGAGTCCGAAATATGTGATCGGACTGGGTTCGTGCACCATCAACGGCGGCATGTACTGGGATTCGTACAACACCATCAAGCGGCTCGATGACTATCTGCCTGTCGATCTTTACATCGCCGGCTGCATGCCGCGCCCGGAAGCCCTGCTGGCAGGTTTTATGGATATGAAGAAGCTGATCCGCGCCGGCCGGGGAGAAGGCGCGAATCTGTATGCCGAAAATTTTGAATGGTACAAGGCCAACCAGAAACGTGTCATCCACGACTGGGACATGCCGGACTACAACTGGTAAGGATGAAGATGCGCGAACTCCACACCCGTCTTGCCAAGTTATTTCCGCTCGGTGAATTGACCGAACAGCGGACTAATTTGGCTTTTGTCAGCGTGCCTCAGGAACACCTGCGCTCGCTGCTGCTGCACCTGCGCGACAGGGAAGGCTTTACTCATCTGGTCCTGCTGACCGCCGTGGACTGGCTGGAGGAAGGGCAGTTCCAGCTCACCTATCTGCTGTCCAATCGTGGCAAGGCATGCGACCTTGGGGTGCGCGTGATGATTCCGCGCGATGGCGCAACGATGCAAAGCATCCATGAACTCTGGCCCACCGCCGCCACCTATCAGCGCGAACTGCGCGAGATGTTCGGCATCGCTTTTCCCGGCAGTCCGCGCGTCGAGGAGGATTTCATTCTGGAGGGATGGCGCGATATCCCGCCCTACCGTCGTGACTTCGACACGCTGAAATTTGCCGTGGAAAATTACAGTCAGCGACCGGGCCGTGAGACGCACGATCCGGCCACGCACATGAAGCAGCAACTCTATCCGGGCGAGACCTGACATGACACAGCACGCACCTTTTTTCACCCCCGACCGCAGCCAGTATCCGACACAAAAGGACGATGGCACGCTCGACATCGACCTGACCTCGGGCAAATACCTGAAACTCTGGCAGGGGCCGAATCATCCCGGCATCACCGGCAACATGTCGGTGGAACTCACCGTCTGCGGCGACGAGGTGGTGGAAGGCAAGACCCACGTCGGCTACCTGCACCGCGGCTTCGAGAAACTGATGGAACGCCGCACCTTCATCCAGTGTTTTCCCATCGTCTGCCGCATCTGCGTACCTGAGCCGGATTTCAACGAATACTGCTATGCCGCCGCCGTCGAGGAACTCGCCGGCATCCAGTCGCCGGTACGTTCCGACTGGATACGCACCCTGATCCTCGAAATGGGACGCATCAACAGCTATTTGATGTATCTGGGCGGCCAGGCGGGCGCACTGGGATTGGGCATCATCGGCCAATGGACTACCTATGTCCGCGACCTGATGCTCGACCGCTTTGAGGAACTCACCGGCGCCCGGATTTATCATATGTTCATCCTGCCAGGCGGGGTGCGCGACGGACTGCCCGAAGGCTTCGATGCGCGCATGGAAGAAACCCTGCGCGAAATTGAACGCACGCTGAAAGACGTCTATGACGTGATGTTCTGCAATGCGGTGTTCAAGAAGCGCACCGTCGGCCTGGCCGTCATCGATCCGGCTTTGCTGGAGTCTTACGGTGTCACAGGCCCTAACGCCCGCGCGGCCGGCGTCGCCAAGGATGTGCGTAAAGACCAGCCCTATCTGGTTTACCCCGAGCTGAATTTCGAGCCGGTGATCGGCCATGACTCGGATATTTACACGCGTGCCGACGTGCGTCGCCGCGACTTGCTGGTGTCCGTCGATCTGATACGCCAGATTCTCGACAAAATGCCACGCAGCGGGCCGCTGATGGCCACCGTCCCGAATGTGCTGCACTGGAAGATTCCGCGCGGCGAAACCTATATCCGTGGCGAATGCTCGCGCGGCGAATACGGCTATTACCTGGTCACCGACGGCAGTGGCTACCCGCGCCGCGTCAATGTGCGCGGCCCTTCCTACACCCACGCCATGGCCCTGCTGGAACGATTGATTGTGAACATCAATATCGCCGATGTCGCCTCGCTCATGGTGTCGCTGCACACATATCCGCCCGAGATTGAGAGATAGCAATGAGCGTACGTGATGTCCTTTCCCCCTTTACCGCATGGAAGAATCTGTTCCGCGATCCGGTAACGATCCTCGATCCGATCAATGACCGCCCCGGTGCGCCGCGCTATCGCGGCTTCCACCAGAACGATGTGGAAAAATGCATCGGTTGCGGCACTTGCGAAACGATCTGCCAGAACGGCGCCATAGACATGATTCCGGTCGAGAGTATCCCGACGATACAGGGCGACTCCGGCTTGCGCCCGCGCATCGACTATGGCCGTTGCTGCTGGTGTGCGCTGTGCGTCGATGTCTGCATGACCAAGTCGCTCACCATGTCGAACGCCTACACCTGGGTGGAAAGCGATCCCGATGCCTTCCGCTTCACGCCGGGCGTGGACAAGAAGCACTGGGACAACGCCGAACTCGGCTACCGCCGTCCTGAAGCCCATCGGCTGATGGCTGAAACACGCGTGGACATGGGCGAGATGAGCCCCGATACGCGCATCGCATCGTTTGCCGAGATCGTCGATGGCTATAGCATCGAGCAGGCGCGTCTGGAAGCCGACCGCTGTGTCGCCTGCGGCCTGTGCGTCGCCACCTGCCCGACCCATATGTCGATTCCAGATTACAT
>Ga0209231_1000364_pt1 | contig 27147 bp, 24 predicted proteins | sample Deesub45470m_DNA_FD_188086 | JGI IMG/M metagenome (GOLD analysis project Ga0209231, IMG submission 188086) | Deep subsurface microbial communities from North Pacific Ocean - 450_OLKR46/470m Metagenome (SPAdes) (version 2) | ecosystem: Environmental > Terrestrial > Deep subsurface > Unclassified ... | reverse complement strand
GTGCTGGCGGCCTGGCCGACCCCTGGCTGGGCCAGCAGCAGGGTCATGAGAAGGGCGAGGGACAACAGTCTGTTCATCGGGTTACTCCTTGGAGATAGAATGGAAATTGAAAATCGATTTCGGCGAATTTAGGGGAAGTTGACGCGAATGTCAATTGGAAAATGAAAATTGTTTTCAAAATAACGGACAGCGGCGAGGCCCCGGTTTTCCCGGCAGGGGTGGGCGGTGCGTGTCAGGTAAGTTGTCACTGCTGTCCGATAAGTTATGTCACCGATATTTGACGTACAAAAAGTATGATGGATAACCCAATTATTAAATACCCTGCATTACAGTAAAAACACCGCCAGGCGACCTGAGCGGGGTTTGGTGTTTCGGTAGTGGTGACTTTTTCAACAGCCTGCTGTGATTCCTGCGCCCACAGCCCAGGTGCCCTGGCCCCCGCTTTAAAACCGACTTATAAACATCTGAGATCTGAAGGAAGTTCATCGACAAAAAACCGATAAACATGATATTTTTGTATCCCACATGACAGCTAAAGAATGGCCAAGGGGACTTACTTAAATTCTCCATCTTTTCCAGAGAGAGTAATTCATGAGTGAAACTATTAAATTAGCTATTCAGAACTTGACAGAAATTATCAGCAAAAAGCCTCAGCTCGCTACGTCGGTTTTTCGCGCGTCCTCCTACTCGAATCAGGACAGCTTTGAGGTCCACTCCCAGATCCGAGGATTCTCGACCGTCATGGATGAACCGCTGGAACTCGGCGGCACCGACACCGGACCCAATCCGGTTGAGCTACTGCTGGCGGCCCTCGGAGGCTGCCAGGAAATTGTTTACCGGGCCTATGCCGCAGCCATGGGGCTCAAGATCGATCGCATCGAGGTCCATGCAAAGGGATATCTTGATTTGCGGGGCTTGTTGAATTTGGCCGAGGTCCCTTCCGGGTTTTCCCAGGTTTCTTTCACGACGCGGATCATCTCCGACGAGCCTGAGGAGAAAATTCGTGAACTTGCACAGATGGTGGAAAAACACTGTCCTGTCATGGATTCCCTGATGCGGGCGGTGGATGTCAGCGGCAAAGTCGAGGTGGTGCGCCCCGAGGTTCCAGCCGAGCCCCCACATGTGATTCTTTCGGAGATTCCGGCAAGTCGATAACCTTTATGCGGAGGAATAAGCCATGCGGGGAAAAAGCTGTAAAACCCTGATTCTGACCTGCGTTTCGATGGGAATGCTGCTGGCGGGCGGAGGTTGCATGTTGCTACCGCATCCCGGTCATGGTGGCAGCAATGCGGAGCACGTGCATGTCGCCGACGCTGGAAGCTCGGCGCAACCTGGTGCAACGGCGACCGCTGGGCAGGCCGAGCCAAACCTTGTCAGCCCCCCGGCCCCTTCCCCCGCGTCCCACCACGGCGTCGGTGATGCACGCAGCCCTTGGACCTGGTTAGCCGGGGCCGGCCTGGCGGCGATGATGGTCCTGATGCTGCTGTGAGGGGGGGGACGACCGACGAGGGCTTTGTCACCAATGAACGTCTACGAGAAATATTGTCTGCCTCATTGCATCAACTGCCTCTGCGGGTTGGAGGCGATCACGAGACAAAGGCAAAAAGTCGTGCCTCTGGCCACAGGACGGGTGTTGGAGGTCGGCATCGGAGCCGCGCTCAACCTGCCTTTTTACAATTCGGACCAGGTTGAGTTCGTCTGGGGGCTGGAACCTTCGGCAGAGATGCAAAAAGCTGCGCAGAAAAATCTTCGAAACGCTCCGATCGAGGTTCATTGGCTCTCGTCTTCAGCCTCCGAGATCCCGTTGGATGCCGGCGTCGTCGATACCGTACTGTTGACCTTCACCCTTTGCACTCTCCCTGCTTGGCATGGGGCCCTTCGGGAAATGCGGCGAGTACTCAAGGCGGATGGCCAATTGATTTTCTGCGAACACGGGGAGGCGCCGGATGAGTCGATTCGCAACTGGCAGACCCGAATCACCCCGTTCTGGAAACGCGTCGCGGGTGGTTGTCACCTGGACCGCCCGATTCCCGGGTATCTGGAACAGGGAGGATTCCAAATCACTACGATGGAGACCGAGTACATGACCGGGGTTCCGAGAATCGCCGGTTTCAATTATCGGGGCACAGCCCGCAAGGCGTGAGCAGTGGCACCGAAAAAAGCAGCTAAGGTGCAATGGCCGCCTGGCAGGCGGCGTTTATTTTGCTGGGGGATAATATGACTGATAACCTGCGCGAATTGGTCGCAAGGTACAAGGCCGACCCAGAGTCGGTCTACAACACCTGGTTCATCGAAAGCGCAGCGCGGATGAAGGCGTTCCGCTCCATCCGCCGCGGGGTGGGTGAAGTCATTGAGTCAATCCGTGGCGGCACCTTCGGCAATGACTTTAAGGGATCGCCGCTGGAGTTCGTGCTGAATTGCATCACTGAGCAGAAGCAAGTCTTCGCTGGGGCGGCGCACCCTTTTTACTGGAAACCGAAGCTGCGCATCCCCGATATCTACGAGAATCAGGACAACCAGGCGGCATTCGGTCATTTCCTGCAAAACTGCCTGTCCTGCTCCTCAGCGGACAAACTCCTTCGTGAGGTTCTCGCCTTGGATGCCCGCAAAATCAAGGGGCTTGGGCCGGCGGTGGCAAACATTCTCTATTTCCTCCACCCGACCCTTATGCCTCCCTTCAACACCGCCATGGTGAAGGGCTTCAATGCCCTTTTCGACGACAACAAGAAACTCGGCTCCTGGCCGGCCTACCTGGAAATGCGAGAGACGATCATCCGTGCCAATGAGGAGTTGCAACCGGCCCTATCCAAGGACCTCGGAGCACTTTCAGGACTGCTATTTGAAGTCGGGGTGGGGAAGATCGCCCTGGCGGGCAACTTCGCAACCGCTCTGGAGTTGGATCGCAAGGCGCTTGAAAAGCTGGTGAAGAAGCGGCATGAGGACGTGCAACGGGAGATGGCGGAAGAGAATTCCCACCTGGAGATGCAGTTCCAGCTTACCCACCTCGGGCGCGAGCTCGGGTACGACGTATTCGTCGCCTCGAATGACCGCAACCGCAGCCTGAACGGTGTCAGCCTCCAGGCACTGACTCTGCCCCAGCTTCCCCCTCTCGAATTGCCGCCGGAGGTGCTGCGAACCGTCTCCCTGATCGACGTCATCTGGGTCGGCCGTGAAAACCGGCAGATCGAATGCGCCTTCGAGATCGAGAAGAGCACCTCCATCTATTCCGGAATGCTCCGGCTCCTGGATCTGGCCTCCTCCCTGGCCGGACGAACCCATGATTTTTTCCTGGTCGCTCCGGATGGGCGGGAGAAGGAGATCCTCGCCCAGTTCCAGCGCCCGGCCTTTCGCCACCTGCAGGACGTAGCCTTTCGCTACCTTCTGTTTTCCGACATCAGCAGCCATTGCGATGCCATGTGCCGGTTTGGGGAGGATTACCGGGTCTTACTGAAAGTGGCGCGGGGCAATCCGAGGTAGATTATTTGTCCCGGTCTACAGTGGAGTCCTGGGCAAAAGCGTATTCGAAAACGCCTGCATGGCATCGCTGCCCCAACAGATTTTTTCAGGAGAGACCATGACCCCCAGCGATCTGACCCCCATCTACCTCGATTACAACGCCACCACCCCCGTCGATCCTCTGGTGACCCGGGAGCTGCTCCCCTATTTGGAAGAAACTTTCGGCAACCCATCCAGCAACCACCCCTATGGTAGAAGTGCGAAGGACGCCGTTGAGGTGGCCCGGGGCCGTGTCGCCCGGCTCCTCGGTTGCGCCCCGGCCGAGATTGTCTTTACCAGCGGCGGAACGGAAGCCAATAACCATGCGCTGATCGGCTTTGCTCTGGCCCACCGCGATCGCGGCAACCACATCATTTCTACCCAGATTGAGCACCCGGCGGTCCTGGAGCCGCTGAAGGTTCTGGAGCGACAAGGCTTTGAAATCACTCTTCTGCCGGTGGACGCGACCGGCATGGTCGATCCGGCAGCGCTGCGGCGGGCCATGACCGATCAAACTATCCTGGTCTCGATCATGCACGCCAACAACGAAGTGGGAACCCTTCAACCGCTGACGGACATCGGGGCGATCGTCAAGGAGCGCGGAGTGCCGCTGCACACGGACGCGGCGCAGTCGGTGGGAAAAATCCCGACCCTGGTCGACGAACTCCGGGTCGATCTACTGACCCTCGCCGGCCACAAACTCTATGCTCCCAAAGGGATCGGAGCCCTCTATCTGCGCAGCGGGGTCAAGATCAACCGCTATCTGCATGGCGCCGGACATGAATCCGGCCAGCGGGCCGGGACCGAAAATGTGCCGTACATTGCGGCCCTGGGGAAGGCCGCTGAGCTTGCCGGCCAGCGGCTGGTGGAAGAATCGGCACGGATAAAAAAGTTGCGGGACCTCTTCCAGCAACTTCTGGAGCAACGGGCCGGTGGGGTTCTGCTCAATGGCCATCCGACCGAGCGTCTGCCCAACACGCTGAACGTCAGCTTTGCCGGGATCGTTGGCGCCGAACTGCTCTCGCAGCTCCCGGAACTTGCCGCCTCCACCGGCTCGGCGTGTCACGATGGCACGGGCGAACTCTCAGGGGTTCTCAAAGCCATGGGGATCCCCCCCGCACAGGGGTTCGGAGCCGTACGCTTCAGCTTGGGGCGCCTCACCACCGAAGCAGAGATCGATAAAGCCGCGTTCCTGATTGCGGACCGTGTTCAAACCCTGCGCGGCCGCTGCTGACCAACGCGACACAACGCTTTCGATTGTATTTCTGATGGGAGCACCCCTTTTGGGGGCGAGTTTTTAGAGCAGGTCGTAATTTTTTTCAGGATGTCGGTTCCATCCTCCAATAAGACGCACCGAGGCACGACTTACCTAGCGCTATCCCTACATGAAGCTCATCACGCGAAAAGCCCTCAATCCGCGGATCGAGGGCTTTTCGCGTTCCAGAGAGGGTGTTTTTAGCAATGGGCTGTGCACCCTTGACAGGGTTATCAATAGGTTCGTCAACATTGGGCTTCGACTTGAACCTGAAATGGCTCACAATTTTCGGTGATCGACACTGTTGGTGGAGTTAGAGTCGTTTCGGCCTGCATTCTACGCAAGGAGCTCCGTCGCCAAGGTGCACCTCGACGGTGAGGTGATGCAGATTGTTGAGCTCCTCGAGCAAAGCCTTGTAATATCCCGGCGGCTTCGGATGATGGGTGACAACGGAAAGAATCGCCGCCATTTGATTGGAGCTGAGCTTCCAGAGGTGGAGGTCGGCGATGCGGTTGTCGCCATCGGCTTCGATGAGTGTGTGAATGCGTGCGGATGTCTCCCCACACCCGTCACGATCGAGCAAAATCCGGCTGGTATCCCGCAACAGACCGTAGGCCCAGCGGCTGATCACCAGCGCACCGACCACTCCCATCACCGGATCGAGCCACACCCAACCCAGTTGCCTGCCGGCCAGCAAGGCGACGATAGCCAGAACCGAGGTCAGTGCGTCGGCCAGCACATGCAGGTAGGCGGCTTTGAGGTTATGGTCATGATGGTGGTGATGGGCGTCGTCGCAGTCGGTGTGAGCATGGGAGCCGCCGTGGAGCAGGAGCGCGCTGATCAGGTTGACGATCAGGCCGATCACCGCCACCAGCAGCGCCTCATCAAAGCGGATACCTTCAGGACGGACCAACCGCTGCAGCGACTCGACCGCCACCAGCAGGGCCACCATCGCCAGCACAATGGCGCTTGTGAAGCCGCCCAGGACAGCCACCTTGCCGGTGCCGAAACTGTAATCCGGGTTGTCGGCATGCTTGCGGGCGTAATAGTAGGCAAAGGCGGTAATGCCGAGGGCGAAGAAATGGGTGCCCATGTGCCACCCGTCAGCAAGAAGAGCCATGGAACCGTACATCCAGCCGGCGACGATCTCGATGACCATCATGACCAAGGTCAGCCAGATGACTTTCATGGTATTGCGTTCTGCCGACCGGTTTTCGTTGTGGAAGCGGTGCGGATGCTGCCATTTCTCGAGGGTGTGGGTGTGCATCTACTCTCTCTTGATGATTTCAGGATAAAAAAATTCCCCTTTGCGGGGAGATCGGCCATTGGAGGTCTTGGTTTCTCGCCCAGCGCCCCATTCCTGGTAGCCGGGCAGGGTCGGTGCAGGTCTGCTTTTGCCGGCGCCCTGCCCTAACAGGCAAGACGCCGGCAATAGTGTCCCGATTTTATCTATTTCGGCCGTGGTTCTTTCCGGCTATTTTCCGGAATAATTGGCCGCGATATACTCCCCGCCCAAATTCAAAAACACATACAGGGTCTGCTTCTCCTTGTCTTCCACCTTCGGGTTATCAAAGGTCACGACCCATTCTTGGCCGAGCTTAGCCTGTTTCTTTACACCAGCAGTTGGTCGCACTTCCGACCAGGATGAATCGAGTTTTCCCTTTTTGACAAAATTCTGGACGTGACTGGTCGCCTTCTCGAGGGCCTGGTCCTCGGAAATCGGGGTAACCGGACCATGGGAATGACCAGATCCAGATCCGGCGAAGGCTGTGGTTGCAGTGAACGCCAACAGGGTCAGTAGACAAATGAAAATTCTGCGCATTTTTTCCTCCTAATCGATGGACTCACGAAGAGCACGTTGTTGCACCAAGATATCCTGCTCCATCTGCTTATGTTCATGGTAGTGGTTGTCGGTGCTGAAACCAAAGCTGTCGGGATCGGTGGTGTGCCCAAAGCCATGCATTTGCATGAAGAAAAGAAACACCCCTGCGGCAATCAGGCCGCCGTTGGAGACGGTACTGAACTGGGTAAAGGACTTGGTTCGTCGCCAACTGGAAATGATCAGCAGCATGATCGCCAGGGCGATGATCTGCCCCACCTCAACCCCGAGGTTGAAGGAGAGGATGCGGCCGATCAGCCCGCTCTCCCCCAAAGGTAATTGCTGCAGTCGGGTGGAGAGCCCAAAACCGTGGATCAATCCGAAGCCGAAAATCACCAGAATGAGGTTTGGGGACGGTCGCCCAAGGTACTTGTTGAAGCCGTCGAGATTATCAAACCCCTTATAGCAGACGCTCAAAGCGATTACGGCATCGACCAGGAAGTAGTTGGCCGAGATACCATACATCGTGGCGAAGACCAGGGTGATGCTGTGTCCCAGGGTAAAAGCGGTAATGTACTTGACGATGTCACGAAAGCCGGTCAGAAAGAAGATGACCCCGAAGATAAACAGCAGATGGTCATATCCGGTGAGCATGTGGGTTGCTCCCAGCCAGACATAGCGAAGGTAGCCGCCATCCAGCATGGCCTGTTTGTCGGCCTCGGAAATTCCATGCGCCATGGCCGCTGCCGGCAGTAAGATCAACAGCAAGGTCCAGGCAATTATCTTTATTTTCCTAAAATCCATACCAAGTCTCCAATTTTTGGTCCTGTATTGACAAAATTGTTGCTGTAGGCAAGAGCTCAGTTTTCTACGATAACGACCTCCTTTGTTGAAAAAACGACCAAGAGTCGGTTTTTTGGCGAAATAAAAACGCTTCCGGTTAATGCCTGATGATCAATTCGCTGAGATAATGCAACGGCCCCGGCATGACCAGGTGGGTCACCGCCAAGGGCGGGGACAGCAGCAGCCAGTCGGGAAAGGATGGTTCGGAATATTCCCCGTCAGCCAGCAACGCTTCAATCCTCAGGGCACTGTTGTTGCCGACAAAACCAACCACTAAAGGCGCCAAATTCCGTTGTGAACGATGCAGCAAGCGTTCAACGGCCACGATCGTTTCAGCTACCAGCAGTCGATCCCCGATTTTTTGGGCGGCCTCCTCGTCACAGGCCTGCTCCGTGGCCAGGGCCAGATCGTCCAGGAGGCGCCGGCGGGGCTGCGCAAGATAGAGCGCGGAGAGGGCCTGGGCCAGAGATTGCAGCAACGGATCCCTGTATCGAACATGGGCTTGTTCGTGAGCGAGGATGACCTGCAACTGCCCGGGCAATAGGGATTGGGCCAGGGATTTCGAGACAAAAATCTTCGGCGTCCAGAACCCAACCGTGATGGCCGCCGGTGTCCCCCAGGGGATGAGGCTGTGGTTCGTTCCGGTCTTTTCCTTTGCACAACGCAGCGCGCTTTTAAGTCGGGCGAGTTTATGCAATTGCGCTCCCTGTGCGGCCCAAAAGCAGGCAAGGAAAAGGGAAAACGCCGCAACAAGATTCCAGAGAGATATTTCTGAACCGGAAATCAGAGGGTTGGTCAGACAGATATGTGGAAGCCGTTCGGCGTGGTTATGGCAATGGCCTGCCGGAATGCCTAAGCGGTTTAATATCGAAGGAACGAACAACAGCGTGGTAAAGAACAGCCCCAGACAGGCGGGGGCAACCGCCCATCCGAGCAGGGCATTGGCGCGCTGGCGTGGTTGTCTTGTTAACAAACCGGGGCGAAAAAGTGGATAGAGAAGAGCAAGCCCCCCACCCGCGACGACGCCGACCATCAACATGGCCCCTAAGGCCAAAAGGAGAGTTTCCACGGAGAGCAACTAGCGCTTTCCGCGCCGCTCGGCGATCAGCTCCGCCAAGCGGTCGAGAGTGTTGACTTCCACCCGCTCGGCGAGGTCAACGAAGGTCGAAAGCATCGCCTCGGTACTGCCGCCGGAGAGTTTGTCTACGACATTGTCAATCATCTCCCCCATCAACCTTTCCCGGGTAACCGCCGAGGAGTAGACATAGGCGTGGCTGACTTTCTCCCGGCTCAGCAAGCCTTTTTTATAGAGGCGCTCCGCCGTGGATTGAATGGTATTGACCGAAATGTCCCGTGGCGTACCGAGTTGCCGATGCAACGCTTTGGCATCAGCATCCTCAACGGCCCACAGATGTTCCATGACAGCGATTTCCAGTTCCCCCAGATAGGGACGGCGAACAAACATTTTAATACTCCTCCTGCAGTTGCCAGTGTATAGCACGTCGCAACTCCGACCGTCAATCGGTTTTTAGTCAACCGAATGAACCGGCCAGACAGCCATCCCGCCTTCAAAGATCAACCTGGGAAGGCCCAAAAATTCCCGTCCCGCCCTATGCATATTTGTTGCCTGGGAGGTTTTTCCGACTCCTTTTTTACTTTTTGAGCTATTCCTGCAAATCTTGAAAAGGAAGATTTCTAATCAACTCCTGGATCTCATCTGGAAGAAATTCCCAATACGGACTTCGCAGCAACGCTTCGAATTCGGCTCTTTGTTGCTCTGGGGTGATTTTCTGCCACCGTTTGGGTTGCAGGCTCTCAACCTGATCGGACGCCATCAATCCAGCCTTTATTGTTTACGAATGCCATACTTTTCCACGCGGTAAGCCAATACGTGGCGAGGGACGCGCAGAAAATTCGCCGCTTGAGTCTGGTTCCAATTATTGCGCAGCAACGCTTCTAGAATGGCCTCTTTTTCCAGGGTCTCCAAAGAGTAACCGCTGTCCGGCAAGGTCAATACCCGACGACTCGAGGCTTTTTGATTGGTTCGGATGCGCGCCGGAAGATCCCATTCCTCCAGCTGCCCTGAGCGGGCCAGGACCAGCATCCGTTCGACCGCATTTTCCAACTCCCGCACATTTCCTGGCCAATCATAAGCGACAAGGCATTTCATGGCCTGCTCGCTGACCGTAAAATCGGTGCCATTTTTATGTTTTTTCAAGAAGAACTCCACCAGTGGAGCGATGTCCTCCCGACGGCTCCTCAGGGCTGGCAAATGAATCGGAATCACCGCTAAGCGATAATAGAGATCCTCACGAAACTTACCCTGGGCGATTGATTCTTCCAGATCCCGGTTGGTTGCGGCTATCATCCGGACGTCAACCTTGCGCAGGCGTCCTCCCACCGGTTCCATTTCGCGCTCCTGCAGCACCCGCAGCAGTTTGGGCTGGAGCTCCATCGGCAGCTCGCCGATCTCGTCAAGGAGGATTGTCCCGCCGTCCGCCAGTTCGAACTTGCCCTTACGGTCACGGACCGCGCCGGTAAATGCGCCGCGTACATGCCCAAACAACTCACTCTCCAAAAGTTCTCTGGGGATTGCGGCACAATTGACCGCGATGAAAGCCCCTTGTTTACGCTCACTGGACTGATGGATAGCCCGGGCAACAACCTCCTTACCGGTCCCGCTCTCGCCCAACAGTAAAACAGTCGCTTCACTTGTCGCGACTCGACGGGCCATGCCAATGACGCTGCGCATTTGGCTAGAATGAGCGATGATGGAGGGGAAGGATTCGACCGAAAGCCGGGCCCGGAGAATCGAGTTTTCTTCCTGCAACTCAATAAAATTGAATGCTTTTTCGACCGCCATTTTCAACTGGTCACGACTGAAGGGTTTTGTCAGATAATCGAAGGCCCCCATCTTCATGGCATGGACCGCGGTCTCCACGGTTCCAAATGCGGTAATGACGATCACCATGGTGTCCGGGACCTCGGCCTTTATTTTTTTCAGGACATCCAGACCGCTCATTCCCTCCATCTGGATATCGGTGATTACCAGCGCAGGGGGATCGTGGGTAAAGAGTTCCAAACCCCTCGCCCCTGTGGCAGCGGACGTCACCTGGATGCCAAAATCTTGTAGGAAGACCTCGACCACGCGGCGCAACGAATCATCGTCGTCAATCAATAGAACTTTTTTATCCCGCAAAACACCCCTCCTTCACGCGCCAAAAGGGCGCTCCGCACCACAGTTGTCGCTCAGTTTGTTACGCCCCGCACCTAGGAGGAATGGCCATGGGCTCAGTCAACAACTCTGCTCAAAAGCTTGATCCAGGCCATGACGAACACAACCCATCGGTTGCATATTCAAAACCCTAGACGTTCGATCGACCATTAACACTTACTCAAGATTTGTGCCAAACGACCGGAAGCCCTATGGGGCGCCAGTTAAGCCACCTCCAGCACCCAATCGGTGGAGAATTATGTCGGAAATCCTGAAAGAGGTGTTGAATATTCAACATCACGGTCGGCAGTGAATCCCCCTTCATTGATGTTCTAACTCTCGCCCCAAAGGATGGTTGCGCCCCATGATTCCAAAAGGTGCAAATGCGAAGAAGCGGACTGCCGCCGGCACAGTCCGCTTCTTTAATTTGTTCTGGAGGAGACGCCATTCAGTCTACTGCTTGAGCAAGTAGGCGCGCCCTGAGCCGTCTGGCTTTTCGTTGAGCAATAGCAGGACCCCAGGTCTTTTTGACTCCGAGAGCAGCACAAAATCGATAATAAAGGTCTCTATTTCGGCGAAGGGTTTTTCAAGGGAGAGGCGCTCCCCGTCCCGAACCACCCGCCCCACCACATCCCGGCCGGATGGCTTACCGAACACAGGAAGCCCTAAACTCCTTCCACGCAGCACAGTGTAAGCCGCTCCATCTGCCCCGAGAGCGATTCGCCCTGGCAAGGGGAAAAAGGCCTCCTTGACCCGGTCGTCTTTGCCGAAACCCGATCGATATTCGGGGGTCTCCAGTCGCACCGCCACCTGCGGACCAGTGAATGCGGAAAAATCTCTCAACAACACGGAACCTGGGTAAGCCTTTCCGGTGGACATGGAGCGCAGCAGCAGGTTTCCTTCAGGGCTGCGGACCAATGCCGTTTTATTATCCAAAGGGGTTGCCTGGTAAAGATCAGCTCCAGCCCAGGCCACCCCCTGACTGTCGGGGCGAAACTCTCCAGCAGTTTTAATCAACGGCAAGACCGGGCCGACAAAGGGTGCGTAGGGGCCGCGATTCTGCAGATACCCCTTGGCGCCGACAATGCGGAGATAGCCGGAGAGGTCCGGGCTCAGAGGCGTGAGCTTTTCGCCTTCGCGGCTTAGAATCTTGCCATACAGTTGAGAATCGGTCCCCTCGTAGATCCCCACGACATCTTGCGCCCAAACCGCAGCGATTTCTTTTCGGCCATCCCCGGTCAGATCTCCGCTGCTTAAATGCAGAGCGCGAGAAGACGAGAGATTGGGATGATACTGATCCAGCAGCTGTAGAGCTGTGCCCTGCAATCGATAACTGTCCAGCCCATGATCATAAAGGAGAGCGAAATCCATCCCCTCGCCAGCACTCATCCCCAGCAGAGCGATGTTTTTGGGGTGACCGGAGAGTTCAATCGGGCCGCTGCCAGGTTCGCTGGTCGCGTCAAGCCTGGGCGCAGTGTCTGAAACTGCGGCCGCCGAAACCAGCGCGGTTGTAGCGGAGGGAATTATTAACGATGGTGACACTCCTGCGGATTTTTCGTAGGCGATAATTGCACCATCCTTACCACGACTCAATGCCAACGCCTGCCCTTCTCCAGCCGGCCGCAAATCGAGAATCAGACCATCCCTTACCGTGCTTTTCGCCGTCCCTGGCGTGACTAGAAACCCCTTCTCAAGCAGATCTACCAAGAGGCCTTGAATAACCGGCGAGGCCAATGGATCGGCCAGGTCGCTACGCAGAAGCAAGGTCTTCGACCCTTCCCAGGAAGAGAGTGCAGCCTCGATTTTCGGCCACTCACCGGACAGCGCCGGAACCGACCAGAGTCCGCCCAGGAGAACCAGAAGTAAGAGCACTTTCCATTGCCAATTCATAAAACAACCTCTTAAGGAGCCGAAGGGTTTATCGCGAGAACTAAGGGTTTTGTGTCGATTTCCCATGAGGCTTTTCAGTCTATCACGAGAAGGAAAAAGAGGGCCCCAGCGGGGCCCTCACTGTGAAATTTAATTACTTTTTTCGTTAATAGGTCCAAGCCATGGTCAGCGCGTTCACGTAAGCAGAATCGTCGGAATTCACCTGATCCTGAATACCGTCGCCAGGAATGAAGGTGGAGAAGATGTAATCGATGGAGAAGTTTTTATTGAATGCGTACTGAGCCTGCAAATCGAAGGTTGTGCCGGCGTAATCGTCAACGCTCTTACCAGGGTTTTTCACGTTGACCAGGTTGTTGGTGTCATCGTACCAGATAAAAAATGCCTGGGCCTTGTAGGAGACGTTGGGGATAAAGTCGGAGAGGTCGCCCTTGGTGCCCAGAGCAATCAGGCTCTGTCCAGGGTTATTGCCGGAACTGCCATTGCCGATGCCGCCATAACCATCGCCCCCCACAGCCCGGTCTGGAGAAAAGGAGTAGAGAGGCGAATTGTAGATACTTGCCCCGGAGGCCAGGTGCTCGCCGAGGATGTTGCCGTCCATCCCCATCAGCGGGGTAAAACGACCGATATCAGTGACACCGACAAAGCCTTCGACATCATTGTCGTTCTTATTGCCATCACCCTGGGCAAAGCGATAGGCCAGATAGGGGTTGAAGGCCTTGTTCACCGGCAACTCCGCTGCGGCAAACAAGGCCAGGGAGCTGATGTCCTTGCCATTATCGAAATCGCCGTTGGCGCCGATGATCTCGAAGGAAGGCTTGATCGGCCCAAGCTGGCCCAGGGCTTCGAGTCCGTAATAATAGACGCTCGCCTGCTTGTCGCGATTGTCACTGAAGGCCACCAGAGGGCTCAGAGTCAACTTGCCGACCCCGGTCTCAAGGGTGTTTCCGACCTTCAGGCTGTAGACCCGCCAGTCGCCATTGAGAGAGGAGTCAGAGACACCGATCTTGTCCCGATTCTGAACCGCCAGATACAGCAGTTCATAGTTGGTGCTGTCGGTCAGAGCGCCGCGCAGACCGATAAATGGATGGTCATCGCCGAAGAGTAGACCGCCCGATTTGATATCGAGTTCACGGATGTCCCAGCCGGTGGAGAGATCGAGATATTTATTAAAGGTGTAACCCATCTCGGCCCGCTCGAGGCCGAATTCGCCGCCAGCATTGGTCTGGCGATCTTTTTCGGCGTCGACGTAGAAGGAGCGATCGGCGTTATCTTTGTTCAGAATCATATCGGCCTCGGCGATCATCTTGACCCGCCACTTGTCTCCCGAGGCCTTCCACCCGAGCCGCAACTCACCGCGGATATGTTCTCCGGATGCCCAGCCGCCTTCGTTCAGTGCTGGAGCATCGCCTTTCGAATCATCAAAATCGAAGTTGCTGTAGAGCGTCGGTTTGACTTTTGCGGTCCCGAAAAACTCAACCGCTGCAAAGCAGGGGCTGCCGATCATCAATACACTCAGCAGGGCAAGGGGCAACGCTAGGGTTCTTTTTCTCATTTTTACGTCCTCCATTGATGGCAAAATTACCAAACTGTACCAAACGAGCCAGGGCCTTCTCCCTCAGCATTCGAGTTAGGCAAAATGATCTTGGGGGGAATAAACGAAAAAATAAGCCTTTTAATGTCATGCTCAGGACAGGCAACAGTGAGCAAATGCTTGATTCGCATCGGCTGTAGAGTCCCAATACAAACATCGTTCCAATTTTTTGCAACAACAAAAATCCTGCCCATACGGGGTTTTTGCGCCAGACCATTGGCTGAACTATGGTTTGGAACTGAGAATATCCTTAGGTGTTTTTTAGAATAGTCTCAATCATTGTCCCAAATACCTGCGGAAATGCTTGGCTAAAGTCGTCGACCGGGAAAAAAATGGTTCTACCCATGATTCCCCGACCCTGTCCTGGCGAGGACTGCTGAACACGGCCCCAAGGGAAGGTAGGCTTTTCGTTCAAACAGGTAGAGTCCTTGCAGTGGCCTTCTCAACCTGGAATCCGCACACAAACGAAGGTAAATAGTCCAGGCAGACCAATCGGGGAGTAATCCTCTTCTGAGGAAACGCGTTCCGGAGGCCACCAGCGGAGGCATGACGATGCTTAAAATTTCTGAACCTGCGCAGACAACAACAAGAGCTTCAAGTCGGCAAAAACTCTTGGGAATTCTCCTGAGTCTAGTTCTGATCACCGCCCTGCATTTCGCGACCCGAACTGACGACCCGGTACTCCACGCCTGGCATATCTTTTTCCGCAAGCTCTATTTTATCCCGATCGTTGCTGGTGCAGTTTGGTTCGGCATGCGGGGAGCCGTATTGACCGCACTCTCGGCCATCGGCGTTTACGCCCTGCACCTGGTTTTCGATTGGCCCCGATTTCACTTGGAGCGGATGAATCAGCTGGGCGAGATGACAAGCTTTCTGGTATTTGCCGGGGTGGCGGGCACACTGGTGAAACTTGAACGCCGAGCCGAAGCCAAGGCCGACCAGATTCGGCGTAACGCCGATCGGGAAAAGATCGCTACAGTGGTGGCCTCACTCAGCGAAACCCTGGGGGCGCGCGATCCTGCGACTCGCGACCATTCCCGGCGCGTGGCCGCCCTTGCCAGCGACTTTGGCCGCTTTTTGGGCTTGGCGCCCAAAGAGGTGCAGGATCTTTACTTGGCGGGAATCCTTCACGACATCGGCAAGATCGGCATTCGCGATGATGTACTGCTTAAGCCAAATGCCCTGACCGCTGACGAGCGGGAAAAAATCATGCAGCACCCACGGATTGCGGAGAAGATTCTGGCGCCGATCGGATTTACCGCGGTGATTCGCTATGTCGGAGTTCACCATGAAAACTGGGATGGGTCCGGTTATCCCGAAGGCCTTCGTGGTGAAGCCATCCCGCTGCCCGGGCGGATTCTCGCTATCGTCGACACCTATGACGCCCTGCAGTCCAATCGGCCCTATCACCAGGGTCTGGAAGAGGACAGTCGAATCAGGGTGGTCATGGCGAGTATGGCAGGAACCAAGCTGGATGAGCAGGTGCTAAACCGGTTTTGGGAGTTTATGGCCAAGAATGAACGGTAGGAAGTGGCGGGACAGTGATCGACGGGCTCGACCTGCGATGCGAACGCGCTGCAGATTGCTGATGTCAGACGACCCATTCCACAGTTGAGATTCATGAGTTACCAAACCCTCGCAATGTTTGTTGGATCTGTTTCCAACAACCCCATGGCGACTTAACCTGAAAGGAACCAAAGTTCATGAGCAAACTGAATCGTAGCCTCCGCTGGGCATCTCTTGTTTTTCTCCTCGGTCTTCTGGGGATAGCCGTCAGCGGCTGCATTCCCTATCATGGCTCCGGTGGGCACTCCAGCACCCCGGGCAAGCACGCTCACTAATCCCCCCGCAGACGTGATTCTGTATCAGGCGCCTTTTTGATTATCAAAAAGGCGCCTGATCGGTGACTGCAGTTCTGCGCAGAGCCGGGTCAAAACCACAGGCGAACCCCGGCGACCAGGGAAAGATCTTCGATATCTTCCCCGTCTTTGCGGGCGAGATCGGCCGTATCGCCGAGTTTGCGATTCCAGGTGATGCCTAGATAGGGAGCGAATTCTCGACGGAGTTCGTAACGCAGGCGGGCCCCGAGACGAACCGAGTTGACTCCCTTCCCGACACCGAATTCCTCAACCTCCTGAAGTGCAACCAGGGTTTCGAACCGGGGCTGGAGAACCAGCCGCTGGGTCAGCAGCAGATCATATTCCGCCTCAAGATCGGCCGAAAGGTCCCCCTTTTCACTCAGACGCAGATTGGTATTTATTTCGAACCACTGCGGTGCCAACCCCTGCAGGCCGAGTACCGCATTGAATCGGTCAGGATCGGCGCCAGGCCCCCAGATCAACTGATAGCCAACCCCTGCCTGAAGATCCCAGAATGGTGCGATGAGGTGACCATAGAGAAGGTCGAAGCGCTCGAGTTCTCCACCGGAGCCGGCCAAATCCTCGCCCTCAACGTTGATCCACAAACGGTTGTAATCCCCGCCAAACCACGAAACGACATCCCACCTCAGGGCGTCTTCGCCATCGGTGTTCCAATATTCAAGCTGATCCACCAGCACCAGGCTGTGCAGCTTGGAATCATCGACAGGCAGCGCCCATCCCGGCGGAGCCCCACTCGGCGAGGGTGCCGTGGCTCCCAAAGCGGGGAGCGCGAAGGCCAGCAGCCCGATAGCGAGCAGCACGGATCTGACAGTGATTATCATAAAATACTCCCCTCCCTCAGGTGACCCGGACGACCCGGAACATCCCCATATCCATGTGGTAAAGCAGATGGCAATGAAAAGCCCAGCGCCCCGGCGCATCCACCGAAATCAGCACAGAGAGCCGCTCGGCTGGCTTGACGCTGATGGTGTGTTTGCGCGGGATATGCCGCTCGTGGCCATTTTCCAGCTCCATCCACATGCCATGCAAATGGATCGGGTGCTCCATCATGGTGTCGTTGATCATGGTGAGCCGCAGCCGCTCGCCATAATTGAACTCGATGGGGCCATCCACCTCGGAAAATTTCTTGCCGTCGAAACTCCACATGTAGCGTTCCATGTTACCGGTGAGATGCAGCTCCATTTCGCGATCGGGCGGCCGGTCATCGAAATCGTCGGTCAGGCGGCGCAGGTCGGTGTAGACCAGCACCCGGTGACCGACATCGGCCAGGCCGGTGCCAGATTCGCCGAGGCGGTCGCGCTGCACCCACGCTACGGAGGTGTTGCCGGGGCCGTGGGTATCGGGGCCGTGCCGGCCGACCTCGGGACCGATACACGGCGTTATGCCAGGGAGACAGGAAGGTTCTTCCTCGCCCATCTTCATGCCGGACATCTGTCCTGAATGCCCTGAGTGGTCGTCTGCGCTGCTCGCTTTTTTCATGCCGCCCATAGCGGCCATAGCGCCCTTGTCCTTAGCGGGCATCTTTTCGGTGGTGCCGGCAGCCATTGTCATCCCTTCCATCGCGCCCATGTCCATCCCCATGTCAACCATGGTGCGTCTCGGGCGTTCGCGCAGCTCAGGGACCGGCGCTGTCATGCCCGGTCGCGGCGCAAGGGTGGCGCGACCAAAGCCGCTACGGTCCATCGACTCGGCGAAGAGGGTATAGGCGCGATCTTCCTGCGGATGGACAATAACGTCATAGGTTTCGGCGACAGCTATCTGCAATTCATCGGTTTCCACCGGTTGCACATTCTGCCCGTCCGCCTGCACCACCGTCATCGCCAAACCCGGAATCCGCACATTGAAATAGCTCATGGTCGCGGCATTGATCAGACGCAACCGGACCCGTTCTCCAGGCTTGAACAGACCGGTCCAGTTGTCCCCGGGAGCCAGTCCGTTCACCAGATAGGTGTAGGTATAGCCGGTGATGTCAGCAATATCGGCAGGACTCATTCGCATGTTACCCCAGGCCATCCGCTCTTTCACCGTTGAAGCCAGACCATCTGCGGAAATGTCCCGAAAGAAGTCTTCCAAAGTTGGTTGCTGGAAATTGTAGTAATCACTCATTTTTTTGAGCCTGGCGAGAACCTTGTACGGGTTCTCGAAGGTCCAGTCGGAGAGCACCACGACATATTCGCGATCGTACTTGAACGGTTCGGGTTCTGCAGGATCGATAATCAGCGGTCCGTAGTGGCCGAGTTGCTCCTGCAGGCCGGAATGGCTGTGGTACCAGTAGGTGCCGCTCTGCCGCACCGGGAAGCGGTAAGTAAAGGTCTCTCCAGGGCGGATGCCCTGGAAACTGACCCCCGGCACACCGTCCATTTCGAAGGGCAGGAGGATGCCGTGCCAGTGAACCGAGCTGTCTTCACCAAGTTCATTGCGGACCCGGATGGTGACGTCTTCCCCCTCTCGCAAACGCAGCAACGGACCGGGAACACTGCCGTTCAGAGTGGCGGCACGGCCACTACGGCCACCGAATTGAAGTTCCTGCCAGCGCAAGACAAGGTCGATGGGCTCCCCGGGCTTGCGGAGGTCCGGACTGGCGGTGAGCCCGTTGGGCTGTTTGGCCCACGCGGGCCACAATCCATCCACCGTCGCCAGTAATCCGGTGGCGGCCGCATAGTTGAGAAACTGGCGGCGGCATAAAAACCACCTGAGTGGGGTGTGGGAAGCATCCATCCTCTCGTCCTCCAAAACAGTTTCAACTTCAGTACTGGATTTAGGGATTGTTTTTTCGCTCCCGGCAGACCATCACCAACATAAAGCCGCGACTGTAGAAGCCAGGTCCAGACTGGCGACCCTCAACATCGCTAACACACAAATAAATACGTTAGTTTAAGCCCTTGTCAAGACCTGTTCCACTGCCTACTAAGCACCCCCACAGGAGTCCCGTTGGCGGGCGGCGGCTACATACGGTTACTCCATCCTGAGGTGGGGATCCCACGCGGCCCTGGGACATGGCTGGCTGGAGGGGGATTGGTACTGATGGCTCTCTGAGAACTACCACGCGAAAATCGGCCGTAATCTAGGCGTTCGTGAACAGCTTTCGGGATGGCAACCGCCAGGAGGATGATATCACCCTGACCGTGATCAAGGCGATTTGAGCCGGGATGAGCAACTACCGGTCGGCGAGGAGTTGGCGCGTAAGCAAGAGGTCTTGGAGAGATCTGGACTCTTTCTTTATCGCTGTGAAATGTGGGCCAGGGCTTCCCGGGCATCGAGTTCTCTGGTGGCATTCCCCGATCGCACGTAATATTTGGAAACATGCCCTTCGCTCAAGTAAACCGGATCCCGGGAGGGTTCCACCAGGATTCGACAAACATCATGACCAGCGATTTCATGAAACATGCAGTGGATCAGCGTGCATTTATGCCCACCGAGCTTATTGCTCACAATGTCCGTGATGCATCTCTCAAATCCATCGCGATTTTTATGGTTTAATGTTTTGTAGTCATCTTTCAGACCCACGACATCACCGCTATCGGTCACACCTATGATCAAATTTCCTCCGCGATGATTCATAAAACCCGCGATTGATTTTGCGACAACAGTCTCAAGGGAGCGGTTGATAGCATCCTTTTTCAAATCCCAGCGAAGGGATGATTTAAATTCAAGGTGCTCGTTTTCCTCTTCGTGAATCAGAAACGGCAAATCATCCGCCAGGCGGTTGGACAAAAAACTGATCTCCCGTGTGCGTTTGGCAAGAGCAAGATGATGCAGGGCAAATACCAAACCGATGGTCCCGCCGACCAAGGCGTAACCGAGGGTCATCGGTAAGAACATCGCGGTAAATACCGATCCAAACCGGCTCAGCATGAAGGTCCAAAAGTCATCTGTTATGACGGAGGCCGCCCTTAACTCATCCCAGGCGACGCCCATGGCAATCGGATGTAACAAAATGGCCCCGATGAAGGCACCTAGAAGGACATGGAGGATGACTACCCGGTAGGCGGAGAAATCTGATCTCATTGATGAGCTTTCCACAAAGGCTCGCAAATGGGCCGGAGCTTACTCATACCAAAGGGATATTCGAGAGGACAATGTCCAGGCGAGAGGAGGGTCGCCTCAGTCGAACACCTCAGGACCCCGGACAGGGCAAGGTCATTAGCCAACAAAGCTGGTGGGCCAGCGTAACCGAAACGACGAGGCCTCCGAGGATCCAAAAGGGTCTAACGTCGTTGAGGCCTGAAGAGTCCAGCGTTTCTGCTCCCGCCGACCGATTCTTGCTGAAAACCATTGTCCCTGGAGGGTTATCAACACCGACCAAGTGGCAACACCTTGGGCAAAGCAGAAAATCACCACTGACCGCGGCGCCACAGCCGAGGCAATTTAAAAAATCGTGGTTCACATGCACCTCCTTTTCGATTGCCATAAGATGCAATCTCGGTCAAGGGGGTACGGGAGGTGTCGCCCACCGCCCGCCCCTTAGAGTTTAGCCCGTGTGCCATTTCAATCTGGGCTGAGGGGGGAACGCTGAGACTGCAGCCCCGTTGATGCTGAAGGCGCACGCAGCACCAGATCGCCGTGTCCGCTCGCATCGAGCCCTGCCCTCATGGGTTCTCGCCTCTCGGCGCCCAGGCAGAAGATACGGTTCCCTGGGCTGCGAATGGGGTCTTGGCCGAGGACGACCCAACCACTTTGTCGCTTGAAGCTACTTATCTGCTTGGCAACAAGTAGGCGGTCAAGGTGCGAAGCCTTGATCATGTCGAAACGACCGTTCGGATAGCGGATTCGGATCATCATGGATTTACTCCTTTCGGACCACTCGCGCTGGATGGCCCCCGCACTCTCTGGCGAACATTGTGTACGGATAAAGGGCTCATATCGCGTGGCGCATCTGATTCCATGGACAAAGCAAAGACAATGCCAGCCTAAAATCTACCTGGTTTCAGTGGAATTGCCGGAATGCCTGCTAGCAGATTGAAGAATATTCTTATTTGACTAGAGAAAAACCTACAATTCAGGGAAAATTTCTTAGTTAAAACAGTTCCGCGTATAGAAAAAGGCCGATTTTGTCGGTGGCACTATATGTGCAAAATATATTATCAGGCGAAAATACCAGGAGCCTACCGTCCACCCATTATTATTAATAAAACGATTATACCGATCACAAATCGGAAGAATCGTAATTTTGTTGAAATTTAAAACAACAACACGAAAGGAAAAACAATGAAAGATCCCGTCTGCGGCATGGAAACCAGCCCCGAGAAGGCCGCGGCCAAGGTGCCGTGGCAGGGTGAGACCTATTACTTTTGTTCGACCCGCTGCCAGGAGAAGTTCGTCGCCAACCCGGAAGGGGTGCTGCAGAAACGATCTGCCCCGAAGGAGGCGGCGGCTGAAGCGCCAGGACGGGAATACACCTGCCCGATGCACCCGGAAATCCTCCAGGACCGGCCCGGCGCCTGCCCGATCTGCGGCATGGACCTGGAGTTGAAAACCCTCTCGGCCGAGGAGGAGGACAACCCCGAACTACTCAACATGACCCGGCGGTTCTGGGTCAGCCTGGCGCTGACCCTGCCGGTGCTGGCCCTCGCCATGGGCCACATGATCCCCGGTATCCCCTGGGAACGGCTTGGCTCTCCCCGGGCCCTGACCTGGGTGGAACTGCTCTTTGCAACCCCGGTGGTATTGTGGTGCGGTTGGCCATTTTTCACCCGGGGTTGGGCCTCGGTCGTGAGCCGTAACCTCAACATGTTCACCCTGATCGCCCTCGGCACCGGGGTCGCCTATCTTTACAGTCTCATCGCGGCAATCTATCCAGATCTCTTCCCGCCATCGTTCCGCGATCGCAACGGCATTGTCAGCGTCTATTTCGAAGCGGCCGCGGTCATTGTCACCCTGGTACTGCTCGGCCAGGTGCTGGAGTTGAAAGCAAGAAGCCGCACCGGGGCCGCTATCCGCTCGCTGCTCGGCCTGGCGCCGAAAACCGCCCGGCGGCTGGGGGAAAACGGAGAAGACGAAGATATCCCCCTTGACCAGGTGCAGCCCGGAGATCGTCTCCGGGTGCGGCCGGGAGAAAAAATCCCCGTCGATGGGGTGGTGGTCGAGGGCGCAAGCTCAGTGGATGAATCGATGGTGACCGGAGAACCGCTCCCGGTGGAAAAGAGCGCCGGCGAGCCGCTCATCGGCGCCACCGTCAACGGCACCGGGTCCCTGATCATGCAGGCGGAGAAGGTTGGCGCCGAAACCCTGCTGGCCCAGATCGTCAAAATGGTCGCCGAAGCCCAGCGCAGCCGGGCGCCAATTCAGAAACTGGCCGATACCGTCTCCGGGTACTTCGTCCCGGCGGTGATCGGCATAGCCGGATTGACCTTCCTGGTCTGGGGCCTGTTCGGGCCGGAGCCGCGCATGGCCCACGCCCTGATCAATGCGGTTGCGGTGCTGATCATCGCCTGCCCCTGCGCGCTCGGCCTGGCCACCCCGATGTCGATCATGGTCGCCACCGGCAAGGGGGCGACTTTTGGGGTGCTGTTCAAAAACGCCGAGGCGATCGAAGTCCTGCGGCAGGTCGACACCCTGGTGGTGGACAAAACCGGAACCCTGACCGAAGGGCGGCCGCAACTGGTTTCAGTCACTGTTGCGCCGGGCTGGGACGAGGTCGAACTGCTGCACCTCGCGGCCAGCTTGGAGCGGGGGAGCGAGCATCCCCTGGCGGCCGCAATCCTCGATGGCGCCAGGCAACGGGGCGCGAGCCCGGAGGAAACCCGGGATTTCACCTCCAAAACCGGCAAAGGCGTGGTCGGAACAGTGGCCGGAAGAGAGGTCGCCCTCGGCAATCAGGCGCTCCTTGATGAGCTCGGCCTCCCATCCGGCCCCTTGGCGGAGACGGCGGAAGGTCTGCGCACCAAGGGGCAGACGGTCATGTTCGTGGCCGTCGACGGCAAAATCGCCGGTCTGCTCGGAGTGGCCGACCCGATCAAAACAACCACCCCCGAGGCTATCCGCCAACTACATAAGGAAGGGCTTCACCTGGTCATGCTCACCGGCGACAACCGCACCACCGCCGAAGCGGTTGCGAAAACCCTCGGTCTGGACGAGGTGGAAGCGGGGGTGCTCCCCGACGGCAAGGCCGAGGTGATCAAGCGGCTGCAGGGTGAGGGGCGCAAGGTGGCCATGGCCGGGGACGGCATTAACGATGCGCCGGCCCTGGCGCAAGCTCAGGTCGGAATCGCCATGGGGACCGGCACCGACGTGGCCATGGAGAGTGCCGGCGTCACTTTGGTCAAGGGCGATCTGCGCGGCATCATCCGGGCCCGGCGCTTGAGCGACGCCACAATGGCCAACATCCGGCAGAATCTCTTCTTCGCTTTCATCTACAACGCCCTCGGCGTTTCCGTGGCAGCAGGTCTGCTGTATCCGTTTTTCGGCCTTCTGCTCAGTCCGATGATCGCGGCAGCGGCCATGAGTTTCAGTTCCCTATCGGTGGTGGCCAATGCCTTGCGGTTGAGAAGGATGCAAATGTAAGACGAGAATGGTGGTCCAATGCAGACCGGATTTAAAGGCGTGGGGGTTTTGAGGCGGCGCAGCACTATACCGTCGGGAGGGTAAAACTGGCTGTTGTCCCTGCCCCCGGGTGGCTTTCAAGCCATATCTCTCCACCGTGTGAGGTAACAATGGCCTTAACGATGGCCATCCCTAAACCCAGCCCCGGGGGCGAGGCGGTAGAAATTCCAGCCCGGTAGAATTTTTCGAAAACCCGACTAAGTTCCACTGGGGACATTCCTATCCCCCGATCGCGTATCTGGAACTGAATATGCTTGGGTTGCAAGATTCCTTCGATTTCGATCAGGGATTCTGGCGGAGAGAATTTAATAGCATTACTCAAAATATTGTCAAAAACCTGGTCGATCCGCATCTTATCATAGGCAAAACAACACGGAGTTCCAGGGAGTTTCACTGTGAAAGGCCGCTGAGGGTACAGCTGGCGGTAATCACTGACCAGCAGCGATAGGGTCGCGAAAATATCATTATGCTCCTTACGAACACCAAGCCCTTGCCCCGTTTCGATGTGACTCAAGTCAAGCAGATCATCTATCAACCGATCCATGGCGCTGGATTTCTGGTGGATAATGTCCGCGAACTCTCTTTTCTTGGCCCAGTCGAAATGGTCCTCAGTCAGCAAAAGTTCGGAATATCCCATGATGGTGGTCAACGGAGTGCGCAACTCATGCGCCGCCATTGAGATGAATTCACTCTTGAGGCAATTTTCTTCTCGAATTAACCCTTGCGCAGTTTCGGCCTGCCTACGCAAATGAACATTGACTTGGAATGGTTTAAGGAAGAACCCGTAAAGGATCGGGGTCACAAAAATTGCGAGTAGACCAGCGTCCAAGAAAGCTTGGGAAACAAGGGAAAGTTCCGGCAGCCTTTGAAGAAAAAACATGATGATTAATTCAATGAGGAAAACCGAGAGAAGTGTAACAATAAACATGCGGCGCGGATCAGAACTACAGTCCTGGTTATTTTTCATCAACATTTTCCGCCCCAGCAAATGTTGACCATAACAGCGACGAAAACAAGTTGGCGGGAAGGACGGTGGTGACATGGACAGCCTCACTTCTGACAGTGTGGCTGGACTGTTTCATATCGACAGTCATGGGACCAAATTTACTTGATCATCTAAGAACAATTCCATAACCAATCCTTGGAATCTATTGAATGTTTAACAGAGAAAAATAAGCCTTTTTTTGTCATGCTCAGGACGGAGGCAATAGTGAGCAAGATGCGTGAGTCATCTTGTAACTTAACTACTTCAACTTACGTGCCAACCAAATGAACTCTGCCTGAAGCCGTAATTACGAGACTTTTCATAGAAAATGACCATCACAAACACACAAACTGTAGAATAATCTGCAAAGACCTGAGAATATCCTCAACCATTTACCCGCAATTCACGGGTCTTTTCGGACTTCCGCCTCCTTCTTCACTGAGGATCTCCAGCCCCTTTTTGATTCGAGACCCTGAATGTATCGTGAAAGGAAGGGGCATCGACAATAACGCAGAGACCCGAAAGGCCGGGTCAGTTTTTCCGAACGATGCTGAAACTGGCCAATACGTTATTGAGCACATCCAAGTCTTCCAGGCCAGACTGAGGACCGGTAAAATAGAGATAGATCCAGTGGTTGTGCGCAAAGGTAATGACTCCAATGAATCGGGTTGCCTTTCCACGCTTCAGAAAATTCGCGTCTACACGGTAGGCAACCTCAGTCCCGGCGATACGGGTTTTACCGACCTTGCTCTTGGCCCCCTCAATGCCTGGCTCATCTTCAAGACCTTCCGCTGCGTAGTTGGCTGAGGCCTTTAGACTGCCAGCGCTAGGGGGGCTCTCTCCTTCCCGGAGGGAACTGAAATCAATCTCCAAATGCGCGCCGGTCTGCGGGTTGTAGATGAAAAGGTCATTCCCTTTCAGCATTTTCAGAGCAACACCCTCGGCCGTTTCAATCCCGGATTTGCGCGCTGCCGCAAGTTGCGCAGGGGTGACATGAGAAGCATGCTCATTGAGTAGGAACGCTGGGGGTTCTTTGCTGATTTGCCAGTGTTCCGGTAGCTGCTCGAAACTGACCGTGATCCCATCATTAAATTCATAATCGGCCGATAAAACCGGCGTCGTAAAAGCAAGAAGCACTGTCGTCACAGCGCACAAAAACAATCGAACTCTCATGTTTCCCCCTATTTCGTTTGCAAATTTCACCATAGAACAACCATTATTCTAATTGGCTTTGCGCAGGCACTTCAAAGAACTCTCTATATCTGATAGCGTGCCAAATTTTAACGTTTCAATTTTCCTCGCTACTTTCTTGATCTCACTTCGATAAACCGCCTCGCCCTAGCCAGCCACTGTAGGTTCTATCGCCCCAGAAACTTTGAAAGGCAGAAATTACGGCCAATCGCTCATCCTTGTTCAAAACACCGGAAAATCCAGGCATGGTGGCTCCGGGGTGCTTCCCTCCATCTGCAATAGTCTCCTCAAGTTGTGCCAACGAATGGTGCCAGGCATGCCCGGATTCATTTAAAGGCTGTGGCGGATAAGACCCATTAGGCAAGGCCGTTTCCCAGTTTGCTCCCCCTTGCCCATTCTCACCATGGCAGCCCGCACAATATTTAGCGTACAGAGGTTTTCCGGTTGCCACTTGTTCCGGTGTATACCACCGAGCAGAACTCATGATTGGTTTGCCACAGGAACTGACGAGGACCGCGATGGAAATACTTAGAAGTGTCACCCAAATAATTCTTTTCATGTCCACAATCCTTTCTTGGCTCGTTGTTCAATAACCGGAAATAAAGGGTCCTTGAACCCTTGATACTCTTGGCATTCCTCGATTTAATACGGGAGAAATAACCTGGCCGACGAAGAGGTCTTTCATCCGTTTGCTTCCAACGTCATGTGGCACATGCGCTGAATGTCACAGATCCTTCGGACTTCGCCGGGGATGTGTCTCCCCGCAGCCTTTGGTGAATTATGGCATTTTTGCAAATATTTTCAGCCACCTCCTCATGGAAAAACACCATAAAAAAGCGACAATCATGTCAGCAGAGGTTTATTTCTTTTTCTGCTGTTCGACCAGTCGTTCGAATTTTTTTGCCATGCCTTTTTGCATATCCACTTCGGAAATCCCAGCTTCTTTCCAGAGAAAGGCCAGCATTGCCTGGCCGTAACAGATATTGCAGTCGGCGGCGTGGTCGTCAAAGGCCGCGCCCGGTTGGCCATCTTTCAAAAAGCAGTTGAGCAGACTTTTGTGACCCATGGCATCACAGAAGCAGTAGCAGGTATTGATGGTCAGAATCGCCGGTTCTTTAACGGCAATTTTGTAACCCACCTCCACCGATTCGTTGGTAAAGACATATTTGGGGAATTTGTAGGCATCCCAGTCTTCATCCGGGTATTTTTTCTCCAGCAGGGCGGCGGACTCCTCGGTCAACTGCATCATGGTGAGTTTCATCACCCGGTCGTATTCCTTTTGCTGGCCGCTCTCCAAGGCCAGGGCAGGAAGGGTCATTGCGAGCAGAATCAGCAGGGCAAGCAGGGTGTTCAATTTTGGGAAATTCATGGTGTTCTCCTGGGTAGATGTTGGGTTAGAAGGGCAGGACCCATTGCCAGTTGGGGCCGCGCAACCACTGGCC
>Ga0209231_1000363_pt1 | contig 27269 bp, 23 predicted proteins | sample Deesub45470m_DNA_FD_188086 | JGI IMG/M metagenome (GOLD analysis project Ga0209231, IMG submission 188086) | Deep subsurface microbial communities from North Pacific Ocean - 450_OLKR46/470m Metagenome (SPAdes) (version 2) | ecosystem: Environmental > Terrestrial > Deep subsurface > Unclassified ... | reverse complement strand
CACAAGAACCTGAAATAGTATAAATAATTTGATGAGTTCCTGAACCAGCAGTAGAAGGATCAAAAACACCTGTTGAAGTATTGGTTATTCCTGTTCCACTCCAAACACCCCCCGGATCAACAGCAGAAAGTGTTACGGGAGCATCATTTTCGCAAAAAGGACCGGCAGCAGTAATTGTAGCATCAGCTCCTGAAGTGATGTTTATTGTTACAGTTGAAGTATCAGGACAAGTACCATTAGTAGTATAAGTTACATTGAAAACACCTGCACCACTACCAGAAATATTAATTACACCGGTAGATGCGTTTATCACACCACTATTGTCTATGGTAAAAGTGCCACCAGTAGTTCCGGTAATAGTAGGAGTAGGGTTAGGATCGGTAGTACAGAAAGTGGTAGGAGAATAACTAAAAGAAGCATCATCTTGAGCATTAACAACTATTGTTTCGGTATCAGTATCCGTACATGAGCCGGTAATAGAATAAGTTATTACATGGCTTCCTGGTCCTGCTACGCCTGGATCAAAAGTACCTGTTGAAGTGTTGGTAATACCATTGCCAGACCAAGTCCCACCTGGATCAACAGCAGAAAGTGTTACGGGAGCATCATTTTCACAAAAAGGTCCGGCAGCAGTAATTGTTGCATCACAAGCAGTTGGATTACAAGCAGGAAGTCCACTAACAGAAAATATTACAAGAGAATCTCCAAATGAATCTACAACTTTAATGCTATCAACACCTGGAGGTGGTGTAATTGTGGTACCTGTTCCAAAACTAGACCATGTAAGGACAGATGGTCCTGGATCTGTAAAGGTAAATAAACCTGCACAGTTACCAAAACCAGGAACACAAGTTGCTTGCATACTTCCTTGGTACCACGTATAAGTAGCAGTTCCACCGCTAACAGTCAAATCACCATTGGATTCTACACAAACAGTTAGACCAGTACAGTTTCCTACTTGTATGCTAGTTGAGTAAGTCCCACAACCTAAAGTATAAGTAACTACAAAATTTCCAGTACCTGAAACTGAAGGATCAAAAACACCGGTTGATGTGTTTAGTCCTGGTGTTGCAGGAGTAGAACTCCAAGTTCCACCTGGAGTGTTTGGGTTTAAAGCAACAGGAGCATCTGTTACACATAAAGAATTAATTGGGCAAAAATTCGGATCACAACAAACTGTAGCGTATTGAGAACCTGCAGTCATATTTAACGATTCTATTCTCCCTCCTCGCCCTGTTGATGTGCTATTGTTTAATAACGCACCTACAGCTAAAACTTCCCCATTAGAATTTACACTTACATCATACACCGTAAAACCACCTGTTGTATTTACTTGAGAAAGAATATTTAAGTTAGGATCAAACTTTACCACTCTATCCATAGAACCAGCATATACATTTCCGGTAGCATCTACATCTAGTCCGCTACAATGAACTACTCTTCCAAAAGTATTGTTTGAACTACCTCCAGGTAGAGCAACGTTGTTTATTAAAGCTCCAGTATTAATATCCCATTGATAAATTCTATCACCTCTATGAGTATAGAAGTAATCATCATTAGCAATGATAGCTTTTAATCCACCACCATTTTGAGATGCTGAAAGATAATTTTCACATTTATATCCAAAACCATGGGTATGATCTACTTGAAAATCTGGAGTAGAAGAACAGGCTGTTAAATTCTGATTAATAGCTCCAGCTTCTGTATGGGTTAGGTAAACATATTTGGAGTTTTTAGTAGGAGCAATAGAGCGAACTTCAACTGGGGTAAAACCACCTTGGGTACCAACGGTTACATCAGCTATAACACTACCGTTGCTCAAGTCCATATCATATATTTTAGCTTCAAAATTTAATCCTGTTCCTCCTGTACCGCCTACAATCAATTTGGTATTATCGCAATTAAAAGTGATGGTCCAATACTCGGTTATGTTAAAAATCCCAGTTGCATTAGCATGCCAAACCATAGCTCCTGCTGTACTTACTCGTTCTATTTCAGCACCAGTACCTTGTGTAATATAACTTACTCCGGCAGCATCTGTTGCTAAAGTTCCCAGCCAATCACCACCATTCGTATCCCAAGGTGTAATGTAAGTCCAAATTAAATTTCCGGCAATACCATATTTTCTTAACTCCATTGGTATTTCTCCACCAATAACATATACATTTCCTGCTGCATCTGTTTCTACTTCTCTTGTAAAATCTCCTGCATTAAAATTGGGTGTAACTACCCAAGGGTCAATAACCACTTTTTGAGAATTGTCATAATTCCCTAAATTGAAGGTTAAAATATTGTTGTTAAAAGTATATTCTGACTGAATTACAGTTTTAGAGTTTTGGTAGAAAGTAAGTGGTTTATGTTCTATAATTTTAGTGGATGCAGTATTAATTTCTAATTGTCCTGTTTGAGAATTTAGTTTAATGTCAATTTTTTCATCTAAATGATTAGTATGAAAAGTTTCATACTTCATTTTTATTTCATTAGGATTTGCTCCCGGATGCAAGATTACATTATATTTTATACCACCATCAGGGTGTAAAGTATATTCAATATCTATATTGTTATAAATGTTTTTATAGGTGATTTTTTTATACCCTTTTACATTATTGACGTTGTTTACATCATTTGTTTTTAAACCTTTAATAGCATAAGAGTAATAATGGTTAGTCTTTTCTTCGGCAATAATCTTTACATTATTGTTTGCTCCTACAAAACTTATGTTTACAAATTCGCTTAAGTGAATTCTACTAGGAAGGTTATTGTTAGCATCTCCTTCTCCTTTTTTCTTTTTTGGATTTCTAACCAATCTTTCAATTCGGTGAGTTATTCCTTTGTTAGAAAAGAATGTAAACCAACCATCTTGCTGACTAAGAGCGTATTTTATTTGGTTGGCAGATTGCCAGTTTTTTCCATCATATTGTCCTTTATTTTCTACAAAAGCCCTTTCTGAGTTGGGGTTGTTAGTCCATTTAGGTTGACTAAATGCTCCAATAGATAGTATTGTAAATACTATGATAATAAAACTTTTTTTCATTTTTATATTGATTTTGAGAATATTATAAAACTTTTTTTTGCGAATATAGATGCTATATATAAAAAAATATATCTTATTTTTAAACTTTTTTTAGTATTCTATAGTCATTTTATATTATTAAATTATTATTAAACCAAATATTTTTAGTTATTATATATTTAGCATTCAAAAAATTAATATTGTTTTAAATTTAACTATATTGTTGTAAATCTGTAAAAATTAACAAATTGTTATGGGAAAACCACATGTTTTACACGAGCTAATTCATTCACTTTCAAAAAGTGAGAAGCGATTTATAAGACTCAATGCGCAATTTCATCAAGGAGATAAAACGTACATGAAGCTTTTTGATGCGATTGAAAAACAAAAAGATTATGATGAAGAAGCACTTAAGGTGAAGTTTAGGAATGAAAAATTTATTAATCAATTTGGAGTAGCTAAAAATTATTTACAACAATTTATTCTTAAACAATTAAGGCAATATCATGCAGGGTTGAAGGTAAATATTGAATGTAAAAATTTATTGATAGATATTGAAATTTTGTTTTGGAAAGGACAATATAAACTAGCAAAGAAGATTATTTTAAAAACTACTAAAATAGCTCAGCGATATGATTTTTTTTTAGTGCTCGAAGAATTAAATTATTGGGAAGGTAGAATTCATAACGCTCTTTTTAAACTTAATGAAACATACAAAATTGCTTTAGAAGATAGTAGTAAAGAAAATATTCAAAAATATTTAAATATCCTTCAATATAGAGAGCTTATTAATACCGCTCAATTAATGATGAAAGAATCAGAATTAGTGAGAGGTGAAGATGAGAAAGATAGATACAATACGTTTTTAAAGAACCCTCTTTTAACTGATATTTCTTTAGCACAATCTAATGAAGCAAAATATAATTATTATGTATTGAATGGTGTACTTTATAGAGTAATAGGATGCATGGAAGAATCTGAAGCATATAGAAAACAATTAGTAAACTTTCTTGAAGCTAACCCTCATCTTATTGAAGAAAATCCTATTCATTATATTGCAGCACTTCATAATGTTCTTACTCATTTTTTAGTTAACCATGATTATCCTGAATTTAATAAATACCTTGAAAAATTAAAAACATTTAATTTTAAAATGCCTCATGAAAAAGCGAGTGTTTTTTCTTCTTTATGTTTATTTGAGCTTGGTTATTATATGGAAAGAAAAGATTATGAAAAAGCTATTGCTTTTATTGAAAATACAATAACCAAATATGAAGATATAAATACACTGATTAATATTCAACATTCATTTTTATTAAATTATCATGCAGCTTTAATTTATTTTAATGTGGGGAATTATAAAAATGCTCTATTATGGATAAATAAAGTTATTAATCTTACTTCAAGAAACTTGCGAGTAGATGTAAAAGCGGCAGCTTTTTTACTTAATATACTTATACATCATGAATTAAAAAACTTACTACTCATTCCTTATTTAGTAAAATCTACTATAGAATTTTTAAAACTACATCATTTACAAACAGAGTTTGATAAAAAATGTTTGTTGGTGTTGTTAGCACTTTCAAAAACAAATGATGAAAAACAACAACAAAAAATTATAGCAAAAAATTTACCAGCGTTGGAAAAATTAGATAGAACCACATCAACAGTTTCGGATATAGATGTTATTGAGTGGTTAAAACACAAAATGGTATAGAAAAGTAATAAAATAGCTAATTTTGAACTTTGTAATAGAAATGGAAAGAACAATTAAACTTATTTGGGATTTTAATGGTGATGATGCAGCTCATTTTGCAGCACATCATAAAAGACATTTAGCAGAGTTTGCCAGTAAAGAAAACTTATTACTAAGGGAAACAGGCATAGAACAGTTAAGCTCAAACCATGCTATTGCCTATTTATTGGTAAAAGAAAGTCAGGTCTATACTGTTAGAGATGTTTTAAAACCAAAAAGAGCTGAAATTGTAGATTAATAAAAACATAAATAAATTGATGATAGATTTAGAACACCTTTGTAAAGAAGTAAATAGTTTAGCCAGAGAAGTAGGAGCATTTATTAAACTACAAAAAATAACAATAGATGATATTGAAATAAAATCTAAAAATAGCTTGGTTACTTATGTAGATAAAACTGCCGAAGAAATGATAGTGAAAAAGCTAGCTATGCTTATTCCAGAAGCTGGTTTTATTACTGAAGAAGAAACACTTGTGAAAAAAGGTGAAGTTTATAATTGGATTATTGATCCCTTAGACGGAACAACTAATTTTATTCATTCTATTCCTTGTTTTTCAATTAGTATTGCGTTGCTAAGAAATAATGAGTTGGTTTTAGGAGTAATTTATGAAATTAACTTAGACGAAATGTTTTATGCCTGGGAGGGAAGCAATGCCTACTTAAATGGAGTTGTAATTAAAGTTTCTCCAACAACTCTAATTGAAAATTCATTAGTAGCAACAGGTTTTCCTTACTTTAATTATATAAAACAAAAAGAATACATGATGTTGTTTCAAGATTTAATGAAAACATCTAGGGGATTAAGAAGGTTGGGGTCGGCAGCTGTAGATTTAGCTTATGTTGCTTGTGGTAGGTTTGATGCTTTTTATGAATATAGTTTAAACTCTTGGGACGTAGCTGCCGGTGCAGTTATAGTAAAACAAGCAGGTGGTGTGGTAACTGATTTTTCTGGAAACAATAATTTTCTTTTTGGTAAAGAATTAATTGCCACCAATAATTTAATTTATGCCGATTTCTTAAAAAAAGTAGAGATTTACTTTAAAGAAAATTAAGTATTTAACCATTTTAAAAACTTACCCCAAAATGTTTTTGGTGTTTCTTCTGTGGTTTCAATTGGTTTTTTTTCAATAACTTCTTCTTGCTTAGGAGATTTACTAACCGTTTTTTGTTTTACGTTTTTGTTTTTTTCAATTTCTTTTAACTGTTGTTCGTAAAAACGTTTTTTTGCTTCTTTAGCTTTTTTCTTTCTGATGGCTTCTTGTTCATCTTTTTTCTTTTCTTTTTCTTTTCTTCGATTTTGTTCTTCTACAGAAAGTAGTTTTGCTTCTTTATCTTGTAAATCTTTTAATCGAAGTTGCTCTGCTAATCTTTTTTCATTTTCAATACGTTTCTTTTCCTCTACTAATTTTTTTTGCTTAGCTTTTTCTATCGCTTCTTGTTCTTTTTGGGCTTTATTAGCTTCTCTTTCTTCTCTCTTTTTTTGCTCTAACTCTTCTTCGGTATAAACCACTCCATCAACATTTACTTCAATTTTAGATTTATCTGGCAAATCAATTTTACCAATAATTTTAGGAGTAGGAACAGCCGAAATGGTTTCAGCAACTTTTATTTTTTCTGCTATTGGCTTTTCAGGTTCAGTTTCTTTTTTTATTTCTTCAGGTGTTGTTGTAACTTTTTCACTTTCACTCACAGTTTCCTCTTCTATCACAACAAAATTGTTGGTAATGGCATCAATATGCTCATCAGGTATTTTAGCATTAGGGTGTGGGTTAATGGTAATTTTTTTCTCTTTTTCAAGAAAGCTTACTATTTTATCTGTTGAAATGTTAATTTGTCTTGCTAATTGTCCTAACCTCATTTTTGTAATTTTTTTACAAAGCTAAAAAAATAACGTTATTGTCAAAAATAGATAAGCAATTAATTTATTTAGGTTTATAAATATAATGATAAGTAATTTCTTGAGATGGAGGAGAATTTTCAGGAGGAGTAGGGGGTTCTTCGTCTTCATCATCTTCCTCCCAATGATATTCTTTTTTTTGTGGACCTTGCTTTCTGTAGTACACAGATAAAATTGCTCCGGCAATAAAGCCCCAAAAATGACTTTCGTAAGAAATTTCTACTTTAATAGGAAAAATTCCCCAAACCATGCTGCCATAAACAAATACCACAAAAAATGAAATAGAAATAAGCTGCATATTTCTTCGTATAAAACCACTTATAAGCAAAAAAGAAAACAAACCATAAACTACACCACTAGCTCCAATATGTGTAGCTTCTCGGGCAGACATCCATGTCCAAATTCCACCCATAATAAAAACCCAAAGAAAAACTTTAAGAGCAATTTCTTTATAAAAATAAAATAATGAGGAACCTAAAATTAGTATTGGGATTGAGTTGTTAAGCAAATGAGAAAAATCTCCATGTAAAAAAGGAGCTAAAATTATACCTACTAACCCGGAAACTTTTCGTGGGTAAATTCCATAAGAACTAAAACTTACGTTGAAAATAATTTCAATTAAAAAAACAATAAACATTGCTAACACCAACATTGAAGGAAGGAATAGGGCAGCAATAAATTGGTTTTTTTCTTTTTTCTCCAAAATGAATTATTTAATTCCTCGTTGTTTTTTTATGTTTTCATAAGCTTCTTGAACTTTTTGAAACTTTTCTTTAGCAGCATGCTGAAACTCATCACCCATGTGACTAACTTTATCAGGATGGTATTTTACAGCCATTCTTCTGTAAGCTTTTTTAACTTCTTCATCAGAAACAGTAGCTTCTATTTCTAAAATTTGGTAATCGCTATGTTTTTGTTTTACAAACATAGCTTTAATGGAATTAAAATCATGTGTAGGGATTCCAAGGTAAGCACTAATTCTAGAAATAACGTTTAGTTCTTGTTGACTAATATCACTATCAGCAGAAGCAACGCCAAAAAGCAAATGCAATAATTGTATTCGGGCAGACATTACTGTAAATGTTCTAATCTGAACACAAACCTCTTCAATAGGAATATCTTTCTTTAGAATATCTCTTAATGTAATAAGATGTTGTTGTGTTTTTTCTGAACCAAATTGTTTCTTAAAAAAGCGTTTTACAAAATCGAGTTCGGCTTTTAAAATTCTTCCATCTGCCTTCATAACAGCTGCAACAAGCACCATAAGGCTTACTGCAAAATCATTTGGTTGAGAAGTGTAGTATCTTTTTCTCCCACTAGTTTGAGTGTCTGTTCTTTCTACATCAGTATAGATAGAACTATCAATTGCAGAACCAACCGCAAAACCTAAAATTGCCCCAATGGGACCACCAAAAGCCCAACCTAATCCGCCACCAATCCACTTTCCTAATTTAGCCATTCATTTATAATTTGTTTAAAACAAAGGTAGGAATAATGAAAACAATTATAAATTAATTTTTTTATTCTTAATTTTTTTTTGAATATTCGCAGTCTGAAATAAAGTTATGTGACAAATTGTAGAAAATGAGCAAGATAGTTCCTTATGATATTGTTTATCCGAACATTAAGAGTGGAGCTATATATTCTTTTACAACTGGTAGTGGCGTAAATTATGAAGTGAGGTTTGGAAGAAAAGAAGATAATATTTTACATACTTCGTTAGTTTTTGGCGTAACCAATGAAGAATATGATGGAGAAGAATATAGTTTAACAAATAAAGGAGAGATGTATAGAGTAATGAGAACCATTGTTGAAGTTGTTAAAGTTTATTTAAAAGAGCATCCTAACATTACTCAATTTGAATATACAGGAGAGCAAAGTCAGGAAGAAAAAGAAAGAAGTAGAAATGCAAGATTAGCATTGTATGGTCGTTATATTAGTCAGGTTTTTGATGATAGTTGGAAAGTTATTGCTAATGATAGTAAAGTGATAATCAAGAAGCAGAGATAATAGGGAATATTAAGTTAGTTAATGATATGTTAAAAAATACTAAAAAGGAAACTAAAACTGACATTCGGTCGTTATCATAAATGTATTTAAAAATTCAATAAAAAAAGTTATAAAAATTAAACAATGAGACAACTTAAAATTACACAGCAAATCACCAAAAGAGAAAGCAGATCACTTGAAAAGTATTTGCAAGAAGTTTCTCGTGAAGGTATGATTACTGCTGATGAAGAAGTAGAGTTAGCACAAAAAATCAAAGAAGGAGACGAGAGAGCTTTAGATAAATTAGTTCGTTCTAACTTAAGGTTTGTTATTTCTGTTGCAAAACAGTATCAAAACACAGGTCTTACTTTAGAGGATTTAATTAATGAAGGAAACTTAGGGTTGATAGAAGCAGCCAAAAGATATGATCACACCAAGGGGTTTAAATTCATTTCTTATGCTGTATGGTGGATTAGACAAAGTATCCTTAAAGCTGCTGCTGATAACTCAAGAACCATTAGATTACCTCATAATAGATTAGGTGAAATTCAAAAAATAAATAGAGCTTCAAGTGAATTTGAGCAAACTATGGAAAGAGAACCTACAGATGAGGAGTTGAGCGAAATCTTAGATATGGATATTGAAAAAATCCAAAACTCAAGAAAAATGTCTAAGAAACAATCTTCTCTTGATGCTCCAATGGCTAACGATGATGACAATAATAGCTTGGTAAGTGTTATAGAGAGTGAAGATTCTCCAGCTCCAAACGATTTGTTAATTCATGAGTCTTTATCAACAGACATTGAAAGAACGTTACAGTTCTTAAAAGGAATGGAAGCCGAAGTTATTAGATTGTTCTATGGACTTAGCGACAGAAAAGAAATGACGCTTGAAGAAATAGGAAATCACTTTGGTTTAACTAGAGAAAGAATTAGACAAATAAAAGAAAGAGGTTTAAGAAGATTGAAAAGACTTTCAAGAACTAACAACCTTCAAACTTATTTATAATTTTAGGGTTAACATTCATAAACAAAAAAACACCTCGCAATCATTGCAAGGTGTTTTTTTATGTTTTTAAAATAGGAGTACTAATTTTTAATAAACTTTTTAGTAACTATTTCTTCTCCTAAACTAAGCTGAATAAAATAAACTCCTTGATCTAAATCGTTTAAAGAGAAACTAAGTTGGGTTTTATCAATAGTTCTTACTACTTTTCCTGTTAAATCATAAATTAGGATAGCTTTAGTAAGCTCTTTATTAGTGTTAATAGTAAGCATGTTTTCAACCGGATTAGGAAAAATTTCAATAGTGGTATTTAAGCTAATTTGGTTGATACTAGTAGGATTTATTTTTCCATTAATATCATACTGAGCAAAAAATTGCCATATCTTTTCGGAAGCATTAAAATCATAGTTAGTAACGCCTATGTTTACTGGAGCTCCCGGCCAAGTATGTCCTCCACTAATAATTTTATAATGTTCTACTTCTACACCATTGTTTCCACTCTGATAAACATAATGTTCGGCTGTGCAGCCATCTGAAGTATTAATATTAGGTACATTACTAAAAACAGCTGTTGAATTACATTGATTAAAATTTACCCAATAATTTAGCACATTAGCAATAGAAGCAACTCCGGCAGAACCATTATAAGGAACTGTAGCATCTGATGTTCCATGAATTTCCATAACAGGAGTAGGGTGCTGAGGGCTGCAATTAAGTGATTGATTGGCATTCATAGAACCAGTTACAGAAGCAATAGCAGCTATTCTGTTACTCAAAGAACACGCTAAAGTATAACTCATAAAACCACCATTAGACATGCCTGTGCTATACACTCTATTTTGATTGATATTGTATTGAGTAGATAATGAATCTATAAGAGCCGCTGTAAAACCAATATCATCAACAGTTCCGCCCCAATCTGCATTCCAATAGGGTTGATTATTTACGTCCAACGTTCCCATAGGATGAACTATAATAAAGTTGGCAGTATCTGCAATAGCTCTAAAATCGCCATAATACATTTGTGCATTAGCGTTACTGGTGTAGCCATGAAAGTTTAACACTAAAGGAACAGGGTTAGCAATATTATAAGCTGCTGGAACATACAAAATGTAAGTTCGATAGATTCCGTTGTGAAAAATGCTATCGTTAATGGTTTGTTGAGCAAAACTTAAGGAGCTCAAAAAGAACAATAAAATAAAAAGGTAAATTTTCATCTGTTTATATTTTTAATTTATTAAATCGGTCAGATGTAACTGTTCATTCTTTGTTATTTTTTTTAATGTATTCACGAACTTACGTTTCCCATTATAATCATTCCTCATGTGTGAGAAAATATTACTCATGGTCGTTTCATCATCAACTTATTTTGGTTAAATAAGTCGATAAAGGTATAAAAAAAAGAGGCTAAAACATAATTTTAGCCTCTTTTCTATTTTGTTAAGATTTAAAATTAATCTTCGTAATCTAATCCTAAATGAGTAATTAAATCCTCTCCTTGTAAATGTCTTAGCGTGTTAAGCAATTTCATTTCTTGTTTAAAAATATCGTGCATTGGTCTTAATCCAGCCACTTTTTCTTGTGGAAATTTAAAATAGAAGGATAACCATTCCTGAACACCCGACATATTTGCACGTTGAGCTAAATCTAAGAAAATAGCTAAATCAACAACAAGTGGTGCTGCTAAAATAGAATCTCTACATAAGAAATCAATTTTAATTTGCATTTTGTAGCCTAACCAACCAAAGATATCAATATTATCCCAACCTTCTTTGTTGTCTCCATGAGGAGGGTAGTAGTTGATTCTTACTTTATGGTATAAATCTTTATATAAATCAGGATTTTGTTCTGGTTCTAAAATTTCTTCTAAAACGCCTAATTTTGATACTTCTTTTGATTTGAAACTGTTTGGATCATCCAATACTTCTCCATCTCTGTTTCCTAAAATATTGGTTGAAAACCAACCAGCAATACCTAAGTTACGTGTTTTTAATCCTGGAGCAACGATAGTTTTCATTAAGGTTTGACCAGTTTTAAAATCTTTACCGCAAATTGGCACATTATTATTTTTAGCTAATTTAACCAATGCAGGAATATCTGCTGAAAGGTTGGGGGCTCCATTAGCATAAGGTACTTTCTCCATGATGGCAGCATAAGCATAAATCATACTTGGAGGAATATTAATATCATTATTCTTTAATCCAGCTTCTAAGCTTTCAATTGTTTGATGAACTTCACTTTCTTGGATGTAAATTTCTGTAGAACCACACCAAACCATTACTAATCTATCGCAATTGTTTTTAGCTTTAAAATCCCTAATATCCTGACGAACTTGTTCTGCTAATTCCCATTTTGTGGCAGCTTTTTTAACATTTGGACCATCTAATTTGGTAACGTAATGTTTGTCAAAAACAGCTTTCATTGGCTTAATCGCTTCCAAATCAGGTTTTAATTGCTCTAATAAGTATCTGTCTAAAACACCAGCATTAACAGCTGCTTGATACATGTTATCTTCAAAAATATCCCATCCTCCAAAAGCAATATTATTAATATCTGCCAATGGAATAAAATCTTTAATTAATGGTGAATTTTTTTCTGTTCTTTTACCAATTCTGATTCTTCCCATTTGAGTAGTTGAACCAATAGGCTTAGAAATTCCTTTGTTAACCGCTATAACTCCAGCTATAACAGTTGTTGAAATAGCTCCCATTCCTGGTAAAAGAATACCTAACTTACCTTCTGGTTGTTTAATGTTTGATGCCATGTTTGTTATTTAGTTATTTATATTTTTTGCGAGTAGCTAACTACCCAATTGTTTACTTTTTTATTTTTTATAATTATCCACTCAAAAATGAATAAGCCTGTTAAAGCACATACGATTCCTGCAAGTATATCAATTATATAATGATGAAATGAATATACTGCTGCAAACCAAATTCCCATTAAAAAGAGGGCAAATATAATAATTCCTGAACGTAATTTTTGTTTAATTCCAAAGAATAAAACAATTATTGGATAAGCAGAGTGTAGTGATGGCATAGCCGCAAATACGTTGGCATTTTTTTCGTACAAAGAGCGGAATACATCTATCCCAAAAAACGTATCGAAACGAAGTAATCCGGCAGCATTTCCAGGCGTATTGTGAATAATTTGTGTTCCATACTCATGGAAATACCACGGTGGAGCTGCGGGGTAACTGTAATAAACTACAAAGCCTAATAGATTAACAAATAAAAATGCAGCTAAAAACTGAATTAAGAGTTCTTTGTTTTTATAAAATAAATACAACGCAAATAGTAATGGAATAGGCACCCAGTTGATATAGAAAAACCCACTAAGCACATCTAAAAAAGCAGAATTGTTGGTTAAAAAATACTCGTTTGGAGTTACTATTTGGTCATTTAATTCTATTCCAAACAATTCTTTTTCTAGTAAATAAGGTTCTTCTACATAAATGGTATTGAACTCATAATTAGGAAAAACCCGCATAGAATCATAAATAACCCAATAGATAATAAAAATAAAAAATGCGGAGACTAATTTTCTGGAATAAGCATGAGTTAAATAACCACCTAAAACAATAAAAAGTAAGGCAAAATGGTCAGTTCTTATTCCTACAAAGAAATAAACCCATACAAAATAGATAAAGCAAATGGCAAGTAGTATTAACGTTTTTCTGAGTCTCAAAAGTGAATTATTCTTCTTTGTTTACTATTTTTTCGTAGAGTGGTTTGCCAGTTTTAATATCTTTTCCAAAAACTTCTACAGCAAAAATTTTAGGTAATATGCTAATATGTTCGGCAGTTACAAAAACTTTTTCTATACGGGCAGGTTTTTTATTTATCATGGTAGCCACTTCTGGGTGACCGTTTTTATCTTGTGTAATAACAAAATTCATGTCTTTTAATGATACAAGCGAAAATACATAGGTGTTTTTTCTATCTTTTAATGGTTTAGATTTTACACCATAACCAAAAGTTTTTTCAACGGCTTTTAACTCTTTTTTTATTCCCCCTTCTTGATATCTTCTCCAGAAAACAGTAACAGGTTCTTTAGGGTCTAATTTTCCGTCAGCAGCAATATTGGCAGTATAAACAACTGTGTTGGTATTAAAGCTTTTTTGGATATAGAAAAGCATCTTTTCATCTTTAGGAACAGGATAACCTTCAAAAACTTTAATACGAGTTTGGTAGTTATCATCATGAAAAATGAAGGAAGTTATTACCAAGAAAAGAAAGAGATAAGTTAACTTAAACTTTTTTTGCATTGTTATAAATTTTCTTTTTTTGATAATTCCACTCTACAATGATTGAGCCGTTGTATGGCAGTTATGTTAGAAAGTACGGCAACAAATGTTACTGGCAAGGTAAAGATAGTAATGTTTTCAAAAACAATAAGAGGTGATTTAGCTATTTTAAGCGGCTCTATCGTGTCAAAAAAGAAATAGAAAATACCACAAAACATGGCTGAAGCACCAATAGTAACTACTCTGGCAGGACGTTGCATCATGCCTACACTACAATCAATTCCTAAGCCTTCGGCACGAGCTCTAGTGTAACTTACCATCATAGAACCAATAAGCGCTACAAAAGCAAATAAAGAACTTAAGAAAAAACTGTGGGCTACCAAGTAATAACAAATACCAAGAAACATGACCATTTCGCTGTACCTATCTAAAACAGAATCGTATAATGCTCCAAACTTGCTCGACATATTGCCAACTCTTGCTAATCTACCATCAATCATATCAAACAAACCAGCAATTAAAATGGTAAATCCACCCCAGCCAACATAAGTCATATCGGTACGGTCGGCATATTTAGCTCCGATAATAAAAATAACAGCAGCCAACATATTTAAAACTAATCCGAAAGAAGTAATCATGTTAGGGGTAATGCCAAGCTTAACCAATAAGTTGATTAGCGGATTAATAATGGTATAAATTACTTTTTGAGCTTTAATTTCTTCTGCCATTTTTATCTTTTGAGAATCTTCAATTAGATAAGCAAAAGTAAAAAAGTTTTTGTTACTATTTTTTATTTATGAAAAGTTAAGAGAACCTGTATTGGTTCAAGATTTTATGTTGACAGTAAAACCATTAAGTTCTTATCATTCTTTTCAGTCGAAAAAACGGCAACCTACAAACAAAATTTATTTTTCAATTCTCAAATATAACACTTTGCTGTTGTTAATCTTTAATGTAATTTTACGGCTCAATTTTTAATTTTTTTATTAATGAGCATTAACAATAAATACAACCCTACTGATATTGAAAAAAAATGGTATGACTACTGGATGAAAAACGATTTTTTCAGCTCAGTTCCAGACGAAAGAGAGCCATATACCATAGTAATTCCTCCGCCAAACGTAACCGGAGTCTTACACATGGGACACATGCTCAATAATACCATTCAGGATGTGTTAATTCGTAGAGCTAGAATGTTGGGCTACAATGCTTGTTGGGTACCGGGTACCGATCATGCTTCTATTGCTACAGAAACTAAAGTAGTAAACCTGTTAAGAGAGCAAGGAATTAATAAAAGAGACATCGGTAGAGAAAAGTTTTTGGAACATGCTTTTGAGTGGAAAGAAAAATACGGAGGTATTATTTTAGATCAACTAAAACGTTTGGGAGCAAGTTGCGATTGGAAGAGAACACGTTTTACCATGGAACCAAAATTGTCTGATGCGGTTATTCAGTCATTTGTGGAGCTATACAACAAAGGCTATGTTTATAAAGACTGGAAAATAGTGAACTGGGATCCTAAAGCCCAAACAACACTTTCTAACGAAGAGGTTATCCGTAAGGAAGTAAATTCCAACTTATACTATGTAAAGTATAAAATTGTTGGAGAAGAAGGCTATGTAACGGTTGCAACTACTCGTCCAGAAACCATTATGGGTGATGTAGCTATTTGTGTACATCCAAAAGATGATAGGTATTTTCATTTACATGGAAAAAAAGTAATTGTTCCCATGGTAAACCGTGAAGTTCCTATTATTTGCGATGATTATATTGACAGAGAATTTGGTACGGGAATGCTAAAGGTTACTCCGGCTCATGATACTAACGATTATGAAATCGGATTAAGACATGGATTGGAAGTGATAGATACGTTTAATGATGATGGTACCATTAGCGAAGCAGCAGGTATTTTTGTTGGAGAGGACAGGTTCGTTGTTCGTAAAAAAGCGGCTACTTTATTGCAAGAGCAAGGTTTGTTGGAGAAAACGGAACAAATTACCAATAATGTTGGTTATTCAGAAAGAAATCCTGATACAGTAGTAGAACCAAAGTTATCTTTACAATGGTTTGTGAAGATGGATGAAATGGTAAAACCAGCGTTGAAACATGTAATGAATGATGATATTCAGTTGTTTCCGGCTAAGTTTAAAAATGTTTATCAACATTGGTTAGAAAATATTAGAGATTGGCCTATTTCCCGTCAGTTGTGGTGGGGACAGCAAATTCCGGCTTTTTATTACAATGAGCAAAAAGATTTTGTGGTGGCAACTACCAAAGCAGAAGCTTTGCAATTGGCTAAAGAGAAATCGGGCAATAATAACTTAACAGAAAAGGATTTAATTCAAGATGAAGATGTGTTAGATACATGGTTTTCTTCATGGTTGTGGCCTATTTCTGTTTTTGATGGTTTTGAAGAAAATTCACCAGATTTCGATTATTATTATCCTACCAATGTATTGGTAACAGGTTGGGATATTATTTTCTTCTGGGTAGCCCGAATGGTTTTTGCAGGTTATGAATTTAAAAATGAAAAACCGTTTAAGGATGTTTATTTTACTGGTATGGTAAGAGATAAACAACGCAGAAAAATGAGTAAATCCTTAGGAAACTCGCCCGATGCGTTGGAGTTAATAGATAAATATGGAGCCGATGGGGTTCGTTTTGGAATGTTATCGTGTGCTGCTGCAGGAAACGATTTGTTGTTTGACGAAGCACTTTGTGAGCAAGGTAGTAAATTTTCTACTAAAATGTGGAATGCTTTCCGTTTGGTAAAAGGATGGGAGGTAGATACTACCCTAGAGAAACCCGAAAGTGCCAAAATTGCTATTGCTTGGTTTGAATCAAAAATGAATGAAACCTTAGAAACTATCAATGATAACTTCTCAAAATATCGGTTGTCCGATGCGTTGATGAGTACGTATAAATTGATTTGGAATGACTTCTGTTCGTGGTATTTAGAGTGTGTAAAACCTGATTACCAACAACCTATAGATGCAACGACATTAAAAGCTACGATTACTTATTTTGAGCAGTTATTGAAGATATTACACCCATTCATGCCTTTTGTTACCGAAGAGTTGTGGCAAAATTTAGAAGAAAGAAAAGATGGAGAAACCATTATGTTGTTAGCCTTTCCTGAAGCAGGAACTACAGATAAAGCATTGCTATCAGCATTTGATTATGCGACTAATGTAATTACTGAAATAAGAAATTTCCGTAAGACTAAAAACATAGCGAATAAAGACCAGTTGGAATTAATGGTTAAGAAAAATGAAACAATTAATATAGCTTTAGATACCATCATTTCTAAATTAACCAATCTTTCTAAATTAGAATATGTTGATAACAAAATTGAAGGAGCTTATTCTTTTGTAGTAAAATCTAATGAATATTTTATACCTTTGGTAGGAAATGTAGATGTGGATGCGGAGATGGAAAAAATTAAAGTAGAATTGGAATATGCTAAAGGTTTGCTTGCTATTGTAGATAAAAAATTAGCCAACGAAAAGTTTGTTAATGGAGCTCCAGAGCAAGTTGTAGCAGCAGAGAAAAAGAAAAAGGCAGATGCTGAAGCAAAAATTAAAGTGTTAGAAGAGCAATTAATGAGTTTAAAATAAATATTAATTTAATAATTAAATAATCATGGGAAAAACAGGAATTTGGATAGATTCTAAAAAAGCGTATATCGTTAACCTTTCAGGTAGCGATGCTAATTTATCAGTAATAACATCAGAAATTGAAGGAGTAACCAGAATTGAAGGTGAAGGAAAAGAATATGGTAGGTTTGGAAATCAATATACTACCTTAGAAAACAAACAAGAAAACAGAAGAAAGCATGAAGTTGCTGAATATTTAGAAGAAGTAGTCGAGAATATTAAGTCGGCAGACGAAATTGTTGTTTTTGGTCCTGCACAAATGAAAATTGAGTTAGAGAAACAAATAAAAGAAAATCAACCCTTAGCTAAAAAACTATTAGAAGTTGTTAATGCTGATAGCATGACAGAAAACCAAATTGTTGCTTGGGTAAAAGATTACTATAAGGCGTAAACGCGTGGAATATCTTTCACTAAATACTTTAAGCCATTATTTGCAAAGACTGGTTTCCAGTAAACTATGGGTTAAAGTATTAGTTGCCTTATCTTTAGGTGTAATAGCCGGAATAATGCTTAGTCCCAACTTTGGTTGGGTTTCAAAAGAGTTGAGTACCGTTATAGGAAATTGGCTTTCCTTGCCGGGAAAATTATTTTTGAAGTTGGTTCAGATGATAATGATTCCGCTGATTTTTACTTCAATAATTTCCGGAATTGTAGGCACATCAGGAGATCAGCTAAAGAAAATGGGAGTAAGGATATTACTTTACTTTATTTTTACAACAACTGTTGCAATAGGTTTAGGGGTTTTATTGGTAAATTTTTTTAAACCAGGAGCATCTATTTTTAGAAAAGGAGCTTTTAAATTATCTGAATCTCAGGTAAACCTAATTGATAATAATAGTAATAATTCTTTTTTTGATATTCCTAATGCAATAAGTAATTTACTTCCTGAAAATCCTTTGGCATCAATGGTTTCAGGAGAAATGTTGAGCATCGTTATTTTTTCAATAATTATAGGAATAGCCATCACTCAATTAACTAAAAAAGAAGAAAATCCCATAACATCATTATTGTATGCCGTTCAGGAAATTTGTATGACCATTGTTTCTTGGGCTATGCGTTTGGTGCCTTATGCTGTATTTGGTTTAATAGCTCAATTAATTTCAGGTATAGGAATAGAAAGTTTAGCAGGCATAGGATTTTATGTCGGGGTAGTAATTTTAGGATTAGCTATTTTACTTATTTTTTACATGTTGTTATTGGCTATTTTTGGAAGAACAAATCCTTTTACTTTTATGAAAAACATTGTTGATGTGCAGTTATTAGCATTTTCAACAACCAGTTCGGCAGCTGTAATGCCTTTGTCTATTAAAACAGCTAATGAAAAACTAGGAGTATCTCCACAAATAAGCAATTTTATAGTTCCTATTGGAGCTACTATTAATATGGATGGTACTGCTCTTTTTCAGTGTATAAGTACTATTTTTATTGCTCAGGCTTACGGAATAGAAATCTCATTAGTAAACATTGGATTAATAATGGTAACTATTGTTGCTGCTTCTATAGGTACACCTTCAATACCTGGAGGTGGAGTAGTGGTGTTAGCTTCAGTACTTCAAAGTGCCAATATTCCAACAGAAGGTATTGTAATTATTATTGGTGTAGAAAGAGTGTTAGGAATGTTCAGAACAGCCATAAACGTTACTGGAGATTTAACCGCTTGTGTCCTATTTAATAGGTGGTTGAAGTAAGTTTAAAATATTAAATTGATTACTTTTTTGCACTCAATACTACCACAGGAATTAGCATTTCATCTAGCGAAATTCCTCCATGTTGAAAAGTATCCTTGTAATAATTTACATAATGATTGTAATTATTGGGGTAAGCAAAAAAGTAATCATTTTTAGCAAATACAAATGACTGACTAACATTTACTTTTGGTAAATGAATTTCCTCCGGATTTTTAACGGCAAAAACCTCTTTTTCCTGATATTGTAAGCTTTTTCCTTGTTTGTATCTCAAATTGGTATTGGTATCTTTATCCCCAACTATTTTTGAAGCTTCTTTCACTCTTATAGAACCATGGTCGGTTGTTATCACTAATCTCCCGCCACGAGCTGCAATTTCTTTTAAAATATCTAATAAAGTAGAATGTTCAAACCAAGATTTAACTACAGAACGATAAGCAGCTTCATCTGTTGCTAATTCTTTTACAATTTCGGTGTCAGTTCTGGCATGAGAAAGCATATCCACAAAATTGTAAACAATAATATTTAAATGTGCATTAAACATGGATGGGACTTCTCGTAATACTTTATTACCATAACTTACATTAAGTACTTTGTTGTAAGTGATTTTAGAATCTGCAAAACCATTTCTGGCGAGTTGGTTTTCTACAAAAAACTTTTCATTTAAGTTTCTTCCTCCTTCTTCTTCGTCATTTACCCATTTATCTGGAAAACGTTTTTCAATTTCTGAAGGCATCATCCCTGCAAACATGGCATTTCTAGAGTATTGTGTAGTTGTAGGTAAAATGCTGTAAAAAACATCCTCTTTATCTATCCAATAATCTTCCGACAAGATAGGACGTAAAATTTTCCACTGGTCGTAACGTAAATTATCTATTACAATAAAAAATAAAGGCTCTTTGCTCTTTTTTAATTCAGGTAAAACATATTTAGCCATTAGGTTGTGCGACATTATAGGAGCATCTTCAGGACTGGTGAGCCATTCGGTGTAGTTTTTCTCAACAAATTTCCCAAATTGTTTATTGGCTTCACTTTTTTGCATCTCAAAAATCTCTTCCATACTGCTGTCTTTAGATTTTTCGAGTTCCAATTCCCAATAAACTAGTTTTTGATATAATTCAGCCCATTCATCTTTATCAAGCCTGTCATTTAGCTGCATACCAATTTCTCTAAATTCTTTTTGATAGTTGGAAGTAGATTTTGCATTAACTAATTTGGCTGTATCTAAGTTCTTTTTTATAGAAAGTAAAATCTGATTTGGGTTTACAGGCTTTATTAAATAATCGGATATTTTAGAACCGATAGCTTCTTCCATAATGTATTCCTCCTCACTTTTGGTAATCATAATTACAGGAATACTCGGGAATTTAGCTTTTATCAACTCCAAGGTTTCTAAACCTGATAAGCCGGGCATGTTCTCATCTAAAAAAATAATATCAACACGTTGCTTGTCAAGCAATTCAATTGCATCGTCACCACTTTGAGTCCCAACAACCTCATACCCTTTTTCTTCTAAAAATAAAATATGAGGTTTTAGTAAATCTATTTCATCATCAGCCCAAAGTATAGTTATATTGTTCATGTTTTTATCGTTTTAAAGTGGATTCTAAATTAATTCAATTGAGAATACTTCAAAAATAGTACTTTTGAAGCTTCAAATAATTTTTAGTTATCATATTTAACTAATATTAACGCTAAGTAGTATGCCAAGTGTGAATAAAAAGAAAATTTTTAATGATCCTATTTATGGGTTTATAACCCTGCCTTATGAAATTATTTTCGACTTAATAGAACATCCTTATTTTCAACGATTAAGAAGAATTAAACAATTAGGATTAACACATTTGGTTTATCCGGGAGCTTTGCATACTAGGTTTCATCATGCTATGGGTACCATGAATTTGATGACCAAAGCCATTGATGTAATTCGCTCTAAAGGTCATGAAATTACAGATGAAGAAGCGTTAGGTGTTACCATTGCTATTTTATTGCATGATATTGGTCACGGACCATTTTCTCATGCCTTAGAACATAGTATTGTAAATGGAATTTCTCATGAGGAAATTTCTACACTTTTTATGGATAAACTTAATCAGGAGTTTAAAGGAAAATTGGATGTAGCTTTAAAAATATTTAGAAATGAATATCCTAAAAAGTTCTTACATCAACTAGTTTCCGGACAGTTAGATATGGATAGGTTGGATTATTTGCGAAGAGACAGCTTTTTTACAGGCGTTTCGGAAGGGGTGATTAGTACAGAGAGAATTATTACCATGCTTACGGTGCATAATGATCATTTGGCTATTGAGGAAAAAGGAATTTACTCTATAGAAAAATTTATTATTGCCAGAAGATTAATGTATTGGCAAGTTTATTTGCATAAAACGGTTTTGTCGGCAGAAAACTTATTGGTAAACATTTTAAAAAGAGCAAAAAGTTTGGCGAATAATAATGAAGAATTGTTTTGTACCCCATCTTTAAGAACCTTTTTGTACGCTCAGCATGATTTATCGTCATTTAAAAATAACCCTAAATTATTGGATGAATTTGCCAATTTAGATGACTATGATATAATGACTTCAGTAAAAGTTTGGCAAAACCATTCGGATAAGATTTTATCAAAACTTTGTAAAATGATGGTGAACAGAAACTTGTATAAAGTAGTTATCAACGATACTCGCTTAGCTAAAGATGAACTTACTGCCATTAAAGAAAAATTTTCTAAACAGTTAAAAATATCAGAGAAAGAAATAGAATATTTTGTTTTTCAGGACGCTATAGAAAACAATGCCTACAATCCTAAAATGGATAAGATAAATATTTTATTGAAAAACAATACCGTAAAAGATATTTCTGAAGCTGCTGACACCTTAAACATTACTGCTTTAGCACGACCGGTTAAAAAATGGTTTGTTTGTTATCCTAAAAAATAGATTTTCTTTCTTTATTAAAATCGTTCGTGATTTTAAAAGTATTTTTGTGCTTTGAAAAATTAAAGCATTAATCATTTATGTTAGTAGTCATTTCTCCTGCAAAAAAACTATCAGTTGAAGGTAAAAAACCAGATTGGATTACGGAGCCTCAATTTGTAGAACATTCGGAAAAGCTAATAAAAGAACTAAGAAAATATAGTCCTAAAAAACTTCAAAAACTGATGTCAATTAGTGATGATTTGGCTCAGCTGAATGTAGAAAGATATCAACAATGGACTACTAACCATGATGCAGAAAATACCAAACAAGCTTTGTTTACTTTTACAGGAGAGGTGTATTCAGGACTAAATGCTACATCTTTTAAGAAAAATGAACTGGAATATGCTCAGCAACACCTAAGAATTTTATCGGGTTTGTATGGTGTTTTAAAACCTATGGATGCTATTCATGCTTACCGATTAGAGATGGGAACAAAATTAAAAATAGGTAAGAAAAGTAATTTGTATGAGTTTTGGGGAGATACTATTGTTAATGAGATTAATAATACGCTAAAAGCTAATGATGATAAAGTATTGGTGAACTTGGCTTCTAACGAATATTTTAAAGCCATTAATAAGAAAAAGTTGACAGCACCAATAATTACTCCTGTATTTAAAGATTTTACCAACGGACAATATAAAACAGTAATGGTTTATGCCAAAAAAGCCAGAGGAGCTATGGCAGCATTTATCATGAAAAATAAAATAAAAACGATTGAAGAATTAACTGCTTTTGATACTGACGGGTACTTGTTTAGCGAAAAAGCATCATCACCAAAAGAATTGGTTTTTTTAAGGAATTAAATATGCAAGAAATAGGAAATATTGTTGAATTAGAAAGTGTAAAAACTACTCCACAAGGAATATATTTACTTACACAAGAGGGAGAAGAAATTTTGTTGCCTCACAAATATGTCCCAGTAGATTTTGAAATTGGAGATAAATTAGAAGTGTTTGTTTACACAGATTCTGAAGATAGACCTATAGCTACTACATTAATTCCTAAAATATTAATGCACCAATGTGATTTTTTAAAAGCAGTTGATGTTACTCCCGTGGGTGCTTTTTTTGAGTGGGGAGTTGAAAAAGATTTGTTAGTACCTTATTCTGAGCAGTTTTATAAGATAGAAGTGGGTGAAGAATATCCAGTTTATTTGTATAAAGATGAGCTAACCAACAGAATGGTGGGGAGTACAAAAATTGAAAAACACCTAAAAAGAAATCCAATTACCTTGAAACAAGGAGACGAAGTTTCTTTATTAGTTGCACAACATACAGATTTAGGCTATAAAGTAGTGGTAAACAACCAACATTTAGGCATGTTGTTCGAAAATGAAGTTTTTCGCCCAATGTACATAGGAGATAAGTTGAAGGGGTTCGTTCAGAAAGTTCGTCCCGACAATAAGCTAGACATTACGTTGAACAGCTCAAAATTAGATGAATTAGAAAATATCGCTAATGCTATTTATGAAACTTTATTGAAACAAAACGGCAAACTTAATATTACAGATAAAAGCTCTCCCGAACTAATTTATAGTACTTTTAAAGTCAGTAAAAAAGCGTTTAAAAAAGCTGTAGGCATACTTTATAGCGGTAAGAAAATAAAAATTAATCCGGACAGTATAGAGTTGGTTAGGTAATAGTTAAATTAATGAGTATGAGTACCAGACTTAGAGATAATAGAAAAAACGAAGAGATTAGAGCAAAAGTAAGAGAAACACATTTGCAAGTTACTGACTTTATTTATCCTTTGTTTATTGAAGAAGGTAACAACATTAAAAAAGAAATTATTTCCATGCCCGGTATTTATCGCTATTCGTTAGATAGGATAAAAGAAGAGTTAGATGAAGTAGTGGGCTTGGGAATAAAATCGGTTATTTTATTTGGTATTCCTTTACATAAAGATGCTGAGGGTTCTGAAAGCTGGAATGAGGAAGGCATTATTCAACAAGCTATCCGACAAATAAAAAAAGAATATCCTAACTTACAAGTAGTTGCTGATGTTTGTTTTTGTGAATATACCGACCACGGACATTGTGGTGTATTGTGTAATCACGATGTGGATAACGATTTAACGCTTGTAAATTTAAGAAAACAAGTGTTGGCTCAAGCAAAAGCAGGTATTGACATGGTTGCTCCATCAGGCATGATGGATTTTGCAGTAAGGGAAATTAGAGACGAATTAGATAAAAACGGATTTCAACACATTCCTATAATGGGCTATTCGGTAAAATATGCTTCGGCATATTACGGACCTTTTAGAGATGCCGCAGATTCAACGCCTAGTTTTGGTGATAGAAGAACCTACCAAATGGATGCAGCCAATAGAAATGAAGCGATAAAAGAAGCTCAGGCTGATGTGGATGAAGGGGCAGCCATTTTAATGGTTAAACCGGCTTTATCTTATTTGGATATCATCAGAGATTTAAAAAACAATTTTGATTTACCCATAGCAGCTTATAATGTTAGTGGTGAGTATTCTATGATTAAAGCAGCTGGTAAAAATGGCTGGATAGATGAGCAGAAAGTGATGATGGAAACCTTATTATCCATAAAAAGAGCAGGAGCAGACATCATTATCACTTATTTTGCCAAAGAAGCTGCTAGATTATTGCAATAAAAAATAAATCAACATAAGCATGTTTAAAAGTAGTTGGTAAAATCATTGCGTTTCGCCTCATATTCTAACTACTTTTAAGTTAATTTGTATAGCATTGAATTTTAACGCTAGATATTATGGAATTAACTTTTTACGGACATGCTTGTTTTTCTGTTAAAACACAAGGTAAAACCATACTTTTCGATCCTTTTATTTCGCCTAATCCTAAAGCAGCACATATTGATGTAACTACTTTGGCAGCCGATTATATTTTATTGTCTCACGGACATGAAGACCATGTGGCAGATGCTGAAAATATTGCCAAAAGAACAGGAGCAAAATTGGTTTCTAATTTCGAGATTGTAAGTTGGTACGAGAAAAAAGGAATAGAAAACGTTCATCCAATGAACCATGGTGGAAAGTGGAAATTTGATTTTGGTACAGTAAAATATACTAATGCAATTCATTCGAGCATGTTGCCCGATGGAAGTTACGGAGGAAATCCAGGAGGTTTTATTGTAAATGCTTCAAAATCTTTTTATTTCGCAGGAGATACGGCTCTTACAATGGATATGAAATTAATAGGAAACTCTGAGAAGTTAGATTTTGCAGTTTTACCTATTGGAGATAACTTTACAATGGGAATAGAGGATGCAATAACAGCCGCAGAATTTATTAATTGTAATAAAATAATTGGCGTTCATTACGATACGTTTGGATACATAGAAATTAACAAAAATGAAGCGATAGATAAATTCAAATCTCGTGGTAAAGAATTAATTTTGCCTGAAATCGGGGAAACCATAAAACTTTAATAAAAACGTTACACAATACATAAACTAAAAATAACACTATGGGTAAAATTATTGCAATATCTAACCAGAAAGGAGGCGTAGGAAAAACTACCACAGCCATTAATTTAGCTGCCGGTTTAGGAGTTTTAGAGTACAAAGTACTTTTAGTAGATGCTGACCCTCAAGCCAATTCAACTTCAGGTGTTGGTTTTGACCCTCGAAACATTAAAAATAGTATTTACGAATGTTTAATTAATGAAATTGACCCTTCAGATGCTATTTTGCATACAGATTCACCTAACTTAGATATTTTACCTGCTCATATAGACTTGGTTGGGGCTGAAATAGAGCTTATTAACATGCCCAACAGAGAACACATGATGAAAAATGCGTTTAGCAGTATTAAAGATAAATATGATTTTATCATCATAGATTGTTCTCCATCATTAGGGTTAATTACCATCAACTCGCTTACAGCAGCAGATTCAGTTATTATTCCAATTCAATGTGAATATTTTGCATTAGAAGGGTTGGGGAAATTACTAAACACCATTAAAATTATTCAAGAAAGATTAAACCCGGACTTGGATATTGAAGGATTGTTGTTAACCATGTATGATGTTAGATTGAGATTGTCTAACCAAGTAGTGGAAGAGGTTAAAACACATTTCCAAACCATGATGTTTGATACCATTATACAAAGAAATACTACTTTGGGAGAAGCTCCAAGTCATGGTAAAACCATTATTATGCACGATGCAAGCAGTAAAGGAGCTATCAATTATTTAAATTTAGCCAGAGAAATTCTTCAAAAGAATAACATGACTAAAATGAGTGAAGAAGAAAAAATTATAGCCTTAGAAGATGAGTAAGAAACCAGCATTAGGAAGAGGGTTAGGCGCATTATTACAAAATGCCGATACCGATATAACATCAAAATCGAGATTAGATTTACCGGAAAGTAACAATCATGTAGTTGGCTCTGTATCTACAATTCCCGTTGCTCAAATTGAAGCCAATCCTTTTCAACCAAGAACGCAGTTTGAGAAAGAAGCTTTATTGGAACTTTCGGAATCCATTAAAGAACACGGAATTATACAGCCTGTAACGGTTAGAAAGTTAGGTTATGATAAATACCAACTGATTTCAGGAGAAAGAAGGTTTAGAGCATCTCAAATTGCAGGATTAACAGAGATTCCTGCTTTTATTAGAATTGCCAATGACCAAGAAATGTTAGAAATGGCGTTGGTTGAAAACATTCAACGACAAGATTTAGATGCGATAGAAGTGGCTTTTAGTTATCAAAAACTAATTGAAGAATGTAATTTAACACAAGAACAACTGAGTGAAAAAGTAAGCAAAAAGCGTTCAACTGTAGCAAATTACCTTAGGTTACTTAAACTTCCTGTTGAAATACAATTAGCTATCAGAACCAAAGAAATTTCTATGGGACATGCAAGGGCGTTAATCAACATTACGGAAGAAAAAAAGCAACTACAAATTGCCAAAAGAATTATTCAGGAAGGACTTTCAGTTCGTCAGGTAGAAGAATTGGTTAAAGATGAAAAAGTAAAAGATGTAGAGAAAAAATCTACTTCAAAAGCTCCATCAACCTTATCATTTACCAATCAAAAAATAATGGAAGACTTAAGCAATAT
>Ga0209231_1000362_pt1 | contig 27341 bp, 24 predicted proteins | sample Deesub45470m_DNA_FD_188086 | JGI IMG/M metagenome (GOLD analysis project Ga0209231, IMG submission 188086) | Deep subsurface microbial communities from North Pacific Ocean - 450_OLKR46/470m Metagenome (SPAdes) (version 2) | ecosystem: Environmental > Terrestrial > Deep subsurface > Unclassified ... | reverse complement strand
AGAGACAGTGCCTGAAGAGCCGTTGGTGGTGGCCTGAAAAACCTGAAACAGGATTGAACCGTCAGCTTTACCTTCCCAGAGGACCGTGCCGAGTCCGCAACCGGTATTTTTATCGGCTTGGCCTGCAAAAGCTGATGGGGCAGCAATCAGAACAATCGCCAGCAGGGTAAATGCAGTCTTTTTGAACATGGCAAATCTCCTTTTAAAAGTAATAAAGCAAGCAGATCACTTACCTGTCCATACTACTGTTCATCTAATGAAAGTCAATGCCGACTCAGCTGTTTTTTAATCTATGAGCTCGGGAGGGGGTGAGCCACTTAACTTTATGGTCACCAGTTAGCAGACGCACCCTCTGACCGAGGAGCTGACCTCTTTCGCCGTTTACGGCTGGCCCTGCTGCCGGAAGGGGCCAACACCCGATCGATCGCCAGCCTCGGCGCCTGGGTTGATCTTGACGGCAATAACCTATTCTCGCCGGGTGATGCTGTGCAGGAGTTGAGTGTGCTGGTGACCGGGCAGGTGGGTAATGGCGCGTTTGCCGTGTTTGGCGACGATGCAATTTTTCAGAACAAGTTTCTGTACGGTACCAACCGCAAGCTGGCTGCCAACTGCTTTTGTGGCACTGTTATCTGTGACGCTGATTAAATGACCCGGTCGTCACCTTTCCAGAACACCCCTTCGGTCTCGGTCACCGGCTTAAGGTCACGGATCGGGTTGTGTTTCCAGAGCAGGCGGTTGTGCAGGTAGAACAGGGCGGTGAAGCCGGCAACGGCGATATTGAGGTTCCAGACAATTGTGACCATCGCGGTGCCGAGGATGAGAACCATTTCGCGGTTACTGACGAAGATCGGTTCTTCGTCGTGACGATTGAAAAAGTCGGTGAGCAGTTGCATCCGGTAACGGGTCAACTCCTTGCAGTAGAGGCGCAGAGGGCGAAAGTCAAACACGTCATAGCCGACCTTGAACAGCACTCCGGCAAAGACCGCTTTGGGGATCAGGTTGATGGCGTCCTGAAACAGCAGCATCTCAACCAGAACGAGAATACCGGCGACAACGCCGGCCAGACGCAAGGTGGCGTGCTCCTTGACCAGCAGTACTGAGCGGATGGTCGCCTGGGCGCCAGGGATGCCGCCAATCAATGCCACCGAAGCGTTGGCGACTCCCTGCGCCAACAGTTCGCGGTCCTGCCGGGTCGGCTCGCCGGTCATTTTGTCGATCACCAGCGAGGTGAGCAGGGTGTCGAGATAGCAGAGCAGGCTGAGCTGGATCGCGAAGGGGAAGGCGGCAAGAAGCAGTTCCTGCGACCAGACGCTCGGCCACTGGCTGTGGATCAGGGCGCTGAGGTCGGCCATGCTGCCGAGGTGGCCGTCGAGGCTGACATGACCGATGGGCAGCTGCAACAGGTTCGCCATCAGGGTCATCAGGACAATGGCGACCAGAGTCCCCGGCAAAAAGTGGGACAGACGCGGGAACCACTTTTTGAGCCGGCCGGGAATGATAAAGATCAGCGCCACCGTTGCCAGCGCGCAGGTAAAGTTGAGCAGTATCGGGCCGGCCAGAGGGTGCTTGCCGGCGAGGCCAAAAATGCTTTCAATCTGGCCGATCCAGATCAGCAGGGCGATGCCGGTCATAAAGCCGGAGATGACCACGTTGGGGACCAGACTGATAAATTTGCCCAAGCGCAACAGGGCCATCAGCACGAGTAAGGCGCCGGTGAGTAAAAGAACGACGGTAATGAAATGGTTGGGGTCGAAGTCGGCCAGGCCGGCCGGCGGGTTTTCATAGGCATAGGAGACGACGGTGGCGGTCAGCGCGCCCATGGGGGCGGTGGGGCCGGAGCACTGGATGCGGGTGCCGCCAAACAGCGAGCAGATAAAGGCGATAATCCCGGCCGAAAACATGCCGGCAAAGGCACCGCGACCGGAGAGGATGCCGAGGGCGGCACCGAGGCTTAAAGCGACAAAACTTACGGTCAGGCCGACAATCACATTCTTCAAAATCTCGGCTGGCGTGACCCGGGCAGGATTGCTGGCCGGAGGGACTGGCAAGGGTTGATTTTCCATGGGCTGAATCAGTCCATCCTTTGTTTTATTTTGGCAGGGGACGCTGGTGCGGCCGCTGCTGATCCCGGCACAAACAGCCAGGGGCACCAGTGTGGGGGTAGCGCATGTTGTGACAGGCGGGGATTTAGTCGCACTGTTTATGGTTTTAGCGTAGGTAAAAAACTATAGACTGAATCGTTAAAAAAAACAACGTTTTTCACAGTGAGACAACTGCGTCACGCTGGGCGGTACATCAGGCCCCGGTTTTATCTGTGTACTCTTCGATGAAGCTCTTTATATCCGCAGCCAGAGGGGCGTTCAAGGTGATGAGAGTGTTGTTGGCCGGGTGCAGAAACTGCAGCTGGTGGCTGTGCAGCGCCTGACGCTGCAGGCTGCCGACCGGCGGCGGGTTGTGGCGATGGGTCAGGTAGTCGGCGTCGTTCATGGTGTAAAGAGCGTCGCCGGCGATGGGGTGACCGATGGCCGCCAGATGGACGCGCAGCTGGTGGGTGCGACCGGTTTCAGGGTGGAGCTCAAGCAGGGTGAAGTTGTCGCCGAGGCAGCGGATGGTCTGATAGTGAGTGACGGCCGGTTTCCCGGCGACAGTGTTTATACCAAAGCGCGGCACCCTGGCTCCTTTGACCGGCCCGATGGGCAGATCGATACTCCCTTGTGCGGGGACGGGGTGGCCGGTGACAACGGCGAGATAGCGCTTGTCGACCGTCCCTTCGGCAAACTGCCGCATCAATGCACCAAGGACGGCCTTCTCCTTAGCCAGCAGCACCAGCCCCGAGGTGTCGGCATCGAGGCGGTTGACCAGATTGACGGACGGATAAGCTGGTTGGTGGACGTGACGCAGGTGGTAGACCAGGTTGGCGTTGACGAATTTGCCGCTGCTGTGCACCCGTAACCCCGGTGGTTTGTTGATAGCGAGCAGCCACTCATCTTCGAAGACAATGCTGTAATCGAGATTGACGGCTGGCGGTTCGTGGGCCGGGAGTTCACATCTGATGACATCGCCTTGTTGCACGATCTGTGTTGCTGCGCAGTTCTCTCCCGCACAGCTGATTTTTCCTGCCATTATCAGTTCTTGCCACTCTTCCCGCGCCAGATAGGTGAACCGCCGCGCCAGATAGTCGAGCAGGCAGACGCCGTGGAAGGTGGCAGGAACTTTCGAGGCGACGTTCATGGCCTCAACTGCCGCAAATGCGCAATCCGCTCCACCAGAGGCGGATGCGAATAGTAGAAGCGCGCATACAGCGGATGCGGATGCAGATTGGACAGGTTCTCCTTGCTCATCTGCAACAGCGCTGTCGCCAGATCTTCGGCGTTGCCATGCAACCCGGCAGCGAAACGGTCGGCTTCGTATTCGTCCTTACGCGACAGGGCCGAAAACAGCGGCGTCAGTGGAAAGGTGAGGATGCCGGAGACAAAGAACAAAATCACCAGCCGCGCGTAGAAACTTGCCTGTTGCAGTCCGACCAGCTGCGGCAGCCCCGGCCAGGCGATGAGGGCGTGGGCCAGCCAGCAGTAAAAGAAGGCCACCACTGCCATCATAAGCAGCCGTTTGGTAATGTGTCTCTTCTTCATGTGCCCGAGTTCGTGGGCAAGCACCGCCAGAATTTCGTCTTGCGACAGCTGCTGCAGCAGGGTGTCGAACAGCACCACCCGTTTCTGGCGGCCAAGGCCGGTGAAGTAGGCGTTGGAGTGGCCGCTGCGTTTCGAAGCATCAACCTGCAGCACCTTTTTCAGCGACAATCCGGCTTGGGCCAGCATCGATCGGATCTGCTCCTCCAGCCCTTCGACCTGTAGCGGCTCAAACTTGAAAAACAGCGGCTCGATCACATAAGGGGCGATGACCATCATCAGCAGGGCGAAGGCGACCAGCAGCAGCCAGACATAAAACCACCAGCTCTGCGGTGCGGCCTGGATTAACCAGAAGGCGGCTGAGGCGAGCAGGGTGAAGAGCAGGGTGGAGAGGATCAGGCCTTTGAGTTGATCGCTGCACCAGAGCTTGAAGCTCATGTTGTTAAAGCCGAAGCGGTTCTCGATTTTGAACTGGCTGTAGAGATCGAACGGGATGCCGAGCAGTGCTTGCAGCAACGACAGCAGCAGAAAGAAAGCGAGTCCGGCGCTGATAAAGCCGAGATCAAAACCGGCCAGCCATTCATCATACCAAAAGAGCAGTCCGCCAAAGATGAACAACAGGGTCAGGCCACTGTCGAACAGGCTGTGCCACAACGAAAGCTGCCCCTTGGCCAGAGTGTAGTCGGAGGCTTTAGCCAGAGTGTCGGCCTCGACCGTGGTCTCGAAGCCGGGCGGGATCTCATGCCCATGCTGCTTAAGGTGGCGGTTGTTGAGGAAATGCAGGCCACAGGAGACAGCGAGAACAGTCAGGTATAAAAGAAGGGTAAGAGTTGTCATGGGGAGGGATTATACAGATTTTTACTTGAAGAGGGGGAGGATGTTGCAGTGATCGTTCACCGGCCGTTCAGAGGCAGGATTTGACAAAACAATCGGACACGGATCAAAGCTGATTTTTACGGATCAGGTAAAACCGGGACCTGCTTCAGCCTGGTCTGGTTTGGTGTGGCTATTGCTGAAATCCTCCTGATTGTGGCACTGTTGAAATTACGAAAAGGCGTGATCAAGGAGATTGCACGCAAAATTGCTTTGCGTGCAATCTCCTTGGCAAAATATCACCGAATTGGCGGCGTCCATGTTCCTCGGCCAGGTTGACCACCGGCCGGTTTAAGGCGTTATCCCCAACCCTTGTGGCGCCGGGAGGACGAGTGGATTCAGCTCCGGATGGTACATGTCAATGTAGATGCGGTGCTCGGTTCCGCTTGAATCGACCAGACGGTAGAGGTCGACAATGTGGCTGTCGTTGTCGGGCCCGACATTCCCGACCCGTTCAAACTGGAGCGGTTGGTTTTTGTTATCCCGCAGACGCCGTAGATAGACCTGCGACATGGCCGCCCCCTCATAAAGCTCGGGGCTGCCTAATTTAATCGGATTTTCCTTGCTGTAGCCGTAACCCGGGTCGGTTGAAACCGGTCCACCGGCGGCCAAGGCTGTATTTGCCCCCGGGGTTGGGTCTACGGTTGGTCGCTGAGGCTGACCGCGCCGGGACGGATCCATCCGTGTCCGCATCCTCTCTCCGAGGGCAGGGTCTTGTTTTTCGAGCGCCCGGAGGCGTTCCTCACGGGGGTCGTTTGTTTGTTCCGCCCTGACGATGTCTTGAAACAGCAGTAGACTGACGGAGAGCAGGGTGATACAGCGCAGCAGGGTGGTCAGCTTCATAGGGACACCTCCGAGGGGTTGGGTGGTACATCACGCTATACCAGAAAAGGAGTATATGCAAATGATCACAGCGTTTAAGCGCGGCATTTTTCTGGTCGGAATGCTCCTTTTGACAGTTTTGATATTAACCCCTTCGATAACGTTCAGTTCCGATATCAGTGCCCAGATTGACGACCTGGTCGCCCGCCGGCGTCTGGCGCAGAGCTATGCGGCTGCCGGCCGCCTTGATGAGGCGCTGGTCCAGGCCCAGCGCAATCTTGCCACCGCCCGGGCACTCTTCGGCAATGAACACCGTGATGTCGCCATCAGCCTCGATCAGGTCGCCTCCATTCTGCGCAAGCAGGGCCGTTATGTCGAATCGGAAGGCTACTACCAGCAGGCGCTGCAAATGGTGAGCAACTATCGGGCCGAGCTGCCGCTTGATGTGGCGTCGGCGCTGCAGAATCTGGCCGGACTGTATCGGGGGATGGGACGCTACCGGGATGCAGAAACCTGTTATCTGGATGCGTTGCGCCTCTGCAAGGGGGTGGGGCCGGAGCACGACCAGTACCGCTACGCGGTGTCGGCCGGCAACGATATCTCTGCCAACCTGGCCATGTTGTATCGTGAACAGGGGCGGTATGCCGAGGCCGAACCGCTGCTGAAAGCCGCACTCGATCGGGCACAGAAGGCGGCGCAGGGGGATTGGCTGAGCAAGCAGATGAACCTCTCCATGGATCAGTTGCAGCTCGATCAAGCCCTCCAGATGATCAATCTGGCCGGCCTGTATATCCCGATGAAAAGGTATGCCGAGGCAGAGACGCTGATGGTCGGGGCGGTTGCGATTCAGCGTCGGCTTTTGGGCGATAACGACCCCAGGGTGGCTCAGGGGATGCACAATCTGGCCAGCCTGTATATTGATACCGATCGTCCGCAATTGGCGGAGCCGCTCCTGCAACAGGCGATAGAAACGGCGATACAGGTTTATGGCCCGGAGCATCCCGAATTGGCGACCTACCTCGATACCCTGGCGACGTTGTACCGAAAAGAAGGCGCTTATCAGCAGGCATTGCTACTCTCCCGGCGCGCCGTGGCGATTGATGAGGCTGCGCTTGGGCCGGCCCATGGGGGAACGGCTAATCTGCGGAATAATCTGGCGGTTCTCTATCTACAGATGGAAAATTTTATCGAGGCAGAAAAACTGCTGCGCAAAACCCTGGCCGACAGCGAGGCCAATCTCGGGCTGCAGCACCCCGAGGTGTCGACGAAACTGACCAATCTGGCCAGTGCCTTGATTGGCCAGGGCCAGGATAAAGAGGCGCATCAGCTTTACGCTCGGGCGCTGGCGATTGAAGAGCGGACCCGCGACGATCTGTTTCAGCTCTTTTCCGAGGATCAGAAGCTGAACTATCTGCAGGAACGGATGATCCTGGTGCAGTTTTATCTGCTCCACACCCGGTTGCTTGCCGGGAGCAACCCGTCAGCGGTTCGGGAGGCCTTTGAGGTCTGGTTACGCTGGAAAGGGATTGTCATGGAATCCCAGGGCCGATACCTGGAGGCGCTGACCAAAACCGATAATCCGGCCTTGCAGGCCAGCTTCGATAATCTGGCCTCGGTGCGACAGGAGTTGGCCAGGCTGCGTATCATGCAACCGACTTCCAGCGCGGCGGCGCAGCACCGCCAGACCATTACTGCCCTTGAAGATCGTAAAACCGGGCTGGAAGCGCAACTGTCCAGAGGCAGTGCGGCTTATGGTCTGGCCAGCGTTGCCGGGCAGGTCGACAGTCAGAGTCTGGCCCGTATGCTGCCAAAAGGAGCGGCTTACGTCGATTTTGCACTGGTCAGGGATTTGGAGTTTCGCCCCCTGACGTTTCAAGGTTACCGTTATCTGGTTTTTTTGTATCGTCCTGATAAAGGGAAGATTGAACTCCTCGATCTGGGCCCGGCTGCCGAGCTGGAGCCAATCGTTGCGGCGTACCGTGCCGAGATTAAAAAGAAGGCCATCGGCGACGTTCAGCACGACAGTCAAAGGCTGGGAACGTTGGCGGAGACACTCTACCGCAAGGTCATAGGTCCGCTGACGCCTTATCTGCAAGGGGTTTCGCAGCTTATCGTCAGTCCGGACGGGGTCCTTAATCTGGTGCCGTTCGAGGTGTTCAAAGGCCCGGATCAGCGCTATCTGGTCGAGCAATATGCCGTCCATTACCTCCCCTCCGGCCGCGACCTGGTCCGGTTGGCCAACACCCCCCGCCATTCTGGTGATGCTCTGGTTCTGGCTGATCCCGACTACGATCTGCAGCTGGGGCAAAAATTGCCCCGGAGGGAGATGGTCGCCCCGTTACAGGGGGTGCACTTCGACCGTTTGCCAGACACCCGTGTCGAAGCCGATGCCATCGTCGCTTTGTTGCGTCGCCAAAAAGGGGAGAAGGTCCGCCGTCTGCTCGGCGCAGAGGCCAGTGAACAGGCCCTTTTTGGCAAGGTGCAACCGGGGTTGTTGCATTTGGCCACTCACGGTTTTTTTCTGCAGGGGGAGGGTGATGGCGCTGGTGATGGTGATGGTGCTAACCGCGGGATCAAGCTGGTTCTGACCGGCCGGACTGAATCCACCGCTCCAGCAACCCCCATCGACAACCCGATGCTGCGCTCTGGGATCGTTCTGGCCGGGGTGAATCGTTCCCTTGAACAGGGGGGGGATGAAGGCCTGATTACGGCGGAGAAAATTCTGGGACTGCGGCTTTTGGGGACCGATCTGGTGACCCTCTCGGCCTGCGAAACCGGGGTGGGTGATGTCCGGGCCGGCGAAGGGGTCTTTGGTCTTAAGCGGGCCTTTATCCTGGCCGGCGCCCGGACGGTGGTGCTGAGTCTCTGGTCGGTGCCCAGTCAGGAAACAACCGAGCTGATGACCGAATTCTACCGGCAGATGGCGACCGGTGTGGCCAAGGCTGAAGCCTTGCGTCAGGCCCAATTGGCCATGTTGCGCAAATATCCCCATCCATTTTACTGGGGGGCTTTTCAGTTGGTGGGGAGTCCGGATTAGCCGTGCCTTCTGGTGTTCGTCACTGACGGTTGATTCGACGAAGAGGCAGCCTTATGTCCTGAAAGTATTGGATTGTCAAGTTGTTGAGGTGATGTCACTATGGCCCGCTCGTGAACACAGCATTTTTCAAGATAGCCATGCATAAGGGTTTTTGAAACGATGTCGGAACTGAAGTACCTCAAGGGATATCCCGCCCGGTTGACCGGCCCTATCGAAAAGATCATCGCCGAAGGGCGCTTGACCGAGATTCTGCTCCTGCGCTATCCGCTGCCGCATGACATCCGGACCGATCAGGCGTTGTACGACTTTGCTGTCGAACTGAAGAACCAGTTTTTACGCAAGGCCAACCCACTGAGCAAGGTGACCTACGACAGTAAGATCAATGTTATCCATGATGCCCTCGGTCTGCACACCTTTATCTCCCGGGTGCAGGGTGGCAAGCTCAAGGCCAAACATGAGATCCGCGTTGGTCTGGTGTTCAAGACCGCGCCGCTGGCGTTTTTGCGCATGATTGTCGTCCACGAGTTGGCGCATTTGAAAGAGAAAGAGCACAACAAGGCCTTCTACGCTTTGTGTACACACATGGAGCCCGATTATCACCAGCTGGAGTTTGATCTGCGCCTTTATCTGACCCACCTCGATCTGCTCGGAGCGCTGTACCCGGCGCCGCCGGCCCGGGGCGCTAATGGGTAGACGCTTTCCACCGCTCGATGCTGGTGTGAATTGTCCTTGACTTTGCCTGCTGTTAGCGTTTTGCTTTCACCATCTGTACATCAATAGATGTCACCTTTAGCGTTGCAGGAAAAATTGCCTATGCTGGCCACCACCACCGGTTTATCGCCGCGTTTCGAATGGGCCGCCGGCCTGATCGTTGTTGCGTCCCTGATCGTGATCCTGCGCTTCCATTTGCTGGCGGCGCTGTTTGCCGGTCTGCTGGTCTTCGAGATGGTGATCATCCTCGTGCCGTTTTTCCATCTTGAACGTCTGGCCGGGCGGCGGGCGAAGCTGGTCGCGGTCGGGATACTGGCCGCCACGGTCTTCGGGCTGCTGACCACCGCTGTGATCTGGGGGGTGACCTTTTTGCGCGGCGGGGTGCAGAACCTCCCTTTGGTGCTGCAAATGGTTGCGGAAGTGATAGAAGGTTCCCGTAACCTGCTGCCGGCTGCGCTGGTTGCTCATCTGCCCACCGATGGCGATCAGTTGAAGATTGCCTGGGCACAATGGCTGCGGGATCACACCCGTGAAATCCAGATCGCCGGCCAGGAGACGGTGCGCACTCTGGCGCATATTCTGATCGGTATGGTTGTCGGCGCGCTGCTCTCTCTACGCGAGGTGCTTAGTCGCGACAGCATGCCCCGGCCGCTGGCCCTGGCTCTCGACCTGCGCATCGACCGCTTCTGCACTGCGTTCCGGCGGGTTGTCTTCGCCCAGATCCGCATCTCCGGTCTCAACACCTTGCTGACCTATCTCTACCTCGGCATCGCCCTGCCGCTGCTCGGCATTCAGCTCCCCTATGTCAAGACCCTGCTGGCCGTCACCTTTCTGGCCGGGCTGCTGCCGGTGATCGGCAACCTGATTTCGAACACGATGATCGTTCTGGTCAGTCTCCACCTCTCCTGGCAGATCGCTGCCGGTTCGCTGGCATTTCTGGTGATCATTCACAAACTCGAATATTTCCTTAATGCCTACATCCTTGGTAACCGGATCAAGGCTGCCGCCTGGGAGCTGCTGCTGGCGATGCTGGTGATGGAAGCCCTGTTCGGAGTTCGCGGCCTGATCGCCGCCCCGGTCTATTATGCTTATCTGAAAGATGAGCTGACTGCGCAGGGGTGGATTTAGCCTCTCCCCTCGCCATCGTCTTTTTTTGTTATCCTTGAGCTGTAAATGCTTGATCCCTGACAGCAAATAAAAAAAGCCCGACCTGTTTCCAGGCGGGCTTTTTTATTTCAGTCGTTTCAACGCGAGCGTAGCGGGCGGGCTATTCTTCGTCGTCCTGGAATTCATCGCTGTCCCGGCTTGCGGATCCCCCGGTATGAGGGTTTTTGCTGCGATAGCCCGGCTTGGCCAGAATCTCCAGGTAAAACGAGTCGAGATTCTGTGCTTCAGCGGCAGAAATACACTTGTTGATGGTGGCGACGTGGATCACTTCGGCGTCGGCTTCCGTCGCACCGTACCGGCAATCAAAATCCCAGTAGTCGACATCGGGGGGGAGTTTTTTGTTGCGCTCCCGTTTCAGGTATTTCTTCACTTCATGCTTAACGGCTTCAAACAGCCGTGGAACTTTGATTTTCGGATGCGTCATTTTAAATGTTTTTTTCATAGGGATTCCATGTCGGTGTGTTGGGTCGTCGCGAAGAACAGCCTTCAATGTTCTTATGATACCAGCACATGGCGGTTTTCCATATCTTTTAAATCGGGTTTATTCCTGCCGCTAGCAGCGCCGACTTGAGACCGTTTTGCTTTGTTCCCTCGCACAACCGTGGCCATCGTGTAAAGTTGAACCAAAGGCAAAGGCTTGTGGCTGGGAACTGTTTTCGTTCGGCTCGCCGGCTTTACCTGAAGGCAAAGGAGGCAACAATGAACATTCTGATGGTTTTAACCTCACACGACCGGCTCGGTAATACCGGCGAAAAGACCGGTTTCTGGCTAGAAGAGTTTGCGTCACCCTACTACGTGTTCAAGGATGCCGGGGCCAACATCACCCTGGCTTCGCCCAAAGGTGGCCAGCCACCACTCGATCCAAAGAGCGACGCCCCCGACTTTCAGACTCCGGCCACGGTGCGCTTCAAGGCCGATCCAAAAAGTCAGGCGGCTCTGGCCACCACCCGCAAGTTGAGTGACATCAAGGCCGGCGATTACGACGCGGTCTTTTATCCCGGCGGCCACGGTCCGTTGTGGGATCTGGCTGAGGATAAGAATTCTATCGCCCTGATCGAGACTATGTATGCCCAGGGGAAGCCGGTGGCTGCCGTCTGTCATGCACCGGCCGTGCTGCGTCACGCCAGATCTGCGGACGGTTCGCCCCTGGTGAAAGGGAAAGCGGTGACCGGCTTTTCCAACTCGGAGGAGGCGGCGGTCGGCTTGACCGAAGTGGTGCCGTTTTTGCTCGAGGATGAATTAAAGCGCAACCAGGGGAACTACTCCAAAGGGGCCGACTGGCAATCGTATTGCGCCATTGATGGCAAGCTGCTCACCGGTCAGAATCCGGCGTCGTCGGAAGCGGTGGCCAAAGCGCTGCTGGCGCATCTCTGACCAGATTAAACAGGCAGGCCCCTAAAGCTGCAAGGCAATGCTCGGGAATTCTCCCTGATCCTCGCGCAGGCAGCGTTGTGCGGTTTCAATCAGGGCTTTGACCGCGATACCAAGATAAATCGCATCAGTCCGGGTCAGTTTTTCGCAGGCCGATTCCGTGAGCATATCAGCGCCGCGTCTCTGACCAATGAAGCGTTTGAGTTGGGCCGCTCCAAGCTGGATCAACCCCTGGACAAATATCCCGCACTCGGTGTCGCTGCCGCCTGCCGCCAGCCACACCGCTTCCAGTGCTTCGTGTGATTCCCACCAGTAGCCATGATTAAACAGGTCGATGCCGTACAGGTAGGGCTCGCAGCGGCGCCAGTCTTGCGCTGCGAACTGTGGTAGATAGTCGGCTGGTTTGCCGTAGGAGTGGCCCAGTTTGTCGCGCCGGGGATGGGGCAGGGCGGCATCACCGGTCTGAAAAGGGAGATAGCGGTAGGGAGGCAATATACGCTCGCTGTAGCGTGGAAGGTCGGGTTGGGTGAAGGTTGGTGGCATGGGCGGGAAGCCTTTAATGCTTGGATTTAAAAGCAATGGAACACGGATCAAATCTGATCAAATCTGATTTTCACGGATCAGGCTCAGGCAATGCAAGAATTGGTGCGCAAGTTCAGTGTCGCTATGACTTGTTTTTGGTCCTCTCTGGTGTTGCCTCAACAACGCTCTTGATCAGAGCCTGCAACTGGCTGAACAGATAGGGTTTGCTGATGAGCCCGGCGATTCCTTCGGGGGCGATTCTCCGGGTCACTTCTTGGTCACCAAAACCACTGGAGATGATGATCGGCAATGTCGGGTTGATTTTTTTCAGGGCGCTGAACAGGGTATAGCCATCCATGACCGGCATGCCGATGTCGGTCAGCACCAGATCGATCCCGGTCGTTTTTTGCTGGTACAGGTTGAGTGCTTCCTGACCGTTACAGGCTTCGATTACCGAAAATCCCATCTCCTCCAGCATCATTTTTGCAACGGCCCGGACCATCTCCTCATCTTCAACCAGTAAAACCGTGCCACTGCTCTTCCAGATTCTGGTTGTGGGGGGCAGGAGAGTTGTCGGTGCGTCGGCGTCAGAGAGCATAATCGGCAGGTAGATGTTGAAGGTCGTCCCTTGTCCGGGCTGGCTGGTGAACTGAAGTGCACCGCCGTGCAGGCTGACGATACCGATCAGGGCCGACATACCGAGTCCGCGGCCGGTAAATTTGGTGGTGTAAAAGGGTTCGAAGATGCGTGATCGCGTCTCCTCATCCATGCCGCAGCCGTTATCGCTGACGGAAAGGCAGGCATAGCATCCGGCTGGGATGGTTTTGCCAAGATAGTCCACATCGTCAAGGACGTTTTTCGTGGTTAGAGAGACGTCTATCGTCCCTTGCTTTTCGTCGATCGCCTCGGCGGCATTGATGGTCAGATTCATCAGGAGTTGACTGAGTTGACTGATATCGGCCTTGATCGCGGGGATGTCTTCGTCCACCGCGATCTTGATGGTGACATTCTGCTTGAGGGTCGAGCGCAGCATGTTGATGATGCCAAGAATCATCTTGCCAATATCAACCTGGGCATGAACAACTTTCCCTTTCCCCGCATAGGCCAGCATCTGGCTGCACAGGCCAGCGGCGCGCAAGGCAGCGGACTCGATCATGTCGAGCTGGGCAGGTGTCTTTTCTGGCCGGAGTCTGGCCAGGGAACAACCGCTGATGATCACCGTCAGGATATTGTTGAAGTCGTGGGCGATGCCGCCGGCCAGTACGCCGAGGCTCTCCAGCTTCTGGGCCTGATGAAACTGCTGTTGCAGTAACTGCTTGTCTGCTTCAAGTTTTTTATGTTCGGTGATGTCAATGATGAACCATTCAAAACCGGTCACTTCACCAAAATGGACCACCGGGGTGGCAGAGAAAATATGTTGACCGATGGAGCCATCCTTGCGCTTGCTGACAAACTCGCCGGCGGGGATGGCCACCCCTTTTTTCAGCTCCTGCATATGGGCCATGGCAGAAATCGATTCGTTGTCAACCTGCATGATGCTGTAGTGCTGGTCGATGACCTCTTCCGCCGAGTCGTAGCCGTGCATACGCAGCCAGGCAGCATTGACATCGAGAAAACGCCCTTCAAGGTCGAGGTGAAAATAGCCGGCCGGGGTCAGGTTGATGATCTGCCGCAGGTGGGATTCGTGCTCATTCTTCTCGATGAGAGCTCGCCGCAGCTCTTCGTTCTGCATCTCCAGCTCAACCTGATGCACCTGCAGCTCATGCAGGAGCCGCTTCGCATCCTGCTCACCCGCCTGGCTGGCGCCCCCGGCCTGGTGTGCAGTCAGCTGTTTCTCGGCTTGTGTCCGCAGCCTAGAACTATTGTCGCCCGGTTTATTGTCATCAGTCATGATCAAGCCCTTCTGCTGGTGCCTATGTTGCCTTGAGGTGCGCGATCTCCTGCCTTAATGATTCTTCTGTCATTCTGGCGGCGGTGATGTCATTACAGGTGATGACCACTCCATCGATCATCTTGTCCATGGTGCGATACGGCATAATCCGCACCAGAAACCAGCGTCCGTCCAGGGTTGAAACCTGGGTTTCGATGGAGAGCAGCTTGCGCAGTACGGTCTGGACATCGTCATAGAGTTGCGGATAGTCGAGGTTGGAGACGATGTCGGTCAGCGGCCGGCCGATATCGCCGGGGATCAGTTTGAACAGTCGGTTGGCACCGGTGGTGAAGCGGCGCACCTGCAACTTGCAATCGAGAAAGATAGTGACAATCTCGGTGCTGTTCAGCAAGTTTTCCATATCGTTGCTGATCAGCATAAAATCGGCCAGACGGGTCGCCTGCTCGGCGTTGACACTCTGGAGCTCTTCATTCATCGACTGCATCTCTTCTTTTGACGTGGTCAACTCTTCGTTGGTCGATTGTAACTCCTCGTTGGTCGATTGCAGCTCCTCGTTGGTCGATTTGAGCTCTTCGCAGGTGGTCTGCATCTCTTCCCGGGCGGTGCGTAACTCTTCCCGGGTCTTTAGCAGTTCCTGTTCCAGGGCCTCAACCTGCGGGCTGTCCGGCAAGGTTCCGGCGCGGCGACGTTTGGCTTTGGCTGGCAGGGTGACATCCTTGAATGCGATCAGCACTGTCCCCTGCAACGCTTCCGGCGCTTCGATCATCAGCAGGGTGATATCGACCGCCTGCTGCTTGTTGCCGACGTCTTCCAGATCGGCCCTGATGGTTACCGGGGTATTCTGCAGCAGCGCCTGACTGAAGGCGTTGTTCAATTTGTACTGCAGGTCTTCACGGATCATGGCGAACAGATTCAGGTTGGCTTTGCCGGCTGCCGGTTCAAGGTACTTACCGGTGCGTCCGCTGATATAGAGGATATCCCCCTGGCCATTGACCAGGACGGTCGGTGCCGAGAAATGTTTAAGGATCAGCTGATCAGCCAGGTGTTGCAGATTATCGGCTGCTTTATTCATGAGGGACTCCTGTTGCATGGTCATTGGAACATTTGTAATTGGTGTGGTCGGAAAGTTGAGCAGGCTGTTGCTCAGCAGGGTTTTGCTACGCCAGAAAAGCTTGGAGCTGCCTTTTACGGTGCTGAACAGATCGTGCTGGGGGCCAGGGGTCTCGGCGCTGCCGAGAAAAAGTAGCCCTCCGGGTTTGAGACTGTAGTGAAACAGCGGCAGCAGTCTGTTTTGTAGTTCGCTGGACAGATAGATCAGTAGATTGCGGCAGACCAGAATGTCAAGTTTGGTAAAGGGGGGGTCCATGACGACGTTCTGCTGGGCAAAAGTCACATGCCCGCGGATGGTTTTGTTAATCCGGTAACCATTCTCCTCCCGGGTGAAAAAACGCTCCAGGCGCTCGGGCGAGACATCTGCTGCGATGGTGAGCGGGTAGAATCCAATGCGGGCGCGATCGATGGCATCGGCATCAAGATCGGTGGCGAAGATCTGCAGGTCATAACTGTCCGGCGGCGTGACTTCATCGAGTGCTTCGCGAAAGACCATCGCCAGAGAGTAGGCCTCTTCGCCGGTCGAGCAGGCGCATGACCAGGCCCGCAGGGTACTGCCGGCCGGGTTGGCGGCCAGGATTGTTGGCAGGGCCTCGTTTTTTAGCTCATCCCACACGGTCGCGTCGCGGAAAAAACTGGTGACCCCGATCAGCAACTCCTTGAACAGCAAGTCAACCTCCTGCGGGTTCTGTTGCAGGAACCGTGCATAATCGGCAATGGCTTTGATCTTGTGGATCGCCATCCGTCTTTCGATGCGGCGATAGACCGAGGTCGGTTTGTACAGGGAAAAGTCGTGGCGGGTTGTGGCTTTGAGCAGACTGGTGATGTTGATGAAACTGCTCTGTTCGTGGTCACGAAGACTCTGTTCCGCTGCCAAACGTGGCGCTGCGCAACCGAGAAAATCGATGATCCGCTCCGGGAGTTGCTCGGCCGGAGCGACAATATCAACCGCCCCGGCATTCATGGCACTGTTGGGCATACTGTCAAATTTGGCCGAGGCCGGTTCCTGTGCCAGGGTCAACCCGCCTTGCTCCTTGATGGCAACCAGCCCCAGGGTGCCATCCGAGCCCATGCCGGAGAGAATGACGCCGATGCTCTGTTCGGTGCAATCGGCCGCCAGTGAGCGGAAAAAGGTGTCAATGGGCAGGTGCTGCCCGTGCTCGGTATCGGTTGGATGGAGGCACAAGGTGCGGTTGCTGATGGTCATGTCCTTGTTGGGTGGGATCACATAGACCTGCCCGGGCTCTACCTTGACCTTGGCCGTGACCTGCCGGACCGGCAATGCTGATCGGCGTTGCAACAGCTCGGGTAGGTTGCCGGAGTGAGTGGGGGAGAGGTGCTGCACGACGACAAACGCCATGCCGCAGTCTTTGTCGATCTGACCGAGAAACAGCTCCAGCGCTTCGAGTCCGCCGGCAGACGTGCCGATTCCGACGATCGGGAAAATGGCCGAGTGTGAAGGGGAATCGACTCGTTTGTTTTTTAACTTCATGGTAGTCACCATGAAACCGCGCAGTTTGTATCCACTTTTAGAGACTACACTTAAATATGATTAATACAATATTATTGTCAGTCCGTGATCTTGTCCCTGCAACTGCACTGGACATCGCGGACGCAGAATAAAACAAAAAGGAGAGACCGCATCGGTCTCCCCTTTTTTGTGTGATTCATAATGCTTGGGGTTTACTTACCGCAGCACTTCTTGTATTTCTGCCCACTGCCACAACTGCAGGGGTCATTGCGGCCGATTTTGGTGACCGAAAGGGGTTGGCCCTTGACCATGGTCCCGTCAGTGAACAGCCACTTTTTCCCTTTGCGTTTGAACTGGGCGCGCTCCTGATGAGTGCGCAGGCCGCTCTTGTCGCGGAACTTGGCAGCAAAAACGACCTCACCGCTGTCGTCCTTGGGGCCGCCGTCGATGGTCTCAAGAATCTCCAGCCCATGCCATTCAGACTCTTCGGCCCACTTTTTCGTCCCTTTGTGATCGTAACCTTCGCGATGATCGGGATGGGTGGTCTCAAAAATAAAATCGACCGCGACCTTTTCATGGGCGCTGTAGCGGGCTCGCATCAGTTGCTCGGCGGTTTCAGCCGTTTTCTTGCCGTTGATGATCGGTTCGCAGCAGGCGGCGTAGTCGCTGCCGCTGCCGCAGGGGCAGTTATTCATGGGACTTCTCCTTAACGGTGGGCGAATAGTCAGCCAAATAGAGCGCGGAGTATAGCGCCGATTAAGGCCAATGACAACAGGGCAGCGACCAACAAAAGGGCAAGTTCTATCCGGTTGCCGAAGTGGGTCGATGATGCGGTTTGTTCCGGCTGTTTTGGAGAGATATCCTGCTGATGTCCAGCCAACCGACGCCAAAGAACTGAGATGATCGGGACGATAATGAGCAGCAAGGCTAACAGCGCAAACCAGGCCATTACCGGTTCGTCATGCAAGAAACTTAAGATTTCCATGGTCGCTCTCTTCTGGTGATTTCTGGCGTTTGGACGCTGCGTAGCTTACGGTTTTGCCGGTCCGGGTGTCGCAGGGCTGTTTGCCGCCGCCTTACTTTTGACCCGCTCCATGTATTTGCTTTGATGACTTTTGGCCTCCTGCCAGGTGGCCATGGCCAGGCTGGTCGAAGCCAGCAGAACCAGCACTCCGAATAGTTTGAGCCATTTGCTGCCCAAAGCGATGCTGACGATGGCGCTGACTCCGGCCAGAGCGGTCAGGGCAAAGCCGGCAGTCGGATCGGAAATAGCACCGCCGATCAGCAGCAAAATCAGGGCGAGCCATAAAAAAGTGCGGGCTGTTTTGTGTTTTTGCATGCGTGACCTCTTGCGAAATGAGTAGCGACGGTGTTTTTTGCGGGTGTCGCTATGCCACTGAGTTTGATCCTAATCCAGATTATGCTGTCTTGTCAGCGGCGTTTTTTGCCAGGTGTGTTGGCCGGTTTCGTTGTGGTGGCAAACTCGGTCTCGTAGCCGATGTTAAAATTGCTGGCCATGTCATTGCGCAAGCTCAAAAAATGCGCGTTGTTTTTATCATACGGGCAGGTCGGTTGGCTGCAGGGTTCAAAACCGAAACGTTTGTAGTAGCCGGGTGGGCCAAGGACGAACAGGGGCTGGGTTTTGATCGCTTCCTGGCGCAGGGCAAAGCGCAGAATTTCCGAGCCGATCCCCTGTTTCTGGAATTCAGGCGCCACCGCCATCGGCGCCAGATGCAGGCCGCAGACCTCTTTACCATGGTAGGCGTTGGAAAAGGCGATATAGGCGATGGCCTTGTTGGTGTGGATGCAGATCCAGTCGTGCAGCAGCTTGCCGTTTTCGTGTAGCTTCTGCACCAGATCTGCTTCGTAACTGGTGGGAAAAGCGCGCCGCAGCAAGGCGTAGGCTTTGGCCTGATTGTCCGGGGTGACTTTCTGGATTTTCATAGCGGTTCCTGATGTGAATCGATCTTTTGCATGAAGCTGAAAAGATTCAAGGCAATGGGACACGGATCAAATCTGATCAAATCTGATTTACACGGATCAGGCAAAAACTGGAAAAGGCCTTTTTGGTTTGGTTCTAATCCGTGTTCATCTGTGAAATCTGTGGCCAATTGCATTTTGGTCTGTAGTGTCTGATTCAAAAAAGCAATGGGACACGGATCAAATCTGATAAAATCTGATTTTCACGGATCAGGCAAAAACAGGCAAAGACTTTTTGGGTTTGGTTCTAAACCGTGTTTATCCGTGAAATCTGTGGCCAATTGCATTTTGGTCTGTAGTGTCTGATTCAAAAAAGCAATGGGACACGGATCAAATCTGATCAAATCTGATTTTCACGGATCAGGCAAAAACTGGAAAAGGCCTTTTTGGTTTGGTTCTAATCCGTGTTCATCTGTGAAATCTGTGGCCAATTGCATTTTGGTCTGTAGTGCCTGATTCAAAAAACAATGGAACACGGATCAAATCTGATCAAATCTGATTTACACGGATCAGGCAAAAACAGGCAAGTCATTTTGGGTTTAGGTCAAATCCTCAAGGTTTAATCCTTTGGATTAAGACCATTGTTGAACACTTTGCGTTTTATTTCGGCTTTTGGGCCAAAATTAAGAAGGAGTCCGACTTCTATGTTGGTTGCTTTTAAATAGTTGATCAACTGGGCCTCATGACCGGGGGCCAGGGTTGTCGTTGCTTTGATTTCAATAATGATCTTATCATCGACCAGCACATCAGCGAAGTATTCCCCCACCGTCTGGTTTTCATACTGCACGCAGATCGGGAACTGTGATTGGGCAGGAATTCCTGCTTTTTGTAGTTCTATCAACAGGGCGTTTTCGTAAACTCTCTCCAGAAACCCGTAACCAAGTTTGTTGTACACAGTGTAAAAGCAACAAATGACCTGATCGGTCAGTGCCTCATGTCTCATATCCCCCTCCAAAGGAAATCAAACAACCAGATACAGCCCTTGTCTTTGATTTGTTTTCTTTTGCTCTTTTACCCCGGCCCTACGTTTTTGCTTTTATCCAAAAAGGCCTTTGTCTTAGCCTGATCCGTGAAATCAGATTTTATCAGATTTGATCCGTGTCCAATTGCCTTGCCCCTGGCTTTGCCGTAAGTCTCCGGAAATCAGGCTAACATAGCCGCAACTGTCCATCCGGCCCTACGTTTTTGCTTTTATCCAAAAAGGCCTTTGCCTTAGCCTGATCCGTGTAAATCAGATTTTATCAGATTTGATCCGTGTCCAATTGCCTTGCCTTGCACTTGACATTGGCTCTCGTCCCGCCGAGAACAAGTCAACACAGCCGCAACTGTCCATCTTCATCCGATTCGAACTCGGAGCTGTCGCGGATCGGCACCGGCGGCCGCTCGATGGCGGCAAGCGGCAGCGGACAGCCCGGCTCGGCTGCCAGCGTCTCTGCATCGCTCGTCGCCTGACTCGCCTGTAATCCGGTCTCCACCGCCCGTTTCGCCAGACGGTCGCAGCGTTCGTTAAACGGGTGTCCGGCGTGGCCGCGGACCCACTCCCAGTCGATCCGGTGTTGTTGCGCCAGGGCCGCCAGCTGCTGCCAGAGGTCCTGGTTGGCGAGGGCGTCCGGGGTCTCCAGTCGGTTGTTCCGAATCCAGCCCGACATCCACTCGCTCATGCCGCGCACCAGATACTGGGAATCGCTGAAGACGCGGACAGTTCGGGAACTTTTCAACGCTTCCAATCCGCGGATGGCGGCGATCAGTTCCATCCGCTGCGAGGTGGCGACCGGCTCAAAGCCGCTCAACTCTTTTTCGTGCTCGCCATGGCGCAGAACCACCCCATACCCGCCCGGGCCACTGTCGCGGCCCGAACCGTCGCTGTAGATCTCTACCACACCCGGCGGTGGCGGGGTGAAGGCGATCTCCAGCCCTTCGAACTCCAGCTCGCGCAGCAGCGGAATCAATACGGCGAGGTCCGGTGTTTGCCGTTGCAGACTGGAGAGCGACACCTCCAGATCAACATCGTAGCGGACGGTGGCGAGAACCTTCGACAGCCGTGCCTGATCGGCATGGGCCTGCAGATTGTCCCGGCGCTTTTTGCCGCTGACCAGATTCTTCCACTCCAGCACACTCTCTAGTGAACCGAAGCGCTGCACCAGTTCGCTGGCGGTCTTCTCGCCGATGCCGGGAATGCCGGGGATATTGTCCGATGTGTCGCCGGAAAGCCCAAGGACATCCGCCACCAGCTCCGGCGGGACTCCGAAGCGCTCCATGACCTCTTGCGGCCCGGTCCGTTTGTCTTTCATGGTGTCGAGCAGACTGATGCCATCACTGACAATCTGCATCAGGTCTTTATCGCCGGTGACGACGGTGACCTCGACCCCCTGCGCTGCATAGCGGCGGGCGAGGGTGGCAATGACATCGTCGGCTTCGAAACCGGGGGCTTCGAGGACCGGAATATTCAGCGCTTGCAGCATCTGTTTGATGTAGGGGAATTGCAGCTGCAGATCGGCCGGCATGGCGTCGCGATTGGCTTTGTAGTCGGGGTAAAGCTCGCGACGGAAAGTCTCCTCCCGGGGCCGGTCGAGAACCACGGCGAGGTAGTCGGGGCGGTTCTCCTGCAGCAGGCCGAGGAGCATCCGGGTGAAACCGTAGATGGCATTGGTCGGCATGCCGGCGGCGGTGGCCAGATCGCGGATGCCGAAGAAGGCGCGATAGATGTAGCTCGACCCGTCGAGCAGATAGAGCTGTGGCGCGGTCTTGGCGCAGGCTTCTGGAAGAGGGGCTGTTTCGGAACAATCGTCTGTTTTCATATGGGGGATAGAATCGCACAGAGTCGGCAGGGTGCAAAAGCTTTTATGCAGAAAACGAATTGGAATGATCCTCGGAAAAGATTTTTGAAGATTTTACTAGGAGCCAAACCGGCGGGTCCCGCCTCTGCCAAGGCTACGGCGAGGCAAGCGCGTCCCGCCAGACGCCTTACTTTTTGTCCAGGCGGCAACAAAAAGTAAGCAAAAAGTGCCTGCACCTGCGGTGGGCATATCTTGCGCCGACATTTGTTGTGCTATTCAGTGTCGGTAGTTATGAACCCGGGCTGAGCCCTCCTGACGTAAAACCAGATAAATCCAGTATCGCCATCTGTGGATTCAGTCAAATATAAAAAGAGAATTGCTCCCTGCTTAAATCAACACCGAAGACAGGAAAACGCCCACTCAGTCTGCCAGCGGGTCTTCGCCTTCCTGCCAGCTGGCCAGGTACTTCTCCAACAGGTGAAAATCCTCTCCCTTGTGTTCGGTGAGGGTGACGTACATATGCTCTTTCGGGATGTGCCAGGTGCGGTGCAGCAGTTCCATAAATCCCAGGGTCAGGATTCTGCGCTGTTCAATCGTCCGGCCGGCACGGATGTCGGCGTTGACCACGGCGACCCCTCTTTGTGGTTCCTTAACCCGGCCGATGGAGAGATTGTAGGTGCCGAATTCCCGGATCGAAATACTGATGTGGTCGGTACCGGTATCCATGGTCTCTGCAAAGAGTTTCCGTACCTCGTCGGAAAATGCCCTTTTTTCTGCGTCGGCCAGGTGGCGGTTAATCTCAAATTGCAGGTGCGGCATAAATCCTCCTTACATCGATTGATGGCGATATTTGCATATAGTATAGCAGCAAGGGGCAGCCGGGGAAAGGAGTGAAAATTCCGGGGGAAAAGTGAAGAGGATATGAACGCGCAAGACGCTGGAAATCATCTCACCTCGGGAGCAGTTGATCAGAATTCGGACGAAATCAAAGTCTTGTCTCACGCAAAGCCGCAAAGACGCAAAGGTTAAACCCGTAATCTAAGATTTTCTTTGCGCCTTTGCGGCTTGAGTGAGCAACGCGAACGGGCGTGAAATTGACTATGACTTCATCTCATTCCTCTGCGCCTCCGCGTCTCTGCGTCCAATATCGGCTTTGTTCTTGTCTAACTCAGCGCACGGATTTTGAAAAAGCGCCCCTTGATTTTGTTTCGGCTCAGCTGGGTCAGGGCCAGGTCGGCGCTTGCTCTGGCAATGGCAACGTAGGTGTGAAAATCGAAGAGATGAATCTTGCCGACCGCGCTCGCCGGAATGCCGGCTTCTCCGGTTAACGCTCCGAGGATGTCGCCTGGGCGCATCTTGTTTTTGCGACCGCCATCGATGCACAACGTCACCATCGGGGCTTCGAGGCTGACGGCCGCCGGCATGGCCAGGCTCTCCAGTTCGGCGCGGTCGATGGTCTCGCCCAGATAGTCTTCGATCGCCGCTGCCCGTCGGCTCTCGGCGGCCGTGACCAGGCTTAAGGCCAACCCCGGCTCGCCGGCGCGTCCGGTGCGGCCGATACGGTGGATATGCACCTGCGGATCGCGGGTGAGTTCATAATTAATGACGGCGGTCAGCTCCTTGATGTCGATGCCGCGCGCCGCAACATCGGTGGCGACCAGCACCGACAGGCTCTTGTTGGCAAAGCGGGCCAGCACCTGATCGCGGTCGCGCTGCTCGAGATCGCCATGAATCGCCAGCGCCGAGAAGCCGCGCTCACTTAAGGCATCGGCCACCTCCTGACACTCTTTTTTGGTATTGCAAAAGACCAGGCACGACTCAAACCGGTAGTGACCAAGAATCCGGGCGATGGCGGCAACCCGCTCCCGATTTTCGACCAGATAGAACAGTTGCCTGAGGTCCCCGGCAGCATGAAGCGCCTCGACCTGCACCATCACCGGATTGTTCTGCAGCTTTGCGCTCATGGTCGCAATCGATTCCGGATAGGTGGCGGAGAAGAGCAGGGTCTGGCGCTTGCGGGGCACAGCGGCAACAACGGTAGCGATATCGTCGGTAAAACCCATATCGAGCATCCGGTCGGCTTCGTCCAAAACCAGCATCTGCAACGTTTTCAGGTTCAGACTGCCACGGCGCAAATGATCGAGAATCCGTCCCGGCGTGCCGACGACGATATGCGCCCCGTGCTCCAGTGAGCCGAGTTGGGGGCCAAAGGGGACGCCGCCGCAAAGGGTGAGGATTTTGATGTTGTCGGTGGCGCGGGCCAGGCGGCGCAACTCCTTGCCGACCTGATCGGCGAGTTCGCGGGTCGGGCACAAGACCAGCCCCTGCACGCTGAAGCGGGAGACTACCAGCGATGCCAGCAGGCCGATACCGAAGGCGGCGGTCTTGCCGCTGCCGGTCTTGGCCTGGGCAATAACATCACTTCCGGCCAGAATCAGCGGCAGGCTGGCGGCCTGAATCGGGGTCATGTCGTGATAACCGAGGGAGTCAAGGTTCTCCAGTAGTGATTTGTTCAGGGGCAGGGTGGTAAATGCAGTTGAGATCATAACCTGATTTTCTTCTTGCTGATTGTCGTCAGTCATTGTCAAGGATTGGTTGACAGGTTAGCACACTCAGTCAACCGTGGGATAGCACTCTGCGCGTTGGCCTTTACCCAAATATGATGGCGGGCGACAATTTTTGTCAGTCTATTGTCCATATATGGGACGTGTTTTGGCGCTCCCATCTAAGGCACAAAAATTATGTGGCAATTTATTTAAGTATGAAAAATAAAAGCCACAAGGATAACCGTGCAAAATTACATATAAAGTAAACGCGACCACATTGGATTCTGGTAATTGCTACTCTATGTGGCACAAATCGTGCTTTTTGCTTAAAGCAAATTAGTCTCCGATAAAGGCAAACCCGGGGCGACCCGGGGACGCAATGCTACGAGTCCCTTGTGGATGGTCGGGCTGCCGAAGAGAACGAGCAATTGTTTGCATTTATGCGCGCTCACTTTCGGTTTTGGAGAGTGAGCGTTTTTTTGTGCCGCGCGAGTCAACCCGTAACGGAACTTTTGTTCCACTACAAGGAGGAATTAAGCATGAAGGTTGTGAGGTGTCTATTGTTGTTGGTTTTTTTGTCGCCATGGTCGGTTTGGGCATTTGAAATGCCTGATGTTTCGGTGCATGGCTTTGTTTCACAAGGTTACTTGAATAGTAGTGACAATAATTATCTGTCGACGGATTCAATGCGCGGTACAACACAATTTACTGAAGCCGGCGTGGCGTTATCGAGCGAGGTGAGTGACAAATTGCACATCGGCGTGCAATTCCTGTCACGTGATCTTGGCGATGTTGGCAATGGCACGGTGAAACTGGATTGGGGGTTTGCTGATTACAGCCACAACGATTACCTCGGCATCCGCGCCGGAAAGGTGAAGCTCCCTTTTGGTTTTTACAATGAAGGACGTGATACCGATCTGCTCCGGCCAATGGTATTCCTGCCGCAAAGTATCTATGACGAGACCCGACGGGATCTTCTGGTCGCTTACCAAGGTGCCGGTCTTTACGGTAGTGCACCGGCCGGCGCTCTGGGGTTTTTCGACTATCACGTCTATGGCGGTGGCATAAATATCGACGATGATTCTCTATTGATTACGGCGCTGAAACAAAACGGCACCTTCTCTACCCGTAAAGCGGTCATCCCAACCCTGGCGCCCCTTATTGGTTTACCTGCAGCGCAAGCTTACGCACAGCAGCTCTCTATCACATCTCTGAAGGTGAACAACAACTACATCGCAGGTGGTTCCTTGATCCTGAACACCTCCCTCGATGGCCTGCGTCTCGGTGGGTCAGTGATGAGGGTCGAGAATGACATCGATTATGTCCTTAATCGTTCCATCAATCCTACTGTCGTTGCTGGCGGCAATCCACTCAATATTATGGTTCCAACACCGCTCACCGGCACAATCGACAACGAGTTGACCTGGGTTGCATCTCTTGAATATACGATTGGCGACTTCTTGCTGGCGAGCGAGTATTCCGAGACTAAACGCAAACAGACCTATAACGGTTATGTGGCTCTGGATGCAACGTCGCAATCCTATTATGTCATGGGAGCCTATACCTTGTACGACCGGTTGACCTTGTCGCTGCTTTACGATGTCTACTACGCAGATAAAAGCGACAAGGATGGAAAAGATTTTGCCGCAACCAGTCCCGACCGGAAGGACTTTTTTACATGGCGCAAGGACTTTGGTGTTGGCGCTCGCTACGACATCAGCCCAAATTGGTTGATCAAGGCCGAATACCATGTTGTGGACGGCGCGGCCCTGTTTTTGACAACGGTCAACGATCCTTCAAAGCTGGTTCAGGATTGGGATTATTACACTGTCAAAATGTCATTCAACTTCTAGGGAGAAGACCATGAGAAGTTTAACAATACTTATTTTTGTGAGTCTGACGTTTTTTGCTTCTGTTGTCGGAGCCGCCGACATTTCGCTTGTGGTCAACAAGAGCAATCCTGTCAGTTCCATAAGTGAGCAAGAGGCAAAGATGATTTATCTCGGCAATAAAAAGTCATGGGACAATGGAGAGAAAATCAATCTTTACAGCCAATATGATTATGTCCTTCGGGATGCATTTTCGAGCAAGGTGTTGAGTAAATCTGGTCAACAGTTTGAAACTTATTGGAAAAAAGCGCTGTTTACCGGTACAGGCCGACCGCCAATTGATGTCAAGGATGACACGGAGATGAAAAAGTTCATCGCCGCTGATGCTCGTGGTATCGGCTACATCTCCAGTGCTTCAATCGACGATTCGGTCAAAGTTGTGGTTATTAAGTGAAGCAGATGGGCTCGGACGTCCGGGCCCATCCTTCCTCGAGGTTATGCTAATGATATATGCAACGAATATCCGCGCCAAAATCTGGTACTGCGTAGGTTTGGCGTTAATGGGTTTTGCCATTTCAACGGCAATCACTTATCTCTCAAGTAACAGCCTGGTCAGTGATCTCGAACTCATGGCGCGGGTTGATTTCCCCCGATCACTGCTTGGTGCCGGGATGAATGCCCAATTTAACAAGCAGATAGGTCTGTTCGAAGATGCGGTTCTGGTCGGGGATGAAGCTGCACTTGGTGCTGCCGAGAAGATGGGAGATGAGATACAAAAAACCTTTGAACAGCTCCTTACTGCTGGCGAATTTAAGCGTACAGAACTCGTAACTCTGCAGCAGAAATTTACGGCTTACAATGCTCAAGCCCTGGATGCTTATCGACAGTTGGCCGGCGGGAGTAAAAACAACAATCTCTATACCCTGGTTGAATCGACAGGACAACAACAGCAATTGCTGCGTGTTGAGTTTGAAAATACGGCACAGGCACTTCGTTTGCGAGTTGAAGAGACCATATTAAACAATCGTGACGGTGCCCGACGTAATTCCCGCTTTCAGGTCGGGATATTTGTCGTTGTTTTTCTGATTTCGGCCATTTTGATCAGTTGGCTGTCGGATCGGATGCTGGTCCGTCCACTGCGAAGTGTTCATGCCATGGTACAGCGTCTCGGCGAAGGGGATGTCTCTGAGAATAACCGACTTGAGCGCTTGAACCGTGACGAAATCGGTGAGGTTGGCCAGGAGCTGAACGCTTTAGCGGCAAGCATGCTGCAGCGTTCTCGCGTTGCAGAATCGATTGCACAGGGGAATTTGAATGTTTCGGTTGAACTTGCTTCGGACAACGACACTCTCGGTCGGGCTCTGAACAACATGGTTGCAAGCCTGGAACACATTGCCAGAAATCTGCTTGAAGCCACCGGTCATGTGGCGCAAGGCTCAAGCCAGATTTCCCTCTCCTGTCAAAATCTTTCTGATGGCAGTTCGCATCAGGCGGCCTCGGCCGAAGAGGTTTCGGCGGCAATGGAGCAGATGTTGGCTAATGTGCGTCAAAGTGCTGAAAATGCGAAAAAAACCGGACTTATTTCTGAGGAGGCCGCCTGATGCG